>JADMIO010904388.1_pt1 | contig 37236 bp, 36 predicted proteins | sample 8958161 | NCBI WGS metagenome assembly JADMIO01 (sample SAMN16585339, study PRJNA669376) | soil metagenome | isolation source: Crop rotation soil | place: USA: Cullars Rotation, Alabama | collected 2011 | reverse complement strand
CGCGACAACTTGTCCACGTGGAATTCTAAGCTTAGGATCCCAATGTGCTGGAAAGGTGAGCACCACGTTCCTCGGCGCGCACGCGCTACCGCCGGAATTCACTGGACGCGCCGATGACTACATCGACGCGGTGGTCGAATGGCTGCCGCGCCTGCACGCCGAGGGTCTGGTCGATGCCGTGGACGCGTTCTGCGAGGGCATCGGATTCAGCCCGGCGCAGACGCGGCGGGTATTCGAGGCGGCCCGCGCGCTCGACCTGCCCGTGAAGTTGCACGCCGACCAGCTCAGTGACCTCGGCGGCGCTGCGCTGGTTGCGGAATTCGGCGGGCTGTCGGCCGACCACATCGAATACACCAGTGGCGCCGGCATCGCCGCGATGGCGCAACACGGCGTGGTGGCGGTGCTGCTGCCCGGCGCCTTCCACGTGCTGCGCGAAATAAAGCTGCCGCCGCTGGAGGCCCTGCGCCAGCACCGCGTACCAATGGCCGTCGCCACCGACTGCAACCCGGGCACCTCGCCACTGATGTCGGTGCGCCAGGCGATGCAGCTGGCCTGCACGCACTTCCGCCTGACGCCGCTCGAAGCGTTGCAGGGTGCGACGGTGCATGCGGCGCGCGCGCTGGGCCTCCGTGATCGCGGCCGCCTGCGCCCGGGCGTGCGCGCCGACTTCGTGCTGTGGGACGTCGGCCATCCGTCCGAGCTGTGTTACTGGCTGGGTGGTTCGCTGGCGTCGGCGGTGTACGCCGGCGGGCGCAGACGCGCCTGAGACTTGCCGGGCGCGACGGCGTGCCCGCGGGTCAGCCCAGTCGCCCGCCCGCGGCCCATTTGCGTTTCGGTGCAGCGCGCATCACCCGGCGCCGCTGACGCCAACGGAGCACGTGCGGCAGCGCCAGGCCGGCGAAGAACACGCCGACACGCAGGCCAACCTGCATCAGATCGTCCGGCGGCACCAGGCACATCCAGCCGAGTGCCGCGAACATCGCGATGACGTACAGCCAGGTGCGCAGCACCTGCGCGAGCCACAGTGGTTCCTCGCCGACGATGGCGTAGTGCTCGCTGGAACGGAACGGCCCACCACGCGCGCCGAGATGCTGCACGCGCACGCTGCCCAACGGAATCAGGGGGACGAAGCCCAGCACGAACCATTTGGTGGTGACGTAGGAGCCATCGGCTTCGTAGTCGCCCTTGCCGAAGTACGTCGTGCCGATGCCGTTGATCGAAAACGCCATTTGGGTCCCCCTCCCCGTCTACGCCTGATCCCAACAGCAAAAAGCCCCGCAGATGCGAGGCTTTTTGTCATCGCCGATTGCTCGGGCGATCAGGTTGCGGCCTTCTTCACCGCAACCTTCTTGGCAGCCGGCGCCTTGGCGACCGACTTGGTGGCCTTCTTCGCAACCGGCGCGGCGGCGGTGCCCGCGGCCTTGGTCACGGCGGCCTTGCTGCGGGCGTTGCCGTAGCTGGAGTTGTAGCGCTTGCCCTTGGCGGTTTTACGATCGCCCTTACCCATCGTGGTGCTCCTGGAACTGGAAATGAAAAAGTCCGCACAGCAACGGTGCGGGGCTTGCGAGAGGCTCGCAGGTTCGTTCGCGCGCGGCGCGCGAGGGTGCGAAGCCTAGCACAGGCGACCCCTTCCCTACTGCTGGACGCAGCGCCCGCGTGGGCCCGCGCGTCAGGAGTGCACGCAGTTCGCGTCGTGCACGTGCCCGTGGTTGAGGCGCAGGTTCGCCAGATGCGCGAGCCCGACCAGCGTGCCACCGAGGGTCATCGTTATGGCGTGCGCCAACACCGCGTGGTGCAGCGGCGCGTAGAGCACGCCGGCCCACAACGCCGCCAGCCCCGGGACCAGCAGGCCGATCGCCCGCGCCGCGCGGTGCCGACGGTAGCCCCAGACCAGGCTGAAGGTGCCCAACGCAGTGGCGAACAGCACGAAGCCGGTCTCGAAATCGTCACCCAACCAGGTGGCGATGCCCAACGAGGGCAGCAACGCGATGACCAGCGGCAGCAGCGCGCAATGCACCGCGCACAGCAATGAGCCCGTCGCGCCAAGGCGGTCGAGGGCCGGCACATGGGTGCGTTCGTCAGGCGGCAGGGGCGCGGAGGACGTCATTTGTAACATTATAACGGTTCAACCCGGGCGCTGCTTCACGCGCCCGTGTCGAACACCGGCTCGGCCGTCGCGTGGGCGGGATGCGAGCGACGCACCGCAGGCAGGACCTGCGCCAGCAAGGCACAGCCGGCCAGGGTCCAGACGATCAGCGCGCCACTAGGCAGGTCCAGCACCGCCGACAGCCCCAGGCCCAGCACGTAGCCCGCGACGCCGATGGCGTAGGCGGCGGTCAGCCGGCCGCGGCCCCGCATGCCCGCGGTGGCGAGCGCCGGCACGATCAGGCTGGCGAACACCAGGTAGACGCCGACCAATTGCACCGACGCGGTGATCGCCAGCGCGAACAGGCTGTAGAACGCCAGCCCGACCAGGCGCCCGCGGCGCAGCCACATGAAGCCCAGCAGCAACGCCGACAGCACCGCCGCAGGCACGAGTTGGCCGTAACTGACCCACAGAATCTGGCCGACCAGCAGGTCCTTGAGGTGTTCGCCTCCCTGTGGATTGTTGGCCAGCAGCAGCAGGCCGCCGGTGGCAGCGAGTGCGAACAGGGTGCCGATCAGCGGCTCCTGGTATTCCGGCCAGCGCCGATCGGTCCACGACAGCAGGCCCGCACCCGCGAGTGCCGCGGCCGCCGCGGCCACCTGCACGCCGTAGCCGTGTTCGTCGATGCCGAAGTACTGCGCCAGGATGACGCCCAGCCCGGCGATCTGCGCGATCGCCAGGTCGATGAAGATGATTCCGCGCGACAGCACCTGCTTGCCCAACGGAACGTGGGTCGACAGCACGATCAGGCCGGCCACGCACGCGGGCCCGAGGATGCTGAGATCCAGCCCGTCCCAGTTGAGGGTCATTTCGCCGCTCCCAGCAGCTTGTTGATCGTCGAATCGAACAGGCCGAACAGATCCTTCGACTGCGCGTCGCCGCCGACGGTCAGCGGAAGACTCACGGCCGGCACGCCGGTGCGCTGCGACAGCCAGTCGGCGGGCTTGCCGTCCTGGTAGGCCGCGCGGACGATCGCCAGCGTGTTGTTGCTCTTGGTCGTCGCAATCAGGCTGGCCAGGTGCGCGCTGGTCGGCGGTACGCCGGGCTTGGGTTCAAGCGCGCCAATCTGCTGCATGCCCAGCCAATCCCACAGGTAGACCCAGCTGATGTGGTGCACCACCACCTTGCGGCCACGCAGCGGCGCCGCCTTGACCTTCCAGCGCGCCATCGCCGACGTCCAGCGCGCGCTGAAGTCGGCCAGCCGTGCCTTGTACGTCGTCGCATTCGCCGGGTCGAGTTGTGCCAGGCGCGCGTCGAGGCGCTGCGCGACGATCAGCACGCGGCGCGGATCCATCTGGATATGCGGATTGCCATCCGGATGCACGTCACCCGCAGCGCGGTCGAGTGCTGTGGGTTTTTCCAGCGTCTTGACCTGCGCGGCGGCCATGAACGACCCGGCGCCCGACCCCACCATCGGATTGCCCGCTTGGCGGATCAGCTGCGGCAGCCAGCCCACTTCGAGCTCGGCGCCGGTGCAGACCACCAGGTCGGCGGCGCGCACCTTGGCGATCAGACTCGGCTTGGCCTCGATGACATGCACGTCCTGCAGCGCCGACGTGCCGACATCGACGTCGACCTTGTCGCCGGCCAGCTCGTGCACCAGCGAACCCCATTCCGGTTCGCAGCTGAAAACGCGCAGCTTGGCCTGCGCCGGCGCGGACGCCAGGCCTGCCAGCAGCAATGCGGAAACAATCAAAGGCTTCATCGCGGGCATCCTCAGAATTTGTGCGCGCCGTGGGCGCCGAGACTGGTCTGGTACTGCAGCGTCACCGCGTTGTCGCTGTCGGCGGCGTTGGGCTTGTCGTGGCTCACTTGCAGGCGCACCAGGCTGAACTCGCTGTTGCGCCAGGTCAGCATCGCGCTGTGGCGGTACGGGTCGAAGTCGCTCGCCAGCGGACCGTCGCCCGCCGCCCAGAGCTTGTCGTAGCGGTAGCCGACGTCCCACGTGCGGTTGAAGCGATACACGCTTTCCAGATACGCGCCGCGACGCTCACCCGACCACAGCGTGCTCAGCGTCGGTTCGGTTGGATCGAGGAACGCGCCGTCGCGCTTGTCGAGGAAATACTCGCTGCGCAGGGTGATGCCGCCGTCCTTGAAGTTGCCCTGCGGCGCCCACTTCCAGGTGCCGTCGGCCACGTACAGGGTGCCGTCGCCGACAAATCCGTCTTCGGCAGGTTCCGCGCGCGTGCGCAGCGCGGACACGCCGGCCAGCCACGAACTCTCGTCGCCCATATCGCCACCGGCATGCGCGAACAGACTGCGCGTGCCGACACCGCCGTGGCCCGCACCGCCGGCTGGATACGCGTCGCCGCGGAACAGCTCGCCGCCGAACTCGAGGAACAGCGCGGTCGGCGCGACCCAGCGCACCTGGATGCCGTCATCGCCGTACTGGCTGCCGAGGAAGGCCTGGTAGGCGAGCGGGCGGTCGAAGAAGTTGTCGGTGTGCGCGTGGTGGCTGTTGAGGTAGCCGATGTTGGAGAAGAAGCGGCCGGCGCGCAGGCTGAAACCGCCCGGCAGCGACGTGGTGTCGATGAACGCTTCCTCGACGCCGATATGGTCTTCGCCGTCCTCACTCTCTGCGGCCAGCGAGAGCTGGCCGTACAGCTTGTCGTCGATGTTCGCGGCGAAGGAGATCTCGCTCTCGCCGAGCGAGAAGCCGTCCGGGCTGGGACCTGCCTCGCCCACCAGCGGGAAGCCCGAGCGCACATAGGCGTCCGGATCCAGCGAGTGATGCGAGTAGCTACCGTTGAGGATGATGCTGATTGCCGGGTTGAAGGCGTTGCCCGAGGCGCCGCTGGAACTGCCGCCGTCGGTGGATGCCAGTTCGGATGCCGGCGCTTCCGGCGCCGCGGTGTCGGCGGCGACTGTCTCCGGCGCGGCGAGATCGGCATCGGGTGCCGCGAGGTTGGCCTCGGGCGCGGCCAGATCAGCATCGGCCCCCGCCTGAGTCGTGGCGATGGGCGGGGCGACGGCCGGGCTTGGCGTCGTGGTCGGGGCCGCCGCCGGCAGGCTGGCCTTGAGCACGGCCAGCTCGCCTTCCAGCTGCGCAATGCGCGCCTGCAGGGCGTCGAACTGCTCTTGGGACACCGGGTCCGCGGCGTGGGCGGTGCCCAACGCCATCGCCAGGCCCAAGGCCAGCAAGGTCTTTCGCATGCGCGCGTCTCGCCACAATTCAGGAAGGTTATAACATTACGTTACGAACCCCGGCGTGGCGAAGCAATAGGTCGGAAGTTGGGGCTCAGGCGGCGTTAGGCTCGGCGGCGACGCAGGTCGCGCAGATGCCGTGCACTTCCAGAGTCTGGGCGCGGGGCAGGAAGCCCAAGGCGCGCGCCCGCTCATCCAGCATCTCGACGATGCGCTCGTCCTCGAGCTCGGTCGCCGACTGGCAGCGGTCGCAGATCAGGAACGGCACCGCGTGCGCCGCGCTACCGGGATGATGGCAGCCAACGAACGCGTTGATCGACGCGAGCTTGTGGATGAAGCCGTGCTCAAGCAGGAATTCGAGCGCGCGGTACACCGTCGGCGGCGCGGCCGCGCCGTGGGTCAGCCTCATCTGGTCGAGCAGCTCGTAAGCCTTGACCGGACGCCCCGCGTCGGCGATCAGCTGCAAGGCGTTGGCGCGGATCGGCGTCAGCCGCAGGTTGCGCTTCGCGCACTGCCGCGCGACCTCGGCCACGAAGGCGGCGCCGTCGTGGACATGGTGCTTGGGGTCGGTGCAGGCGTGTGCGTGGGCCATCGGCCTGATCTAGTCCCCAGCCGGCACTTTTGCAAGGGCGGCGTCGATGCGCGCCAACGCCTCGTCGCGGCCGGCGAGGTACACGGTGTGGGAAATGTCGGGGCTGACCTGGCCGCCGGTGATGGCCACGCGCAGCGGCTGCGCCACCTTGCCCATGCCTACGCCACAGGCCTCGGCGGCCGCGTGCAATGCAACGGATACCGCCTCGACCGTCCACGCGCCCAGCGAATCAAGGTGCGCGCGCGCCTGCATCAGTGGCGCACGCGCCGCAGGTACCAGGTGCTTAGCGACTGCTGCCTCGTCGTACGTGGTCAGCGGATGGAACCAGACGTGACTGCGCTCGGCGAGTTCCCGCAGCGTCTGCACGCGATCGCGCAGCGCAACCACCAGGTCCTTCGCGGCGGGCCCGCGCGACAGGTCAAAGCCTTGCTGCTCGAGGTGCCACTGAAGGTGCGTCGCGACATCGGCCGGATCGTCGTTCTTCATGTACTGCTGGTTGAGCCAGCCAAGCTTTGCCGGGTCCAGGCGCGACGCCTTTGCGTTGACGTCCTTGAGATCGAACAGCTGCTTCATCTCGTCGATCGAGAACACTTCCTGGTCGCCGTGCGACCAACCCAGCCGTACCAGGTAATTCAGCAGTGCGTGCGGCAGATAGCCGGCGTCGCGGTACTGCATGACATCGGCGGCGCCGGTGCGCTTGGACAGCTTCGCGCCTTCGGGGTCGAGGATCATCGGCATGTGCGCGAAGTGCGGCACCTCGGCGCCCAGCGCGCGGTAGATGTTGATCTGGCGCGGCGTGTTGTTGACGTGGTCGTCGCCGCGCACCACGTCGGTGATGCCCATGTCCAGGTCGTCCACCACCACCGCGAAGTTGTAGGTGGGGTAGCCGTCGGAGCGGAAGATCACCAGGTCGTCGAGTTCGCTGTTGCTGATCTCGATGCGGCCCTTGACCTTGTCCTCCCACACCACGCTGCCGCCCTGCGGGTTCTTGAAGCGGATCACCCGGTTCGGGTCATCGCGCAGGCCGGCGTTCCGGTCGCGGTACGCGCCGTTGTAACGCGGCTTCTCGTTCGCGGCCATCGCGGCCTCGCGCATCGCTTCCAGCTCCTCCTTGGTCTCGTACGCGTAGTACGCGGTGCCGGCGGCCACCATTTGCTCGGCGACCTCGCGATAACGTGCCAGGCGCTGCGTCTGGTAGATCGGGCCTTCGTCGTAATCCAGGCCGAGCCAGCTCATGGCTTCGAGGATGGCGTCGATCGCCGCCTGGGTGCTGCGCTCGCGGTCGGTGTCTTCGATGCGAAGGATGAACGTGCCGCCCCGCCGGCGCGCCTCCAGCCAGCAGTACAACGCGGTGCGCGCGCCACCGATGTGCAGGTAACCGGTAGGGCTGGGCGCGAAACGGGTGCGGCAGGTCATGGCGACGCTCGAAGATGGCGCGAGGGGTTGGCGATTTTAGCGGACGCGCGCCTCTCCCCGCCTGCGCGGGGCGTAACGGATGTGGCCGCCTTCGGCGCCACTACAATCTGCGCATGGCCACCCTCTTCATCTCCGACCTGCATCTTGATGCCGAACGACCAGGCATCACCGCACTGTTTCTAGACTTCCTGCGCGATGAGGGCAGCCGCGCCGATGCGCTGTACGTGCTGGGCGATTTCTTCGAAGCCTGGGTGGGCGACGACGATGACAGCGCGCTGGTGCAGGAGGTTGCGGAAGCGCTGAAGGATGTCGCACGCGCCGGGGTGCCGACGTTTTTCATGCACGGCAACCGCGATTTCCTGCTCGGCCGCGACTACGCGCGCCGCGCCGGGATGCGCCTGCTGCCGGATCCGTCGGTGATCTCGCTGTACGGCCGCCCGGTGTTGCTGATGCACGGCGACAGCCTCTGCACGTCCGATCTCGCCTACCAAGCGTTCCGCGCGCAGACCCGCGACCGCGCCTGGCAGCAGGCCTTCCTGTCGCAGCCGCTCGCCGCACGCCGCGCGTTCGCGCAACAGGCGCGCGCGGCGAGCCAGGCGCATCAGTCGAGCCTGAAAAACAAAGGCGGTATGGACGCGCTCACCGACGTCACGCCCGCGGACGTCGAAGTCACATTCGCGCGCTATGGCGTCGACACAATGATCCACGGCCACACGCATCGCCCCGCGACGCACGTGCTGGATGTCGAAGGCACACGGCGTACACGCATCGTGCTGGGCGACTGGTACGAGCAGGGTTCAGTCCTGCGCGCGTGGCCGGATGGGCGCATGGAGCTATCGACACTCGGTTGAGCGAGGGCGGATGCATGCGCTCGTTCGACGTACTCGCGTGAGCACCAGCGGCCACCGTCTGCCTGCGTTGCGCCCACACCCGCCACGCCAACGCTTGTGCGACATGGCGAGTGCTTGTGCGGCGCGGCCGGTTTCCGCGCGCGACGTCAGCGCTCAGTCCAGTTGTTCGGCGCAACCCTGCTGCGTTGTCTCGTCGTAGATCCAGGTTGCCTTCAAGCGGTAATGCCGGTCCGACATGCCGTCGGAACAGTCGCCGTCGATGATGCCCAGTGAGTAGCGGTGCCCGTCGGCTTCGCCGGCCCAGCGCATGCCGTGCAGCGTGGGCTGGCGCTTGGCCGGCAGCGCAGTGCCGTTCGGCTGATCCGGCGTCTTCAGCACCAGCCCGAGGTCGCTCGCCTCGACCGCCCAGAAGGGCTCGTTGCCGCGTGCGATGTAGTGCGCCACTGCCTCGGCATGGCTTGCGTTTTCGTTTCCGGTTTCAGGCACAGGTGTCGACCCAGCTGAAGTGGTCGGTGCGTTGGCATCGCTCGACACAGTCGGTGTCGATGAACTCGGCGAAGCAGATGCATTGGCAGGCGCGGACGCGCGCGCGCCAGGCGGTGCCGCAGGCGCATCGCCTTGCGCTCCCGCAGCGGTGTCCGGCGTTGGCGTCGCAGGCGCACACCCGACGAGCACGAGGCACGTCACCACAGCCAGCCAGTTCGATTCGATCGTCGTGCGCATGCCCATTGCATTCCATCCGCTGCGAAAACTCCGCGGATGCTAGGCGACGCCGGTCAGCGCTGCGTGAGTGCGACAGCCGCCTGCAATTGCGTCAGTTCGTCGGGGTCGAAGCCCGCCGCGCTGCGTGCATCAAGATTGAACGGCCCATGCAGCACCGCACGTGCGTACTCGGCCAGAAGTTCGCGGAACCGCGGGGCGGGCTCGACACCCGCGCGCTCGCAATACCAGCGAAACCAGCGCGAACCGGCCGTGACGTGGCCGATTTCCTCGCGCAGGATCAGCTCGAGGATGTCGGCGGTTGCGTGATCGCCGACGCCTCGCAGCCGCACGATCATGCCGGGCGTGACGTCGAGGCCGCGCGCTTCCAGCACGCGCGGCACCAGCGCCATGCGCGACAGGCCGTCGTGTGCGGTCTTCTCGGCCATTTCCCACAGGCCGTTGTGCGCGTCGAAATCGCCGTAGTCGAAGCCGAGCTCGACCAGCCGCGCGCGCAGCAACATGAAGTGCCGCGCTTCGTCGGCCGCGACGCCAACCCAGTCCGCGTAGAACTGCGCCGGCAGGCCCCGGAAGCGGTACACCGCATCCCAGGCCAGGTCGATCGCGTTGAATTCGATGTGCGCGATGGCGTGCACGAATGCTGCGCGGCCTTCCGTCGTGCCCATGCCACGTTTGGGCAGGTCGCGCGGGTGCACCAGGCGCGGCCGCGGAGGACGCCCGGGCATTGCGATGGGTTCCGGGGGCGCCGACGCCTCCGTCGGTGCAAGTGTTCCGGCGGCGAATGCGTCTGCCGCCTCCAGTGTCAGCGCGACCTTGCGCTCGGGATCGGCCGCGCGCAGGCATGCCTGCGCGGCGGCGTGCAGGTCGCCCACCTCACGCCTCCGGTTCGGCGGCGTCGCATTGCCATCCGTCGGGGTAACCGCCGGCGGCCTGCGCGCGCTCGGTCAGCAGGGCTTCCAGGGCGACGATCTGCGCATGCACTGCCGGCATGTGGCGGATGACCGCGACCTGCCAGATGTCGTCCTCATCGCACTCAGGGACATCCACCAGCAGGTCATCGACATCCGCCAAGGAGGCGATGAACGCATCGGCCTGCGCACGCTCGGCGAACACCGAGAGAAACGCGATGTCGCGCGCCAGCTCGAGGTTGTCGCCGTCGTCCAGCATCTGCCGCAGCACGGCGCCGGTTTCGTCGTCGGGAATCAATTGGCGACGCAGTTCTTTCATCAGGTGGCCCGCCGCTTGTTCTTGGCATCGTCCGAACGCAGCTTGCCGATGCGCTCGAAATAGCCCTCTTCGATACCGGTGACGTACTTGCCGTCGAAGCACGAGGAGTCGAAACGCTCGATGTGCTGCTTCGGCCCCGACACCGCCTCTTCGAGGTCGCTCAGATCCTGGTAGATCAGCCAGTCGCAGCCCAGCAACTCCTGCACGTCGTCGTCGCTGCGGCCATGCGCGATCAGCTCGTCCGCCGACGGCATGTCGATGCCGTAGATGTTGGGGAAGCGCACGGGCGGCGCGGCGGACGCGAGGTAGACCTTGCGCGCGCCGGCATCGCGCGCCATCTGCACGATCTGCCGCGAGGTGGTGCCGCGTACGATGGAATCGTCCACCAGCAGCACCACCCGGCCCTTGAACTCCAGCGGAATCGGGTTGAGCTTGCGACGCACGGATTTCGCGCGCTCGCCCTGCCCCGGCATGATGAAGGTGCGGCCGACGTAGCGGTTCTTGATGAAGCCCTCGCGGTACTTCACGCCCAGCGTGTTGGCGATTTCCAGCGCGGCGTCGCGCGATGTATCGGGAATCGGAATGACCACGTCGATGTCGTGGTCGGGGCGAAGCCTCTGGATTTTCTCGCCCAGCTTCTGGCCCATGCGCATGCGCGCCTTGTGCACCGACACATCGTCCATCATCGAGTCGGGGCGCGCGAAATACACGTATTCGAAAATGCACGGCGCGAACGGACGCGGGTCGGCGCAGATGCGCGTATGCAGCTCGCCCGCGCTGGTGACCACCACGCCTTCGCCCGGCGCGACGTCGCGCACGCGCTCGAAACCCAGCAGGTCCAGCGCGACGGATTCCGACGCCACCGCGTATTCGTCCTGCGCGGGGCCGCGGCGCTTGCCGATCACCAGCGGGCGGATGCCGTTGGGGTCGCGGAAGGCCACCAGGCCCAAGCCGAGCACCGCGATGACGACGGCATAGCCGCCGACGCAGCGGCGGTTCACGCCTTCGATGGCGGTGAACGCGTCTTCCGGGCTGAGGCCGCCGGTGGCATCGAGCTCATGCGCGAAGACGTTGAGCAGCACTTCCGAATCGGATTCGGTGTTGACGTTGCGGCGGTCCTGCTCGAACACCTCGCGGCGCAGCGCGTCGGTGTTGATCAGGTTGCCGTTGTGCGCGAGTGCGATGCCGAAGGGCGAATTGACGTAGAACGGCTGCGCCTCGTCGGAGCCTTCGCTCCCGGCGGTGGGATAGCGGCAATGCGCGATGCCCATCTGCCCCTGCAGGCGCTGCATCGACGTCTCGTCGAACACGTCGCTGACCAGGCCGTTGCCCTTGTGCACGCGCAGGCGGTGACCATCGACGGTCGCGATGCCGGCCGCGTCCTGGCCGCGATGCTGCAGCACCGTCAGGCCGTCGTAGAGCTGGGCGGCGACATCCGTGCCACCGACGATTCCGAGAATGCCGCACATGGGGGAAATCCTGATTCGAAACGAAAAACGCTAGGTACCGCGGGGACCGGGACCGAGATCGACACGCTGCGCCGCCCATGGCGGCAACCAGTCGCGCATCCACTCGGCGCCCGGTACGAACATGGCGACGACCCACGAGCTTTGCCAGTCCTGGCGACGCGGCATGGGCGTCATGCCCATCAACAACACGACGAAACAGGCGGCGAAGCCGCCGCGGGCGCCGCCTACGGCAAGCCCGAGCGCACGATCGATGCCGCTGAGGCCTGCCGACTGCATGGCCCAGCGCACGAGCAGGTTGACCGCACCGACCGCCAGCACCACGCCGCCGAAACTCAGCACATAACCGGCGGCGACATGGGCCGGGCCGGCCGGCGCCGGCGATGCGAGCCACGCGCCGAACTGAGCGCCGAAGCGGAGCGAAACCCAGCCTGCCAACACCCAGCCCAGCAGCGACAACACCATTCCGAAAAATCCGCGCATCAATCCGAGCAGGGCCGAAACCCCGACCACGGCGAGCAGCAGCCAGTCGGTGGCGCTCACGCCGTCACGGGTGCGGCCGGACGATGCCGTTCACGCCGAGCTTGGCCGACACCTGCGCGCGCAGGCCGTCGGCGTCGGCACGACCGGCCACCGGCCCCACGCGCACGCGGCTGAGCGTGCCCTTGTCGGTCTGTACCTGTTCGACGAACGCGGAGAACCCAGCGGCGCGCGCACGGTCACGCAGGCGGTTGGCCTCATCGGCATTGCCGAAGGCGCCCAGCTGCACGGCGAAACCGACCGATGCGGCTGCGGGCTTCGGCGTCGCAGGCTTGGGCGCGACGGGCGCGGGGGCCGTCGGAGCCTGCGGCGCAGCGGCCACCGGCTTGGTGACCGACGGCGTCGCAGCCGCAGGCTTGGTCTGCGGCAGTGGTGTCGGCGTCGCTGCTGACGCCGCGGCTGTGCCGAGTGGCTGCGGCACCGACACGCTGGTCGCCGGCGTCGCGGCCGCGGTGGTGGCCGATGCGGCGGGCGACTCGGCATCGAGCACGACAACCTTCGCACCCACGTCGTCGCGCACGTGCGCGGCGCGCAGGCGAGCGGCCTCGGCGTCGGCCTGCGTGGCGAATGGGCCGATGCGCACGCGGAACAGCGTGCGGCCACCACTGGCCGGCACGGCATCCTGATAGGCGGGAAGTTGCGAGGCCTTGAGAGCATCGATGACGCGCTGGCCGTCAGCGCGGCTCGCGTAGCTGCCGAAGCTCACCGCGTAGTCGCCGCCGGCGGTTGCTGCAGGCAGCATGCCGTCGGCAGGAGTGGTGTCGGTTGCGACGGAGGACGCAGGCGTGATCTGCGCGCCGGTGGCGCCGTTCGCGCCCACGGCGCCGGGCGTGACCAGCGGCAGCTCGCGCGTCTCGAACTCGCCCTGCGGCGCGTCCGGCAACTTGAGTGGAACATCGGAAATACCGCTTTCCGGTGCCGGCCCCTTGATCAGCATGGGCAGGAAGATCACCGCAAGCGCGACCAGCACGGCGGCGCCCACCAGGCGCTGCTTGAGAGCGGTTTCCATCGGACCTCGACATCGAGCGGGCGAATCGCCGCGGGATTATACCTGCGCGGTTCTGCGCGGCGGCCCCGGACGACGCGCGGTTCAGCCTTCGCCCAGCAGCTGCAGGGCGTCGGCGGCGGTGTGGAAGGAACCGAACACCAGCACGCGATCGCCCGCCCGCGCCTGCTGCAGCGCCGCCTGCAGGGCCGCCCCGGCGTCTTCGTAGCGCTCCGCAGCGCGGGCCGCGGTGTGCTGCAGGCGCGACGCGAGTTCGGCGACGTCGCCGCCGCGCGCGCCGTGCGCGCCTAGGCCGGCCAGGTGCCAGGCATCGATGTTCTCGGCCAGCGCGTCCACGACGCCCGCCGCGTCCTTGTCGCGCAGGGCGGCGTATACCGCCAGCGTGCGGCTGCCGGGTTCGCGCGTGGCTCGCAGCCACTCGGCAAGCGCCCGCGCGGCCTGCGGGTTGTGCGCGACGTCAACCAAGATGCGTACGCCGTCGCGCTCCACCGTCTGCAGGCGTCCGCGCACCCGGGCCGACCGCAGGCCACGCGCCATCGCGGTCTCATCGATGTCGAACGGCGTGGCGCGCAGGGCGGCAATGGCGACCGCGGCGTTGCGCAACTGCACCGGCGCCGTCAGATGCGCCGGCCGCGGCAGGTCGAAAACCACGTCGACATCGCGCCAGCGCCACTGCGTGGCATCCAGCGGTTCGAAGAAGAAATCGCAACCGATGCGCAGCGCCGACGCGCCAATCGTGTACGCGTGGCGCAGCACACTCGACGGCGGATCGTCGTCGCCCAGCACTAGCGGCTTCCAGGCCCGCGCGATGCCGGCTTTCTCGGCGCCGATGACCTCGCGGTCGTCGCCCAGATAATCCTGGTGGTCCAAGTCGACCGTCGTGATCACGGCGACATCGGCGTCGACCAGGTTCGTCGCATCGAGACGCCCGCCCAGCCCCACTTCGAGAACCACCAGGTCGAGATCGGCACGCTCGAACAACCACAGCGCTGCCAGCGTGGTGTATTCGAAATACGTCAGCGGCGTGTCGCCCCGGACCGCATCGACGGCTTCCAGCGCCTCGACCAGCGCGACATCGCTCGCATCTTCGCCCTCGATACGCACGCGTTCGTTGTAGCGCTGCAGGTGCGGCGAGGTGTATGCGCCCACACGCAAGCCCGCGGCGCGTGCTATCGCCTCGATGAATGCGACCGTGGAGCCCTTACCGTTGGTTCCTCCGACCGTGATCACGCAACGCGCAGGGCGCCCAAGCGACATGCGCGCGGACATCGCGCGCAGGCGCACGAGCTCCATGTCGACGGATTTCGGGTGTTGCTGCTCGATGTGGACGAGCCAATCGGACAAGGTGCGTTTCATGCGGCGATTATCGAAGGTCGCGCCGCAGACGTCACGCGAGGACGCGCTGCGTGGGCATCGCGCCGGGCTACAGCGCGCGGTGCACCGCTTCGCCGAACAGCGCCGTGTGGTGGCTGCAGTCGTTGAGACGCACCACCTCGAGCGCATCGACGCTCTCGCCTTCCAGCAGGTTCAAGGTCGTCGGCGCCTGGCGGAACCCCCACAAGCGCGCCAGAGGGATGCCGAGGATCCGGCACAGCAGCACACGGTTCACCGCGTCATGGGCTACGACCAGCAACGTGTCGTCGGCGCCGAGGCCCTCGCAGGCACGCACGAGCGCCGGCCACGCGCGGTCGAGCACGTGCTGCAGCGATTCGCCTTCCGGCATCAGCACTTCGTGCGGCGTGTCGCGCCAGGCGCGTAGCAGCTCGGGATCGCGTTCGCGGATTTCGCTGGCCAGCAGTCCTTCCCAGGTGCCGTGGGCGATTTCCATCAGACCCGGGTCGAGCGTCAGCGGCAGGTCGCGCTGGCCGAGCGCGAGCTCGGCGGTGTGCCGCGCGCGCGTCAGTGGCGATGCAACCGCGCGGGTGATCGGCAGGTCGCGCAGACGCAGGCCGAGCGCGCGGGCCTGGCCCTCGCCCACCGGGGACAGCGCGATGTCCTCCTGGCCCTGGTAGCGACCTTCGGCGTTCCACGGCGTTTCGCCATGTCGGGCAAGCAGCAGGCGCATTCGGTGGCAGCCGTGGTGGAGGAAACGCCATGATAGCCAGCCCCGCCGCCGCATCGCGCGTCGACGCATTTCGAAGATACGGAGTTTGCGATGACCCAGTACGCGGAAGGACAGTTCGAAGTCAAAGCCACGCGCGAGCCGCCTTACGACGACCGCGACGGCCTGATGCTGGCGCGCACGCGGTTCGATAAAACCTTCACCGGTGGCCTGCAGGGCACCAGCGTGGTCACGATGCTGAGCGCGGGCAACACCGCCTCGCCGGGCAACGCGGGTTATGTCGCGATGGAACGTGTCGACGCTACGCTGGACGGCCGCCAAGGCGCATTCGTGCTGCAGCACAGCGGCACCATGAGCCAGGGCGATGGCGTGTTGAGCTGCACGATCGTGCCGGGCAGCGGCATCGGTGGGCTCAGCGGGATTTCAGGCTCCCTCGCGATCCGGATCGAGGACGGCCAGCATTTCTATCGTCTGGACTACGCCCTGGACGACGCGACGTCCAACTGAGCGCGCGACGCCGGCCTGTACCGGCGCCGCGCGATGCATCAGTTCTTTTCCGGCACGTTCAGTTCGCGCAGCAACTGCGGCGCCGGGTAGACCTCCTGCATGATCCAGCGCAGATAGCGCTGGTCCACGGCGATCATGCGGGTCATCGCCGGGTCGAACACCCAGTTGCTGCTGACCGATTCCCAATTGCCGTCGAACGCCAGACCCACCAGTCGGCCGTGCGCATCCATCACCGGTGAACCCGAATTGCCGCCGGTGATGTCCAGATCCGACAGGAAATTCACCGGCACCGTGCCCAAGCGCTTGTCGGCCAGGCCGCCGTAGTTCTTGGCCTGGATCGCCGCCAACAGAACCTCCGGCGAATCGAAGGGCTCCTTGCCGGTGTTCTTCGCCGCAACCTCTTCGAGGCGGGTGAACGACGCCTGCTTGGCGCCATCCGTCTTCGTGTAGCCCATCACGTTGCCGAAGGTGATGCGCAGCGACGAATTCGCGTCGGAATACACCGACTGCCCGCGCGTCTTGCGGTAGTCGGCGATCGCCTGCAGATAAACCGGCCGCGCCACCAGCGTGTCGCCGGTGCGCGTCTTGCCTTCGCGTTCGATCTTCAGGATGGCGGGCGTGATGGCCACGGCCAGCTGCATCGCCGGATCCTTGCTGGCTTCCAGCGTCGCGCGATTGGCGTTGAGCAGCGCAAGGCGCTTGTCGGTGCTGCCCAGCTCGGTCTTCGCCAGGCGGTCGACCGCCTTGGAGATCGCGCGCTCGCTGTCGCCGCCGATCCACGTGTCGAGCTCCGGGATGTGCTGCCCCGGCGGCAGCTTCATGTACTCGCGCAGCCAATAGGCCTGCAGCTCACGGTCCATCTTCGGGTGGTAGCGGCGCTCCATCTGGCGCAGGCCGCCATCGATCGAAGGCAGGTCGCGCTCCTGGTAGCCCTGTTCGCGTTGTGCGTTCGGCTTCTCGCGCTCCAGCGACAGGCGATACAACTGCGTCGCCGCGCCGATGACGCCGGTGTTGCGCAGCTGGTTGAAGATCAGGTCACGCTCGCGTGTCGCCCGCGACTCCTCGCCGATCTGCACCAGGCGATCGTGCGCGGCCAGCGCGGGCTCGCCGCGGCTGCCCTGCTTGTGCAGCCACGCCAGCACCGCCGCTTCGTCTTCGCGCTTGGTTTGCGCCGCGTTGATGCGTTCGAAGCCGGCCAACTGGCCGTCGTAATTCTTCAGCGTGTTCTGCCAGCCGCGAATGGTGTTCGCGTACTTCACCGAGATGTCGGCGTTCTTGCGGCCCGCCGCTTCCACCATCGCGACCAGAGCCTTGTAGTGGCGCGCGATGGTCGGATAGGTCCAGCTCTGCGTCGCATCGAAGTCGCTGGCCAGCGCGTAGCGGCTGGTCGAACCGGGATAACCCGCCACCATGACGAAATCGCCCTCGCCCAGCGCTTGGTCGGCGATCTTCAGCCAGTGCTTCGGGCGGTAGGGCACGTTGTCCGCGGCATACGCGGCCGGCTTCCCGTCCTTGCCGACGTACGCGCGGTAAAACGAGAAATCGCCGGTGTGACGCGGCCACATCCAGTTGTCCACTTCGCCGCCGTAGTTGCCGACGCTGCGCGGCGGCGCGTAGGCGAGTCGCACGTCCTTGATCTCAAGGTTGCGGAACAGCCGATAGGTGTTGCCGCCGGAAAAGCTGTACAGGCGGCAGCGGTAACCCTGCTCGCGTTCGCATTCGGCGACCAGCTGCTTTTCCAGATCGTCCAGCGCGTTCGTGCGCGCGAGTGCGTCGGGCGCGGCGGCCAACGCTGCACGTACCTGCTTGGTCACATCGCGGATCGAATCCAGCGCGTAGATGCGCGCATTCGGGCCAGCGGACAGCTCATCGCGCGGGGTGACGGCGTTGAATCCGGTTTCGATCAGGTTGTTCTGCGCCGTGGAGTTGAGCTGGATCGCGCCATAGGCACAGTGGTGGTTGGTGACGACCAGCCCCTGCGGCGAAACGAAGCTCGCGGTGCAGCCGCCCAGCGACACCACCGCGCCCATCGGGTCACCGGTGAGATCGGACAGTTGCTTCGCACTGAGCTTCAGGCCCGCCTTCTTCAGCGGCCCCGCAATTTCGGGAAGCTGTTGCGGAACCCACATGCCCTCGCCGGCCTGTGCGACCGGTGCCGCGGCCAGCGCGATTGCGAGGGCAAGAATCGAATGGCGCATGGAGCTCTCCTGCAAACGGTTGATCGGAGTGTAGGTGCTGCGGTGCAGTGCAGCGTGGACGCGGCACCGGACGGACGTCACAGTCCCATTTCGCGCAGCAGGTGCGGCGCGGGATACACGCGTTCCATCAGCCAGCGCATGTAGCGCAGGTCGACATGAATGGCGCGCTTGTAGCGCGGGTCGTACATCCAGCTCGCGCTCACCGCTTCCCAGTTGCTGTCGAAGTTCAACCCCACCATGTGTCCATGCGCGTCGAGCACCGCGGAACCGGAATTGCCACCGGTGGTATCGAGATTGGTGAGGAAGTCGACCGTCTGCGTCTGCAGGTCCGGGGCGGCGGTGGCGCCGAAATCGCGCTTGGCGATGGCGTCGCGCAACCGTTCGGGTGCATTGAAGGGCGCCGTACCGGTGTGCTTCTCCGCGATGCCTTCGACCGTCGTCAGCGGCTCATAGCGCACGCCATCGCGCGGCGTCATGCCGCTGACGTGACCGTAACCGACGCGCAACGTGGAATTTGCGTCCGGATACACCGCCCTGCCCTGCGAGCGGCGGTAATCCACCAGTGCGCGCATGTACGACGGACGCAGGCGCAGCAGTTCGCCATCGCGCGCCTTGGTTTCGTCCTCCATGCGCAGCAGTGCAGGCGTCAGCGTCGCCGCGGCATGCAGCAGCGGGTCGCGATGCGCCGCCAGCGTAGTGGCATCGGCCTTCAACGCAGCAAGACGCTGCGCTTCGTCGCCGAGGCGTGTGTCGGCGTACAGCGCATCCACGCGTTTCGCGACGCCTTCGAGATCGGCACCGAAAACCGCGTCGAACTCGGGCAGATGCTGCGCGAGCGGCAAGGCGACGTAGCGGCGCGCAAGTTCGGTCACCAAGGCGCGCTCGACCTCGGGCGCGTACCGGCGCTGCGCCTGTTTGAGCTGCGCCGTCACCGGAATTTCGTCGCGCTGCTGGTAGCCGGACTCGCGCTCGGCGTCGGGTTTGGCCTGTTCCAACGCCCAGCGCTGCACGGTCAGCGCGGCGCGGAGCAACTGGGTCTGGCTGCGGAGTGTGGCGATGATCTGGTCGCGTTCGCGCGTGGCCCGCGCGCGGTCAAGCTGCTGCTGCACGGCGGCGATATCCGCCAGCGTTGCCTCCGCGCCATCCTGCTTGCCGAGCCACGCCAGCATGGCCTGTTCGTCCTCACGCTTGACGCGAACCGCGTCACTGCGACGCAGGCCATCCAGCTCGCCCTGCGCGCGCTTCAGGGTGTTCTTGAGGCTGGCCACCTGCGAGGCGTACGCCATGCGCGAAGCCTCGTTCGCCGCGCTCTTGCCGATGGTGCCGATCAGTGCGCCGTACAGTTCGACGCGCGACGGCAATTGCCAGTCGATCTGGTTGGCGAATTCCGCCGCGCTGCGATGCCGGAAGGTCGTGCCCGGATAGCCGGCGAGCATCACGAAGTCTCCGGCCTTCAGCGCGCCGGTGGCGATCTGCAGGTGCGCCGGAGGCGTGTATGGCACGTTGTCCGGCGCGTAGTCGGCCGGCTTGCCGTCGCGCCCGACATAGGCGCGCAGCACGGTGAAGTCGCCGCTGTGGCGCGGCCAGACGAAATTGTCGACCTCGTCACCGTAGTTGCCGATCGATTCCGGCGGCGCGTACACAAGCCGGACGTCGCGCAGTTCCAACTGGCGGATGCGATAGAAATCCGTGCCGTAGTACATGTCGGCGACGCTGCAGCGGTAGCCCGGCTCCCGCTCGCACTCGGCGATGACGGCCTTGGTGGCGCGGTCGACCGCGTCGAAGTACGCGCGCCCCTGTTTGCCCCGCGCGTCGGCGAGGATGCGATCGGTAATGCGGTCGAAGCCGGTGGTCACCAGCACGCGGTAATCGGGGCTGGCGGGCAGCTCGCCCGCGCGATCGGCGGCGACGAAGCCGTCACGGATCAGATCGCGATCTGGCTTCGTGTTGTACTGGATGACGCTGAATGCGACGTGGTGGTTGGTCAGTACCAGACCGTCCTTCGACACGAATGCGCCGCTGGCGCCGCCCACCTTCACCATCGCGTTCAAGGGCGCACGCGTCAGATCGGACAGCTGCTTCGCGTCCCCTTTGAATCCGGCGGCCTTCATCTGGCCCGCGATGGACGGCAACTGTGACGGCAGCCACATGCCTTCGTCGGCGTGCGCGGCGGATGCGCCAAGTGCAAGAGCGATGGACAGGCCTAGACGTCGCATGGTGGTTCCCCCGGTCGAGCCGCCGACGATAGGCGAGCCGCCGTGTACGGGCAATTGCACACGCCGGCGTATGCAGGCGGGTCCGTATAATTCGCGGCCTGCGCGCCGTCCGGCGCCCCGATGGAAGCCGCCCCCATGTCCCTGCTCGCTCCTCCGTCCACCATGCGCGCGCTGGTCAAGCGCGAAGCCACCAAGGGCATCTGGATGGACGAGGTCCCGGTGCCCGCGCCGGGCCCCAATGAAGTGCTGATCAAGCTCGAGAAGACCGCGATCTGCGGCACCGACCTGCACATCTACCTGTGGGACGAGTGGAGCCAGCGCACGATCAAGCCCGGCCTGGTCATCGGTCATGAATTCGTTGGTCGCGTCGTCGAGCTGGGCGCGGGCGTGACCGGCTACCGACTCGGCCAGCGCGTCAGCGCCGAAGGCCACATCGTCTGCGGCCACTGCCGCAATTGCCGCGCAGGCAAGCAGCACCTGTGCCCGAACACCGTTGGCATCGGCGTGAACCGCAATGGCGCGTTCGCCGAGTACATTGTGATGCCGGCCAGCAACCTGTGGCCGATTCCCGACCAGATTCCCAGCGAGCTCGCGGCGTTCTTCGATCCCTACGGCAACGCCGCGCACTGTGCGCTGGAATTCGACGTCGTCGGCGAGGACGTGCTGATCACCGGCGCGGGCCCGATCGGCATCATCGCCGCCGGTATCTGCAAGCACATCGGGGCGCGCAACGTCGTTGTCACCGACGTCAACGACTACCGCCTGAAGCTTGCGGCCGACATGGGCGCGACGCGCGTGGTCAACGTGTCCAACACGTCGCTCAAGGACGTGATGAAGGACCTGCACATGGAAGGCTTCGACGTCGGCCTTGAGATGAGCGGCAACCCGCGCGCGTTCAACGACATGCTCGACTGCATGTACAACGGCGGCAAGATCGCGATGCTCGGCATCATGCCCAAGGGCGCCGGCGCCGACTGGGACAAGATCATCTTCAAGGGCCTCACGCTGCAGGGCATCTACGGCCGTCGCATGTACGAGACCTGGTACAAGATGACGCAGCTCGTGTTGAGCGGTTTTCCGCTCGGCAAGGTGCTGACCCACCAGCTGCCGATCGAGGAGTTCCAGAAGGGTTTCGACCTGATGGAAGCCGGCAAGAGCGGCAAGATCGTTCTGAGCTGGAACTGAGACAACCTCGATGGGCTTCGTCCTCGTCGTGGTTGTCGTCGTGGTCGCGGGTTGGCTCTATATGGCCAGCCGGGCGAACACTGGCGTCGCTTCGCGCAACACGCGTGACGGCAGCGACGACTACGTCCCGGTGAACGCGTACGACAACCCGTACGACACCAACGAGGCGAACGACCGTCCTTTCGAATCCGACAGCTGCAGCGATACCTCCGACGATTCGTCGTCGGCCAGCGACTCCGACAGCTGCAGCGACAGCAGCGATAGCAGCAGCGACTGACCCCTTTTCCGAGGCCCGCATCCGCATGTCACTCACCGAGCGCTACGCCACCACCCTCGACGAGATCCGCGACGCGGGTCTCTTCAAGTCGGAGCGAATCATCACGTCGCCGCAGGCCGCCGAAATCCAGCTGGAAGACGGCCGCACGGTGCTGAACTTCTGCGCCAACAATTACCTTGGCCTTGCGGACCATCCGGCGATCATCGAGGAAGCGAAGAAGGCGCTCGACACGCACGGCTTCGGCATGGCCAGCGTGCGCTTCATCTGCGGCACGCAGGACCTGCACAAGCAGCTCGAGAAGACCATCGCCGACTTCTTCGGCACCGAGGACACCATCCTCTACGCGGCCTGCTTCGACGCCAACGGCGGCCTGTTCGAGCCGCTGCTGGACGAGAACGACGCGATCATCTCGGATGCGCTGAACCATGCGTCGATCATCGATGGCGTGCGCCTGTGCAAGGCCAAGCGTTACCGCTACGCCAACTGCGACATGGCGGACCTCGAGAAGCAGCTGCAGCAGGCGAAGGCCGACGGCGCGCGCACCATCATGATCACCAGCGATGGCGTGTTCTCGATGGACGGCTTCATCGCGCCACTAGACGAAATCACCGCGCTGGCGAAGAAGTACGGCGCGCTGGTGCACATCGACGAATGCCACGCGACGGGCTTCCTCGGCGCCACAGGCCGTGGCTCGGCCGAGGTCAAGGGTGTGATGGAGAAGATCGACATCTTCACCGGCACATTGGGCAAGGCGATGGGCGGCGCGCTCGGTGGCTTCACCACCGCGAAACGCGAAGTGATCGAGCTGCTGCGCCAGCGTTCGCGCCCGTATCTGTTCTCGAACTCGCTGCCGCCGCATGTGGTCGCCGCCGGCATCAAGGCGTTCGAGATGCTTGCCGCCGCCGGCGACCTGCGCACGCAGCTGGTCGAGAACACGCGCTACTTCCGCGAGCAGATGACTGCCGTCGGCTTCGACATCAAGCCCGGTGTGCACCCGATTTCACCCGTGATGCTCTACGACGCGCCGCTCGCGCAGAAGTTCGCGCAGCGCCTGCTCGAGGAAGGCATCTACGCCATCGGTTTCTTCTTCCCCGTGGTGCCCAAAGGCCAGGCGCGCATCCGTACGCAGATCTCCGCGGCGCACACGCGCGAGCACCTGGACCGCGCGATCGATGCCTTTACCCGCATCGGCCGCGAGCTCGGCGTGATCAAGGCCTGACATGAAGGCACTGACGTTCGACCGGTTCGGTGGCCCGGACGTCCTCACCTACCGCGAGGTGCCGGATCCGGTGCCCGATGCGCAACAGGCGCTGGTGCGCCTGCGCGCAATCGGGCTGAACTTCGCCGACGTCTATCGCCGTCAGGGCCACTACCACCTGGCGGGCGACCCGCCGTGGATCGCGGGCTACGAAGGTTCCGGCGAAATCGTGTCCGCGCCCGTCGGCTCGGGCTTCGCAACCGGCGACCGCGTTGCCTTCGCCGATGCGCCCTTCGCCAATGCCGAGCTCTGCGCGGTCGACGTGGACCGCCTCATTCCGCTGCCCGACGACATCGCGCACGAGACCGCCGCAGCGCTGCTGCTGCAGGGACTCACTGCGCAGTACCTGTTGCGCGACAGCTATGCCATCCGTCACAACGACACGGTGCTGGTGCACGCCGCGGCCGGTGGCGTGGGCCAGTTGCTGGTGCAGCTTGCCAAGGCCGCAGGCGCGCGTGTGATCGCGCTCGCGTCGACGGAGGACAAATGCGCTGTCGCGCTCCGTGCCGGCGCGGATCACGCCGCGACCTACGCCGGAGACTGGGTTGCACTCGTGCAGGCGCTCGTGCCATCCGGCATTGACGTGGTCTACGACTCGGTCGGCAGCACGTTGCAGGAGTCGCTGCGCGCGGTGCGCGTCGGCGGCACGGTCGTGTTCTACGGCATGGCCGGCGGCGACCCTGCCCCGGTCGATCCACGCACGCTCATGGATGGCTCCAAGACCCTGACCGGTGGAGATCTCTGGAACGTGCTGCTCACGGCGGACGACCGACGCACACGTGCGAGCGAACTGTTCGCTGCGGTGCGCGCCGGCGCGCTGCGCGTTGTGGTCGATGCGCGCTACGCGCTTGCGGATGGCGCCGCCGCGCACGCGCACCTGGAAAGCCGCCGCGCATTGGGCAAGGTGCTGCTGATTCCCTGAGTGGCGTTGCCCACCCCGGACGTATGCAGTACGCGCCACGCGCTGATTGCCGACGCCCGCGCGATCGATGCGACATCCGGCAGTTGCAGCGCCGCCCCGCATGCGCGCTCGGAACGCCTACCCGCTGAGCAGGCCCGGCACACGACTCACGTCGAACTGATTTCAGTCGTCCGCTGGGAGGCTCCGGTCGCGCGGCATTACCTGCTGCGTCTGCCTACGAGCGAATCGCGGCGCCTTCAGTCGGCGCCAACGCCAAGACCTCGTCCGCCGACAGCGCGCGCCAGCCGCCCTTGGGCAGCGTCCCCAACGTGACCGGCCCGACCGCTACCCGCACCAAGCGCAGCGTACCGATGCCGAACGCGGCCAGCAGGCGACGGATCTGCCGGTTACGCCCTTCGTCCAGCACGATTTCCAGCCAGGCGTTGCGCCCACCGCTGCGCAACACGCGCGCGCGAGACGCGCGCAGCACTTCGCCGTCGACCTCGCGCCCGCGCTCCAGCGCGAGCTCCAGTCCGTCCTTCGGGAGCGTGTCGATCTGCACGTGGTAGGTCTTTTCCGGACCGCGCTCCGGGTCGGTGATCGCGGCCGCCCACTCGGGATCGTTGCTCATCAGCAGCAGGCCTTCGCTGGCCTTGTCGAGGCGCCCCACCGGCGCCAGCCACGGCAGCCCCGCGCCGTCGATGCAGCGGTAGACCGTGTCGCGTCCCTGCTCGTCACGTGTGGTGGTAACCAGGCCGCGCGGCTTGTTGAGCATCAGGTAGACACGTGCGACGTCCGACGGCGCCACGCCATCGACGCTAATTTCGTCGCTTGCGGTGGTCGGAAACTCGGGGTCGCGCACCAGGCGTCCGTCGACCCGCACCCGGCCCGCCCGGATCGTGCGCTCCGCCTCACTGCGCGAGCAAAGCCCACGTTTGGACATCACGCGTGCCAGACCGTGTCGCGGGGTCGCACTCGACGACGCGCGATCGATGCCCGCGAACGGTGGCGCCCCGCGTCGCTTCAGCGCTTGTCGTCCGGGACCGGCACCAGATCGGCCGGCGGGGTGATTGGCGGTGCGGGCGGTGGCGTTGCCGCGCCGGCGCCGCGCGCAACGCGCACGCCACGCGCCTTCATCCACGCACTGAACTCATCCGCCGTCATGCGCTTGCCGTTCTGGTTCATGTCGAACCGCCACGGCGTGTTGTCGAACGCGGTCTTGGGCTTGTAGGCGCCTGGGTCGGTGGACGAGGGCATGCCGGGAACGATCGGCGCCGCCTTTGCCGTGAGGCAACCCTCAAGGCGGATCCGCAACAGGATCTGGTCGACCGACATCGACTCATCCAAGGCCTGCGCCAGCACGCCGCTTGGCGCGCCCAGCGGCCGCGCCGGGGGCGCCAATTCGGGCGCCAGCGGTACGTATAAGGCGGACTGGCCCGGCAATGCCGGACCCGAACCCGCGGCAGCGCACTGGCTGGACACCTGCGCCTGGACGAAGCCGGCCGCGAGCAGCAACGGAACCACGACAAGTCGGCGCATGGCGATCTCCTGGAGTCGAATTGCAGTCTAAGTCCGCGGCAGGAACGGGACAACGCGTCTGGGCCGCGAACGCGTGCTTCGGAACGCGCGTCACGCGGCTATTGCTCATCCGCAGCTGCGCAATGCTGCCGCGTCGAAAGTGAGGGCCGGGTGTCGGCGCGTGGCGCATGGCGGGACCGCGACATTCCGACTGGGAACGCGCCAAACCCATCGCGATGCGCGCGCCTGAAAATTCCCGGTTGATTGGCGCCCTCGGACGCCCGATGGGCTCCGCTGCTTCTGCGTTACGTGGCCGCCTGCAACACCGGCTGATTCTGCGCGCTCGAGCACCTGGCGTGTGGAATGCGCCCGCGCTCGACGCGCGGCGCAACCGCAGCTGGATGAGATGCGCTGGCGTAATCGCACCTGCAGTTCGCTTGCCGCCCTGCCCCAGTGCATGCGTTCGCGACCCACGCATGTCGACGCATGCCGACGACCCACGCCGCCAGCGCGGATGATCGCGGCCAAAAAGAAAGCCCGGCACGAGGCCGGGCTTTCCGTTACTGCTGGTAACGCCGTCGAACTTAGTTCTGGACGTTCAGCTCGGTGCGGCGGTTGCGCGCACGGCCTTCCGGATTGTCCGAACCATCTTCGTTGGTGTTCGGCGCGATCGGGCGGCTCTCGCCGTAACCGTTCGGGCCCACCAGACGCGAGGCGTCGATGCCATTGCTGGTCAGGTAGTCGTACACAGCCTTGGCGCGACGCTCCGACAGCTTCTGGTTGTACGCGTCGGTACCCTTCGAGTCGGTGTGACCGGCAACTTCAACCTTCAGATCCGGGTAACGCTTCAGGATCTCGATGGCTTCGTTGAGGATCGCAACGGCATCCGGACGCAGCGTCGACTTGTCGAAGTCGAAGTTCACGCCCTTCAGGTCGATGGAGACCGGAACCGGGCAGCCGTCCGGACCGATGGTCTGGCCAGCCTGCGAACCGGGGCACTTGTCGTCGCAGTTGTTGACGCCGTCGCCGTCGTCATCCGAATCCGCGCAGCTCGGGACCACCGGAGCCGGGCCAACCGGGGTGGTGGGTTCCGGACCCAGCGGGATCACGACACCGACCGAAGCCAGCACGTCGCCGAACCAATCGGCGCCGTCATCGTGGTTGTCGTCGCTGATGACCGAGCCGACGCTGTCGCCGTCGAGATCGCCGCGGTAGGCAAGCTCGGTGCGGATCTTCACGCGACCGACGTCACCCTGCACGCCGACGCCAACCTTCGCGGCGACGTTGCCTTCCGAACGCTCACAGACTTCACCCGGCGAGCAGTCGCCGAAGTTCACGCGGCCAGCGGCAATTGCCGGGGCAAGACGCGGGTCACTGCCGTCGAACTCTTCTTCCGACTGCTGGTAACCCAGACCCATCAGGACGTACGGGTTCCAGTTGCGGCCTTCAGCGGTGAAGTGACGGCGCACGTCGAACGAGATGCCGTACTGGCTCCACCACAGGTCCTGGTTATCGGAGTTGTGCGGGTTCTGGTAGTTGCCTTCAACTTCCCACGACCAGTTCGGGTTCCACATCTTGCCGAAGCCGATGGTGCCGAACGGCGCGTTGTTGGTACCGCGGTCATTGTCCTGAAGGTTGAAACCGACCGAGCCACTGATGTACCAGCGGTCGTCGAATTCCTGGGCGCTGGCTGCCTGGGCGATGCTCAGGCCGCCCAACAGGGCAGCGCAGAGGAGTTTCTTGTTCATCGTGAGCTCCTTGGATCGTGTGAATGGAAACCGCTTCTGCGAGTTCCTGTTTTTGGGACGGCCGCCCAAGTTGGCCGCCATCCCGAGCAGGTTAGGTTTCCGGATGTGAAAGCCTTGTTAACACACAACTAACATTCGGCGGAGTTCCCCAAAGCGGCGAACGCCCGTCAAATTACGTTCAGCTTCCGCAAAAAGCCAGTCGCTGTATTTCAAGCCGGTTTCGCGACGTACCGTGCCGTGCAAGCTGGCGCGGGAATCGTCGGTCGGTTGCCCGGGTTCGAGTGCTTCCAGATGGTGTCGAAGCAGCGCGCCAAACCCTCTTGGAGTCGTCGCGCAGCGCAGGCGCTTGTACGCGAACGGCGACTGACGAAAAACGGCGCATCGAGACCTTGAGCGACACCGCAATTCCGCTAGTGTGCCAGACCTCAGGCATTAGATGAACAGGACAGCTCGCTGAGCCACTCAGCTTGAAGGCGCTTCTTGGCGCGCTCGCGCCCGCTCTTGTGGCCGCGAAGGAATGCCGGCATCGTGCGCGCTCCATACGCAAGCGTATTCGCCATGTCTGCCGAAGGCACTCCGTCTTCCGACGCATCACCCTATCCGCACCTGTTCCGTCCCCTCGACCTCGGCTTCTGCACCCTGCCCAATCGCGTGCTGATGGGCTCGATGCATACGGGGCTGGAAGACCGCGCGGCGGACTTCCCGAAACTGGCCGCGTATTTCCGCGAGCGCGCTGCGGGCGGCGTCGGGCTGATGGTCACCGGCGGCTTCGCGCCCAACCTGTTCGGCTGGCTGAAACCAATGGCGGGCACGATGCGCTGGCCCTGGCAGCGGACGCGGCATCGGCTCGTGACGGATGCTGTGCACGCCGAGGGCGGACGCATCTGCCTGCAGATCCTGCACTCCGGCCGGTACGGCTATCACCCGTTCCAGGTGGCGCCGAGCCGGCTGCAAGCGCCGATCAATCCTTTCAAACCGCGAGCGCTGTCCGCGGGCGCCGTCGAACGCCAGATCGATGCGTTCGCGCGCACGGCCCGACTCGCGCGGGAGGCCGGGTATGACGGTGTGGAGGTCATGGGCTCGGAGGGCTACCTGCTCAACCAGTTCACTGCGCCGCGGACCAACCGTCGCGGCGATGCCTGGGGCGGCGATGCGGCCCGCCGCATGCGCTTTGCGGTGGAAATCGTGCGCCGCGTGCGTGAGGCCTGCGGCCCGGACTTCATCCTGATCTATCGGCTGTCGATGCTGGACCTGGTCGACGAGGGATTGGCGTGGGAGGAAGTGATCGCGCAGGCGAAGGCGGTCGAAGCCGCGGGCGCGACGCTCATCAACACCGGCATCGGCTGGCACGAGTCCCGCGTGCCCACCATCGCCACCTCTGTACCCCGCGCGGCGTTCACCGGAATTACCGCGCGCCTGCGCCCACATGTCCGCGTGCCGCTGGTGGCGACGAATCGCATCAACATGCCCGACGTCGCCGAGCGCGTGCTCGCGCGCGGCGAGGCGGACATGGTGTCGATGGCGCGCCCGTTGCTGGCCGACGCCGCGTGGGTCAACAAGTCGCGCGCCGGTCGCGCAACCGACATCAATACGTGTATCGCCTGCAACCAAGCGTGCCTGGACCACGTGTTCGTGAACAAGCGCGCGAGCTGCCTGGTCAATCCGCGCGCCTGCCACGAGACGGAACTTGTCTACCAACCGACGCGTGCGCCGAAACGTATTGCCGTCGTGGGCGCGGGGCCGGCGGGGCTGGCGTGCGCCACCGTGGCGGCCGAACGCGGCCACGCGGTCACCTTGTTCGAGCGTTCCGATCGGATCGGCGGCCAGTTCAACCTGGCCCGCGCGATCCCGGGCAAAGAAGAGTTCGACGAGACGCTGCGTTATTTCACCGGCCGCCTGGAGGGTACGGGGGTGCAGGTCCGCCTCGGCACCGACGCCGATGCGACCGCCCTTGCCGGCTTCGACGAGGTGGTACTCGCGACCGGCGTTCAGCCGCGGACGGTCGATTTCCCCGGCGCCGACCATCCAAAGGTCGTCGGCTATGCCGATGTCATCAGCGGCCGGGTGACCTGCGGCGCGCGGGTGGCCCTGATCGGCGCCGGAGGCATCGGATTCGACGTAGCCGAGTTCCTCGTCCACGCGCACGCAGCGACCAGCGGCGATGAAGGCGCGCGCTGGCGCCGCGAGTGGGGCGTGGACCTGGGGTACACCGAGCGTCGCGGCGGCCTGGCTGCGCCGGTACGGCCGCAGTCGGCGCGACAGGTCTACCTCCTGCAACGTAGCGAAGGCCGTCCGGGGGCTCGGCTCGGCAAGACCACGGGCTGGATCCATCGCGCCTCGCTGAAGGCGCACGGTGTGGAAATGCTGGGCGGTGTGACCTATGAGCGCATCGACGACGCGGGGCTGCACATCCGCGTCGGGGAAGAAATGCGCCTGCTGGACGTCGACCACGTCGTCATCTGCGCTGGGCAGGAACCGTACCGGCCACTGGCTGACGCGCTGTCGGGCAAGGCGTCGGTGCACGTGATCGGAGGCGCCGACGTGGCGGCGGAGCTCGATGCCAAACGGGCAATCGGCCAGGGCAGCCGCCTCGCGGCGACTTTGTAGCTCAAGCATATTTCGCCCCTCTCAGGGGTGTGACGGCGTCCACAAGTTCACGCCGCGTTTATGAAGCCGACGCTACCGTGCGCCCACTTTCCCGCCCCCATTGGCGGGACCGGCCCCGCCTCCGCCCCCGCGGAGAGTTGGTGCCCGGGCTATAGCGTGCCGCCGCGGCGTCCTGCCGCGTTCCCCGAGCGAGCGGCCGCCGCCCTCCCCAATACGCCATGTCCCAAGCGATGCAGCCGTTGCAAGGCCGCCTCGCGTCCGACGCAACGCAGTAAGGAGTCTTATGCAACTCGCGTGGATCATGTGGCTGGCGTCGGTGTTGCCGACGCAAACAGCCGATTCTCTCTGTCTCAGCACGACCGTCTATCTGGAAGCCCGCGACCAGTCCGTCCGCGGCCAGGAAGCCGTCGCCGAGGTGGCCCTGCGCCGCCGCGACAGCGGCATCTGGGGCGACACCCTGTGTGACGTGGTGACGGCCGACAAACAGTTCGCCCCGTCCCTGGTCGCCCCGAACACGCCCATCTATAACGACGACGCCTGGGCCGAAGCCATCAACGTGGCCTTCGATGCCGAGCGTAACTGGGCCCTGCCGCCCGGCCAGCGCCGGGAGATTGTCCCGGGCGCCAGCCACTTCATGGCCTACCGCACCGCGCAACCCAGCTGGCGCAACGCCTACCAGGTCGCCACCATCGGCGATCACACCTTCCTGCGCGTGCAGTCGCTCAAGCCGCGCAAGGCCTGAGCGTCAGGTCCTTCAGGACGACGGCGGACTGTCGTCCTGCCAATGGCGGGCCATTTCGATGAAGGTGAAGGATGCTGACCACGTGATCAGCATCAGGCCCAGCAGGGCCTCGACGCCCGCCATGAACCGGACGGGCCCGACCGGCGCGACGTCGCCGAAGCCAACCGTCGTGAACGTCACGGCGGACAGATAAACCGAATCGAGAACGCCGAGCGGGCGCGCACCGGCGATGGTGCCGGTGTCGGCGAACTGCAGTACACCCCAGTACGCCAAGCCAAACAGCCAGATCTCGACGACGTGCAGGGCGAACATGCCGGCGACGATCTTCATCGCAATCCGCCGCTCAGGTGGAGCAGCGCGCACGCCGCGCCGGACACGTGCGTAACGCCGGCCCAGCATCACCAGTCCTTCGTAGTGAACCACGACTGCCGCGATGGCGGTGACGCAGGTCACCGCCGCGATCAAAAAGTACGCGAGCCAGTCGTCGCCCACAGCGCTCAGCGTTGCTGCAGCGGCACGTACTCGCGATCTTCCGGACCGACGTAGTTCGCGCTCGGACGGATGATCTTGCCGTCCTCGCGCTGCTCGATCACGTGCGCGCTCCAACCGGTGGTACGCGCGATCACGAACAGCGGCGTGAACATCGGCGTCGGAATTCCCATCATGTGGTACGCACTCGCGCTGTACCAATCGAGATTCGGGAACATCTTCTTGGTGTCCATCATCAGGTTCTCGATGCGCTCGGACACGTCGAACAGCGTCGTGTTGCCGCCGTCGGCGCAGAGCTTGCGCGAGAGTTCCTTGATGATCGGGTTGCGCGGATCGCCGATCGTGTAGACCGGATGACCGAAGCCGATGACGATTTCCTTGCGCTCCATGCGTGCACGGATGTCGGCTTCCGCCGCGTCGGGCGTCGAGTAGCGGCTGATGATGTCCATCGCCACTTCATTTGCGCCGCCGTGCTTCGGACCACGCAGCGCACCGATTGCGCCGGTGATGCACGAATGCAGATCGCTGCCGGTGCCGGCGATAACGCGTGCGGTGAACGTCGACGCGTTGAACTCGTGCTCGGCGTAGAGGATCAGCGACTTGTCGAGCGAGTCCGCGTGCAACTGCGAAGGCGCTTCACCGTGCAGCAGGTGCAGGAAGTGAGCGGCAACCGAATCGTCGTCGGTCTCGACGTCGATACGGCGGCCGTTACGGGTGAAGTGCCACCAGTACAGCAGCATCGAACCGAAGCTCGCGATCAACTTGTCGGCGATGTCGCGCGCTTCCGACGCCGGATGGCCTTCGCGTTCCGGCAGCACGGTGCCGAGCACCGAACAGCCGGTGCGCAACACGTCCATCGGATGCGCGTTCGCGGGCACCAGTTCCAGGGCCTCGGTGACGATTGCCGGCAGGCCGCGCAGACGCTTGAGTTTGGTGCGATACGCGGCCAGCTGCGAAGCCGTCGGCAGCACGCCATGCACCAGCAGGTGCGCGACTTCCTCGAACGTCGACTTCGTGGCCAGGTCGTGGATGTCGTAGCCGCGGTAATGCAGGTCGTTGCCGCTGCGGCCGACGGTGCACAGCGCGGTGTTGCCCGCCGCGGTGCCGCTCAGCGCAACGGATTTCTTGGCCTTGGGCAGGACCTGGGAGGGTTCGGTCATCGCAATCTCCGGTGTCGTGGCCGCCGACTGTCCGCTTCGCGCGAACCGCGGCGTTACTGGGAATGAAGGAAAACACAAGCCGACGCTGCGAGGGGTTCGCAGCGGGCCGCGGCGGACCGGAAACCGGACGCCGCGGCCGATGGCGGACGGACGCGCCGGCGGAGAAGGTTACAGGGGGCACGCGCCGCGTGAACCTGTGCGCTCCGTCGGCCGACCACTTACTTGCCGGCGAACAATGCGTCGAGCTTGTCCTCGTACGCGTGATAGCCGAGGAAATCGTAAAGCTCGGCGCGCGTCTGCAGCGTGTCGATGATGCTCTTCTGCGTGCCCTCGCGACGCACGGTCTCGTAGAAGTTCAGCGCCGCTTTGTTCATCGCCCGATACGCGCCGCAGCAGTACAGCGCGATGTCCACGCCTGCGTCGCGCAGTTCGTCGGTGGTGAAGAACGGCGTCGAGCCGAACTCGGTGAGGTTCGCGAGGATCGGCACCTTCACCGCCGCCTTGAAGCGGCGGTAGTCGTCGAGCGAGTTCATCGCTTCGGGAAAGATCATGTCGGCGCCGGCTTCGACGTAAGCCACTGCGCGCTCGATCGCCGCGTCGATGCCTTCGACCGCGGCCGCATCGGTGCGCGCCATGATCACGAAGCCCGCGTCGGTGCGTGCGTCCACGGCCGCCTTCACGCGGTCGACCATCTCGCCCTTCGACACGACGTCCTTGCCCGGACGATGTCCGCAGCGCTTCTGGCCCACCTGGTCTTCCATGTGCACGGCCGCAACACCGACGCGCTCGAACGAACGGATGGTGCGCGCGATGTTGAACGCGCCGCCCCAGCCGGTGTCGATGTCGACCAGCAGCGGCAGCTGCGTGGCGTCGACGATCCGGCGCGCATCGGTGAGCACGTCTTCCATGGTGCTGATGCCGAGGTCCGGCATGCCCAGGGAATTCGCGGCGACGCCGCCGCCGGAGAGATAAAGGGCCTTGTACCCGGTGCGCCTGGCCATCAGGCCGGCGTAGGCGGTGATTGCGCCCATGACCTGCAGCGGGGTTTCTTCGGCAAGGGCGGCGCGGAAGCGCGCGCCGGCGGAAGTTTGGGACATGACGACCTCGACTGATATCCGGGCCGTCATCCCCGCACAGGCGGGGATCCAGTGACGTTGTCGTTGCAGATCAAAGTCGCTGGATTCCCGCCTTCGCGGGAATGACGAGCAAGGACGGAACGGAAAGACAGCATTGTCTTGCAATGGGGGAGCGAGCGAAACCGATTGTCGAACAGCAGCAAGCTGCGACCGCAACCGAACACCCTGCCGCGACGCCACTGTGCTCGACGGGCGGAGACCGCACGCCTTCGACGTCGGCGCCCACTTACGTCTGCACTGCGCCGGGGACGATGACGCTTCCCAGCCCCAAAACGACGAAGGCGGCCGTGGCCGCCTTCGTTTCACTCGTTACAGCAGGTGCGCAACACCCTGCCGCTCTTCCTCGAGCTCGGCCAGGGTCTTGTCCATGGCCGCGCGGCTGAAGTCGTCGACCGGCAGGTCCTTGATGCGGGTGTACTCGCCGTTCTCGGTGGTCACCGGCACACCGTACATCACGCCTTCGGGAATGCCGTAGCTGCCGTCGGACGGCACGCCCATCGTCACCCACTTGCCATTGCTGCCCAGCACCCAGTCGCGGATGTGGTCGATGGCCGCATTGGCCGCGGACGCCGCCGACGACAGGCCGCGCGCTTCGATGATCGCCGCGCCGCGCTTGCCCACCTTCGGGATGAACTCGTTGGCGTTCCACTCGGCGTCGTTGATCTTGTCCTTCAGCGACTGTCCCTTGACCGTCGCGAAGCGGTAGTCGGGGTACATGGTCGGCGAATGGTTGCCCCACACGACCAGGTTCTCGATGTCGCCGACGGCCACACCGGCCTTGTTCGCCAGCTGCGACAGCGCGCGGTTGTGATCCAGGCGCAGCATCGCGGTGAAGTTCTTCGCCGGCAGGTCGGGCGCGGACTTCATGGCGATGTAGGCATTGGTGTTCGCCGGGTTGCCGACGACCAGCACCTTCACGTTGCGCGAGGCGACCTTGTTCAGCGCGGCGCCCTGCGCCGTGAAGATCTTTGCGTTCTCGAGCAGCAAGTCCTTGCGCTCCATACCCGGGCCGCGCGGACGCGCGCCGACCAGCAGGGCGATGTCGGCGTCCTTGAACGCGACTTCCGGATCATCGGTACCGACCATGCCGGCGAGCAGCGGGAACGCGCAGTCCTCGAGCTCCATCATCACGCCCTTGAGCGCGGCCTGGGCCTTGTCCATCGGCAGTTCGAGCATCTGCAGGATGACCGGCTGGTCCTTGCCGAGCATTTCGCCGGAGGCGATGCGGAACAGCAGCGAATAGCCGATCTGGCCGGCTGCACCGGTGACGGCGACGCGGACGGGTTGCTTCATTGGGGGCTCCGAATTCGGGATCAGAAGTTGGTTGGGGCGTGCGGCGCCCCGGGGCCAACCGTCCGCGAAGCGGACGGCCGGCATTGCGGCCGGTTACTGCAGTTCGTTGTAGAACTCGGCGAAGCGCTGCATACCGGGCGCCAGTTGCGGCGTCGGGCAGGTGTAGCTGATACGCAGCGCACGCGGCTCGCCGAAGGCCGAACCCGGCACGCAGGCGACGCCCTTGGTTTCCAGCAGCGCGTTGCAGAACTCGACGTCGCTGCCGATGCGCGTGCCGCTCGGGCCGTGCGTCTTGCCGAACGCGGCGCTGATGTCGGGAAACACGTAGAACGCGCCCTGCGGCCGCGGACAGACCACGCCGGGCAGGCTGTTCATCACTGCCATCACCTCGTCGCGCTTGCGCTCGAACTCGGCGCACTTCTCGCGCGGAATGTCCTGCGGGCCGGTGAGCGCGGCGACGGCCGCGGCGGTCACCACTTCGGGCAGGTTGGTGATGTGGTTCGAATTCATCGTGACGATGGCCTGCGCCACGTCTTCCGGACCCGCCATGAAGCCCACGCGCCAACCCGGCATGCCGTAGGTCTTGGACAGCGAGTCGATGAAGATGACGCGGTCGCGCAGTTCGGGACGGGCCATCACGAAGTTGTGGTAGCCGATACCGTCGAACACCATGCGGTTGTAGATGTCGTCGGTGATCACCCAGGTGTCGGGATGCTTGGCGATGACATCGGCCAGCGCGTCGACCTCGTCTTTCGAATACACCATGCCCGTCGGGTTGGACGGGTTGTTGAACAGGAACACCTTCGGCTTCTTCGCCAGCGCGGCATCGAGCTGCGCGGGCGTGAGCTTGTAGTCCTGCGTGGCAGGGCACGGCAGCAGGTCGATCTTCGCGCCGACGATCTCGGCGATATCGAGATAGCTGGTCCAGTACGGCACCGCGAAGGCGATGGTGTCGCCTTCGTCCAGCAGCGCTTCCGCCAGGTTGTAGATCACGTGCTTGGCGCCGACGCCGGTGGCGACGTTGACGCGGCCGTAGCCCTCAAGGCCGGCGCAGGTGATGTGGTGCAGGAAGGCGTCGAGCAGCGCGTCGGAGCCGCGGTTGCTGCCGTACTGGCCGCTGTCCTTGCACACCGCCTCGCGAACGGCGGCGTAGACGTGCTCGCCGGGGAGGAAATTCGGCACCCCGATCGAAAAGCTGATGATGTCGCGGCCTTCAGCCTTCAGGCGCTTGGCCTTCTCGGCAACCTGCATGATCGCGCTGGGCTTGGCGCGACCGATGCGCCTGGCAAGCTGGGGCATCGCGAAAACCTCTGGAAAACACACTCTGGGAGGATCGGCCGACACGCCACGGCGTGGCCGGAACGGGCCGAAATAGTATCACGTGAAACCATTTTGCCGGCACCCCGAATCGGGGCCCGACAGCCCGCCGCGGGCCCGGACCGGGCCCGCGGCGTGATGCGCTTACGGACGCGCGTTGGCGTCCAGGGTCTTGTTCCAGTCAGCCACGCGGTCGGCCTTGGCGGCCAGCACGGCATCGGCGTCGCCTTCGATGCTGATCGAGTTGATGCGGTCGCCCTGCTTCACCTTGTCGACCACGTCCAGGCCGTCCAGCACCTTGCCGAACACGGTGTGCTTGCCGTCCAGCCACGGGGTGGACACGTGGGTGATGAAGAACTGGCTGCCGTTGGTGTTCGGGCCGGCGTTGGCCATCGACAGCACGCCGCGCTCGTGGCCCAGGCCGTTGCGGGCCTCGTCCTCGAACTTGTAGCCGGGGCCGCCGGTGCCGGTGCCCTGCGGGCAGCCGCCCTGGATCATGAAATCGTTGATGACGCGGTGGAAGCTGAGGCCGTTATAGAAGCCACGCTTGGCCAGGTTGACGAAGTTGGCGACCGTCAGCGGCGCCTTGTCGGCGGCGAGCTCGACGCGGATCGGGCCGCGGTCAGTGTCGAAATTGGCGATCAGGGACATGGAAGCTCCTCGTTTCAGGGGGAAGGACGGGTGGCAAGCGCGAGCTGAACGAAGCGGCCGATGACGGCCAGCTCGATCAGCCCGCCGAACACGGAGAGCGTCAGCGCGACTGCATGGCTGATGCCGGGAATCAGGCCCGGCGCGCTCAGGCTGAACAGGCCCGCGCCAAGCGCGAGCATTCCGCCGACATGGAGGGCGATCAATGCGGGCGGCAGTTTCAGCTGGGCCATGGCGCAGGGGCGGACGAAAGCGCCCAGCATACGGCAACCGGACCTCCGTTCCGGCACCGGAAGTCGGCACCAGCTATACTCGGCGGCTTCCTTCGCTGCTCCGTGCCCAGTCGGGCACTTTTCGCATGTCCATTGAACGCCTGCGCAATATCGCCATCGTCGCCCACGTCGACCATGGCAAGACCACCCTCGTCGACTGCCTGCTCAAGCAATCGGGCACGCTCAATGAGCGCACCGTGCTGGCCGAGCGCGTCATGGACAGCAACGACCAGGAAAAGGAACGTGGCATCACGATCCTGTCCAAGAACACCGCCATCACCTGGCAGGGCAACCGCATCAACATCGTCGACACCCCGGGCCACGCCGACTTCGGCGGTGAGGTCGAGCGCGTGCTGTCGATGGTCGACTCGGTCCTGATCCTGGTCGACGCGATGGACGGCCCGATGCCGCAGACGCGCTTCGTGACCCAGAAGGCGTTCGCGATGGGCTTCAAGCCGATCGTCGTCGTGAACAAGATCGACCGCCCGGGCGCGCGTCCGGACTGGGTGATCGACCAGGTGTTCGACCTGTTCGACAAGCTTTCCAGCACAGTGGGATCCGAAGCTTGGAATTCACGTGACTTGAAGTCGCGGC
>JADMIO011251671.1_pt1 | contig 37239 bp, 27 predicted proteins | sample 8958161 | NCBI WGS metagenome assembly JADMIO01 (sample SAMN16585339, study PRJNA669376) | soil metagenome | isolation source: Crop rotation soil | place: USA: Cullars Rotation, Alabama | collected 2011 | reverse complement strand
TCAACACGACCGCCACGAAGCGAAATTTCGGCCCGGCTGTCGCCAACCACACCACCGCGACGGGTGGGCACAGCATCGCCGTGAGAGCGATGAAATATCGATTGTGAAACGGCAGCCAGCTGATGAAGGTCGCGAAGATGAAGAACCCGCTCACCGAAAACGCGAAGAGGATCAACCCTCGGGAGACCGAGATCGGCTTCTTGCGCAACGCCGCTATCGCCAGCGCAAACGGCAGCGTCAGAAACAGCAGCACGTGCGGCAAGGATCCCACGTTCGTGTCGTGACCCGGGTCGTATTGGGGCGGATCGTAATGCCCCCCATAGGCGGTCGTTGCGGGGTCGCTCACATCGCGGTGCAGCACGTGATCGTGCAGCCACACCACCATCCGATATTCCCATTCATTGACCGCCTTCGACGACACCGCCATGTTCCACACAATATTGCGCAGGGCGTTCGACGCGATCGCGCTGATGTCGTGCTCGGTGTTGTAGATCGCGTACCCGCCTTGCGCCGCATTGGGCCCGTTGGGCGATCCCCACGCCCGGTAATTTCTCGCGAAGTGCGGCATGTTGATCGCCAGCGCGATCGTGCCCGCCAGCACCAGCGCGCCGATCGACCGCATGCTGAGCCGACGCGCGACCGCGATGCACAAAACAATCACGATCGGAATCGTGAACAGCTGGCCCGTGCCCTTGGTCAGCGCCCCGCATCCCAGCGCCAGGCCGATGTAAAACGCGCGCGACCATGACAGCGGCACGTCGAGCGAATCGATCGTCCACCACGCCGCCATCATCACCCACATGCCGACGACGACGTCGTTTTTCGCGTTGTTCGATTGCAGAAACACCATCGGGCAGACGACGGCGAGCAGGCACGCCGCCAGCTGCGTGAACCGGTCGCCGCCGAGGCGCCGCGTCGTCAGCGAAATCGGCACGAGCAGGATCAGCAGCGAGCACCACTGAATCAGCTGGTAAAGACGATCGGAATTCGTCATCACCATCAGGAGCAGGCCCAGGAATTCCATGAACGGCGGCATGACCGTCTGGCGCAGATTGATCGTCGAGAAATGCTCGACGTTGTGCTGCTGCATCCAGAAGAGCTGCCGCGGCATGTGATAGGTCATCGCGTCGTAAGTGAGCGGCGGATACCGGACGGCGACGACAAGACTCAGCAGCACCAGCCAAACGATCGCCGCGATTGTCAGCCATTCGAGCTTTGAAAACCGCGCGGGAATTTTCGGGAAAGGAGCGCGATATCGCGCGATGTACACCACCGCGATCAACAGCGGCGCGAGCCACCACATCAGAATCGGCCCGAATGTAATCGCGTTGAATTTGCCGAGCAGCTCGGTGCCGAGGACGATCCATCCGCCGACCAGCGCGGCGGACTTGAGGATCGCCTCGCGGACGGGCGTCTCCGACGAAATCACCCGGCGGTGTGCTCGAATGTACAGAACGATCGTCCACGCGATCAGAACGGCGGGCGGAAGTCCTCCCCAGATCAATTCCATAAAGTGGCGGGATTCTACTGCCCTGGCGCGGTTTCGTCTCGTGTCAGACTCACCCGCCCGACATACACGCCCATCGGATCGCGATGCCACCACGCGCCCGAAGCGTCGCGCTCCTGCCGCGTCGTGAAGCGATAGTCGTACTCAAGAATCCGCACGAATTTTGGCGGCTTATCGGGAAACGGATTTTTCTCCAGCAGATCCAGCACCGGCGGCGAGCCTTCGAGAAGCCGCTGCAGCAGGTTGATCGTCCACCACTCGCTGCGCGGCGATCCCAGCGCCGCGAACCACATCCGCCAATCCAACCGCGGCATGTAGACGATCGTAAAGATCGGTTTCCGATTCACGTCACCGGGCTTGTATTTGAATTCGTAGTCTTTCCACGTCACACCGTCGTCACTGCCCTGCACGATCAGCTCGGGCCGCTCCTTGGTCATCACGCGAAACAGTCCGTAGCTGTTGGCGATGCGGTAGGTCTGCGTTTCGTCGACGACGCTCTGCATCGGCGACCACCATTTGCCTTCACCGCCGAAGGCGTCGATCAATTGAAGTGTCGTGACGAACAGCAGAAGCGCGGCAATCGGTCCGAGGAAGTAGTTCGACCAGCGAAGTTGCTTTCCATCATTGCGAGGAGTCGCGAGCTTTTTGATCCGCGGCCAGAACGTGTCATCGACCAGCGGAATGCAGATCACGATCGCCAACAGGTTGAAATATCCATAGTTGCCGGCAGTCATGAGCATCAACTGGAAACCGGCGAGCAAGAAAAATGCGAGACGCCGCATGCGACGTCCCGCGAAAATCAGGAACGGCACGAACAGCTCGATAAAGAAAACCGCGAGCACTTCGAAACTGTGAAACCCCGGCGGCGCGTGATGCATGAACCAGCTCGTCCACGTCGGCAGCGGCTGGGTTTCGTAGTGGTAGTTCATCGCCGTGCGGTCGTGCCACGCCGGATCGCCCGCGGTGAGTTTCACGACGCCGGAGAGAAAATTGAGACGGAAGACCAGCCACCAGAGAAGAAACAGCGCGATGCCCGAAGGCTTGGGCACCGATTTGAGCCTCGGCCACAACTGGAGCGGCGCGAAAAAGATCGCGACGAACGTCGTCTCCAGCAGCAGCGCATCCCACTGAAACGACAGAAATTGTTGTCCCGCCGCCGTGAGCGACAGGTAGACGATGTACAGCAGTGCCAGCACGATCATCGGCGCGATGTCGAGCATCAACAGGATCGACAGCACCACGCCAACGAAACACAGGATGCTCAGAAAACTGTCGGAGCTGTTCAGCCACACCAGCGACGGCATCAGCCGAAAACAATCCATCGCCGGGAGCTGATTTTTCGCCGCGACGAGAAGATCCGCGACCGGCAATATTCCCCGGCTGCCGATCAGGCCGTCGATCTGCCGCCAGAAGGAGGCGATCGCGATGAGATGCACGAGGCCAAGCAGCGTGAAGAAAATCCTTCGCGTGTAGACGAAGTTGACCGGCTCGACGCTCTTGCCGAGAAAGAATCGGTCGAGCGAATCGAACAGACCGCGGTTGTGGGAGACGATTCTATAGGCGAGTTCTGTGACCGGCGCGAAGCCGGGAATCTGCTCGTAAAACCACAGCGGCCAGTGCTTGTGATCGGCCAGCGAGAGTGCGGTAAAGACGGCCTGCGCGCCGCGCGTGACCGTGCCGTCCGAATCGACCAGGTGCAACGCCTGTCCGAAATTTTCCTTCGGGATCTCCGGAAATTTCGCCGCGGCGGATTGGTAGGGCTCGAAATCGAGCTTGTCGTTCGCGACGTTCTTCCACCGCGCGACCCACCGACGGCAGAACGAACAGTCGCCGTCGAAGATTACGAGCGGCTTGTGCACCTTCGATGATGAATCGGCCGGAACCACATCACCATTCTCGCCGCAACCGCTGCGGCGGCAACACGAAGGAGTCTTGACTCGATTGGAACGTTGTTCACGATATACATTCGTGACCGTTCAACATGTGGAAATCATCGGCGTCTATCCTGTCGATGCCCCCGAGCCGTGTCACCTTGTCGAAGTGATCTTCACGGGATTTCATGGCCCCATCGATGTCGGCAAATTCACGCAGCCGACAGACGGGCAGCCGAAGGACAACTGGCAGGTGCCGTGGGATGAACGAGTCCTTGATGCAACTGGGACGAGGCAAATATCCGATCCATTTTCGCGCGCGGTTCAGGCCGACGGTGACGTGCGTCTGACGTTCTTCTTCCATTATCTACAGTTCGATCGTCCGATGATCACACCCGCGGGCGAGATCGAACTTCCACAACCGGCGGCGCGGCCTGCGCGACTCGCATTTCTGAAATATGATCCGCCCGACTAGTGCTGGGCTGTCGGCACCTTGTACGACCCCGCGGGCGAGCGTGCGGAAATCGCCAGGCGATTCCATGTGTTGATCGTCGCCACCACGATCGACAGTTCGACGATCTCCTGCTCGTTGAAGTGCTTTTTCACTTCTTCGTACACGGCATCACTCACGTGATCGGGATGGAGATTCGTCAGCGCTTCCGTCCATTTCAGCGCGGCGCGTTCGCGGTCGCTGTAGTAGGGAGATTCCTCCCACGCGTCGAGCCCGTACAGCCGCTGCTCGTTTTCGCCCGCGGCCTTGGCATCTTTCCAGTGCATGTCAATGCAGTAGGCGCAGCCGTTCATCTGCGAAGCGCGGAGCTTGAGCATGTGAATCAGCTTCTTGTCGAGCGACGAATTGTGGATGAACTTTTCCAGCCCGAGCAACGCGTGATAGGCGTCGGGAGCTTTGGCGACGTAGTTGAATCGCATTTGCATGATGACCTCCGCTTCAGAGACCTAAAGGATTGTTAGTCACGATTCGCCTTGATTCCAGCCGGCTGAACCGGCAATCCCGCGGCGTATAGATGCGAAACGTCGCCGAGGCCCGTGCACCTGGGCACGGCCCACTGCTCGCTTCGCTCGTCGAAAAGAATTGTAGTCACGCTGCTGGGCGGCAGGTGAAATCCCGCGGCCATGACCGGCAGCGGAACGTGCAGGAGATGCGACAGCCAGAACAATCCGAAACCGCCGTGGCAGAAAATGGCGATCTTGTCGCGATTCGGTTTCACGATCTTGTATCGGCCGCCAACGCGCTGGTAGCCGTGACGGGCGAGGAATACATCGGACTGATTCTGGATCATCGCGACGACTTCGTGAACTTTCGGCTCGTCAAAATATTTCTTCGCCGATTTCTGGTCGCGCAGGACTTCGCCGGGCAGATCCCACACGCAGCCTTCGCCCCACGGCTCGCAGGTGGCTTGGAGTTGGCCGATCTCCTGCGTCCACTCTTCGATCGTGTGGGTGAGATTCAAAACATCGGCCGTGTACTGCATCGTGTGGATCGCGCGACCGAGCGGCGAGGCGTACAAATGATCGAGCCCGAGCTTCTTCAATCGCTCCGCCAGGGCCGCGGCCTCGAGATGCCCGGCGGGCGTGATCGTGTTGTTCGGATAGTCGGGGTCGGCGTGGCGGATGATGAACAATCGCATGGCAAATTCTATATATCAAAAACGGCCGTAACGCTATACAAAATAGAGTTTTAAGATTCTTCTTCCGGTCGGTCTGTTTACGCCGGTATACTGGTCCGACTCACCAGCTGGAGATTTGAATGGGTGTTCGCGCGAGGAGAGAGAGTCATCGTCGGAAAAAGTTTATCACGATAACAATGCTCGCCGCCGGCGGCGCGATCGGCGCGCAGTCAGACGCCGCGCCGTTCTGGGATGGTTACGCGGGCAACGCGCAGCACACGGCCGTGTCGCCGATCGCGACGCAGTCGATGGACACGATCCGCTGGCAGACGCCCATCGATCTGAATCCCGTTTATCAACCCGGCTCCGGCAATCTTTACGCGCACTACGGTTCGCCGATGGTGACGCAGGAGAACACCGTCATCGTTCCGGTGAAGACCGGCGCGGACGGCGGCTTCCGGCTGGAAGCGTTCGACGGCGACACCGGCGTGCATCGCTGGGCCGCGAATGTCGCGACCGACTACGCACTGCCGTCACATAACTGGGTGCCGCCGTATCAACCGGTGCTTACGCCCAACGGCCGGATGTACTACGCCGGCGCCGGCGGGACGGTGTACTATCGCGACAATCTCGATGCGAGCTCGCCGAGCGCGCCGACGCAGGTCGCGTTCTTCGGCAACGCCAACTACACCGCGAATCCCGCCGCATACAACAGCAACGTCTTCATCTGCACGCCGCTCACTTCGGATGATTCGGGCAACGTCTACTTCGGATACCGCACCACCGGCGCGACACCCGCCGGCGTGACCAGCGGCATCGCGAAAGTCGCGCCCGACGGCACGGCCATCTATCAGACGGTCGCCGTGGCCTCGGGCGACGCGGGACTCGGCAGGCCCGTGATGAACTGCGCACCGGCCATCAGCAACGACGGCACAAAAGTCTACATGGCCTTCAGCAACGGCGCGAACGAAGGCGTGCTCGCGCAGATGAACACGTCGAATCTCACGAACGTCACGAAGCGACAACTCAAGGATCCGAAATCCGGCAACAACGCCCTGCTGTTCGATGACGGCACGGCGTCGCCGATGATCGGGCCGAATGGGGATGTTTACTTCGGCGTGCTCGGCAGTCCGCTGCTGCAGAATCATTTCCGCGGCTACATGATTCACATGTCGGCGGATCTTCTCACACTGAAGACGCCCGGCTCGTTCGGGTGGGACGACACGGCGTCGGTCGTGCCCAAATCGATGGTGCCACAATACAGCGGCACGAGCGATTACCTGCTGATGGTGAAGTACAACAACTACAAGGGCGGCGCGGGCGGCGACGGCGCGAACAAAGTAGCCATCATCGACCCCAACGACCAGACTCAGATCGATCCAATCACCGGCATCGTTTCGATGAAGGAGATCCTGACGATCCTCGGCCCGACGTTCGACGGCCCGCCGGCGACGGCGGTGCGCGAATGGTGCATCAACACCGCGGTGGTGGATCCGGCGACCAAGTCGGTCTTCGTCAACAACGAAGACGGCAAGATGTATCGATGGTATCTGCCGACCAACAGTTTTACGGAAGTGATCACGCTGACCAACGGCCTGGGTGAAGCCTACACGCCGACGCTCGTCGGGGCGGATGGCAGCATCTTCGCGGTGAATAACGCGATCCTGTTCAACATCGGGCAGCTTCCCGAGCCCGGATCGGCGGCGATTCTCATGCTTGGGGGCACCGCACTTTTAACGCGAAGACGCCGCAAGACTTAGATATCCCTAAAATCTTGTCGCCGTTGAAACATGCGATAGACTTTGTACGTCTTTAAAGGGAGGGAACTCAGGGTTGAACTGCGCTCGGTAACGGCCTTTCAGCTCGATTGGGAGTTCGCGAGGAATTTCATCAATGAATAGTTCACTGAAGCGATGCAAGCATAGGGATGTCCGTCTACACACTGCATGTCTCGAGGCACTCGAGCCGCGGCAGATGCTGTCGGCGTCGCTGGTGAAAGACATCAATCTTGTCGGCAATCAGATCAGCGGTCCGGGCGGGTTCGTTGATGTGAACGGCACGCTCTTTTTCGCCGCCGCCGATGCGTCGCACGGAACAGAGCTCTGGAAAACCGACGGGACGGCCGCGGGCACCAAGCGGCTCACCGATTTCAAAGTCAACGAGGTTGCCAACAGCTCCAGCGTCTCATACCTGATCAAGTTCAACGACCTGCTCTACTTCACCGCCAACGACGGCGTGCACGGACGCGAACTGTGGAAGAGCGACGGCACCGAGGCGGGCACGGTCCTGGTCAAGGAGATTCAGAAAGGCGCCGGCGGGTCGAACATCTCGGGCGTGACGATCATCGGCGACACGCTCTACTTCGCCGCCAACGACGGACTGCACGGCACGGAGTTGTGGAAGACCGATGGCACGACCGACGGCACGGTGCTCGCCGCCGATATTGATGCGGGCTTCGACTCGTCGACGCCGGAATTCCTGGTGAACGTCAACGGCACGCTGTATTTCAGCGCGGATGATGGATCGACCGGCAAGGAATTGTGGAAGTTCGACGGCGCCGCCGCGTCGCGCGTGAAAGACATCATCATCGGCAGCGAAGGATCTTCGCCGACATCTCTCACCGCTGTCGGCGACAAGCTTTACTTTATCGCGACCGATCCGGCGCACGGACTGGAAGTCTGGAGATCCGACGGCACGCTCAACGGCACGCAACCGGTGCCCGAAGTGCGGCCCGGGCCGAATTCTTCGCAGCCGGGCAATCTCACCGCGGTCGGCAACACGCTTTACTTCACCGCCAACGACGGCGTGACCGGCAATGAGCTGTACAAAACCGACGGCTCGAACACCGACCGGGTGAAGGACGGATACACGGGTCCGACCGGATCGGCCCCGTCCGATCTCTACGAATACAACGGCAAGCTGTATTTCGTCGCTCGCGTGAACGGCACGCAGGATCGCGAGTTGTGGTCGAGCGACGGCACGGAAAACGGGACCGACGTTCTCAAAGACATCAACGCGTACACGCAGGGGGCGCCGCCCAACAATCTGCGCGCGTACGACAACATCCTCTACTTCGCCGCCAGCAACGGGCCCGACGGGATGGAGCTGTGGCGCACCGACGGCACGGCCGAGAACACCTTCATGGTGAAGGACCTCTTCCCGGGCCTGAACGTCGGTTCCAGTCCGCGCTCGCTGACGGTCAGCAACGGCAAGTTGTTTTTCGTCGGCGGCGAAAACAGCTCCAACATCGGGATCTTCGTGACCGACGGATCGTCGGACAACACCAAGCTCGTCACGCAGATCTACTACTCGAACAATTCGTCGCGGCCGGATTCGATGGTCGACAACAACGGCGTGCTCTACTTCATCGCCACCGACGGCGTGAACCCGCGCGCGCTCTTCACCAGCGACGGAACGCCCGGCGGAACGAAGTTCGTCAAAGACATCGGCGTCGGCACGCTCTACAGCAACGGACCGGTGCCGATGACGGCCGGCGTCGGCGGGAAAGTATTCTTCGCCGGCAAGGACGCGACGCACGGATCGGAAATCTGGGCCAGCGACGGCACGGCGGGCGGCACGGACATGATCGCCGACATCAACCCCACCGGCGACGGCGGCGCGATGTCGATCACACGATCAGGTGCATATACGTACTTTGTCGCCGACGACGGCACCCATGGGCCGGAAGTCTATCGCACCGACGGCACCGCGCAGCAGACGATTCGACTCACCGATATTCAGTCGGTGAGCAACAGCGCGCCGCCGCAAAATCTTGTCGACTTCAACGGCACGCTTTACTTCACCGCCGCCGGGCCGAACTCTGTCATCACATTCTACAAGACTGATGGCTCGGTGAATGGCACCGTGCCGATCACGACACTCACCGCGCCGTTCCAGTTCAAGGCGGTCGAGAACAAACTGTACTTCGTGCAGAACGCCGAACCGCACCAACTCTGGGTCACCGACGGTTCGGCCGGGAACACGAAGAAGGTCAAGGACATCCCGGTGCAGATCGGCGATGACGGGATTCACAATCTCGTCTCGATCGGCGGCACGCTGTATTTCATTGCCCGCGACGGCTCGCGCAACAACGTCGTCTGGAAGAGCGACGGCACGACCGCCGGTACGGTGCCGGTGTATTCATCGGCCGTCGGTAGTCTCGGAATCGGCGCCCGCTCGCTGGTCGTGCTCAAGAACCAGCTCTATTTCCTGGCCCAGGCCGATGCGACCCACGGAGGGCTGATCAGATCCAACGGCACCGAGGCAGGCACTGCGCTCGTCACAACGCTGATGGATATCGCGGGCATCAACGTGATCTCGCCGCCGCTGGTTGTCGGCGGCGATGCGCTGTTCTTCAACCAGGGCCGATGGCTGTATCGCAGCGACGGGACGACGCTCGGCACCGGGCGCGTCGGCGAGTACTACACGCAGAGCGGATCGATTTTCACGTCCGGATATCGCGTCATGGTCGGCGCGGGCGGAAATCTTTTCTTCCCGAGCGACGATTTGTACACGGGATCGGAATTGTGGAAGACCGGCGCCGCACTGAACGCGACGATCAGCGGAACCGTCTTCATCGATTCGAATCTCAACAACATCAAAGACGCGGGAGAAGCCGCCAGCCCCGGCATCACGATGTTCCTCGACGAGAACGGTGACGGCGTTCTCAACAACGACGAGTTCACCGCCATCACCGATGCTTCCGGCAACTACGCGTTCCTGCAGCCGGCGGGAAATTATCGCGTGCGCGAAGTCGTGCCGGCGACGAACGTGCGGCGGTTCGGGCCGTCGGCGGGTTTCATCAGCGTCAACGCGGTCGCGAATCAGAACAGCAGCGGGAACAATTTCGGGAACACGCCGAACATTCTCCTCGCGGGAACGGTTTACGAAGACAACGCGCCCAACGATGGCACGCTGCAGCCGTACGAAATCGGCCAGGCGAACTGGCGGGTGTACATCGATCTGAACAACAACAACGCGTTCGACGCCGGCGAGCCGAATCGCACCACCAATGCCGCCGGTACTTACCAGTTCCAAGGCATCGCTGCCGGGACGGGCACGCTGCGACTCGAGCCGCAGGCGGGATGGATTTTTGTGAACCCGATCGCCGGTTCGTACAGCGGCACGATGACCGCGGGACAGATCAACAAGAATCTCAACTTCGGACTGAAGAAATCCGCCCCCGCGCCGGTGCCGGCCGCGAGCGATGAGATCCTGGCGAGCAGCTTCAACGGTCTCGGGTTTTTCGAATCGTGAAAACCAATCGCCGGACAACATCGAAAAGCTTTCGACTCGACACGCTCGAGCCGCGCGTGCTCCTCGCTGCCGTGAGTTGGGACGGCGGCGGCGACGGCATCAACTGGGCGGACCAGAACAACTGGTCGACCAATCTGCTCCCTGGCACGAACGACGACGTGACGATCAACATCGCCGCCAATCCGACGATCATTGTCACCGGCGGCCGAACGGTTAGCAGTCTGAACAGCTCCGAGAAACTGCAGATCAACCAGCTCGCGCAACTCAAGCTGATCAACAATTCGACGATTTCCGCGAACGTCGCGCTCGACGGATACATGGAAATCCACGGCACGCTCACGCTCAATGGCGTGATGTCGATCGGCAAGGCCGACGGCTCGAGCTTCGGCACGCTTGTGTTCGGTGATGGCAACGCGGTGCCGCAACAACTCACGGGCAACGCCGAGATCCTCTTCGGCGCGAGCGACGAAAACACGATCTTCAATTCCACCGGCGGACTTGGCGCCAACGGCCGGCTGACACTCGGGGCGAACGTTTACATCCACGGGCAGAACGGACATCTCAACAACGCTTTCAACACGGGCGTGATCAGAAATCTCGGCACGGTCATCGGCGACACGGAATTCGGAACGATCGCGCTGGGCGACGGCACGGGATTGATCGACGTCGGCGGATCGTTCAGCGCCACCAACGCCGGACAGGTCTGGGTGAAATTCGCGACCGGCATCCTCACGTCGCCGACCGTCACACACGTAAACAGTGGGATGCTTTTCGAAGGCAACACGCTTTCCCTTGCCGGCGTCGTCAGCACCAACGGCGGCGCGATGCAGATCACCGGGATCACCGGCAGCAACCTGCCGCAGGTCACCGTCGACGGCGGAGCGATCACGCTGGCCGGACAGAATCTCGTCAACGCGCAGTCGTTCGACATGACCGGCGGCTATCTGACCGTCACCGGCATGGTCAACGACATCGGAGACATCAATCTCACCGGCGCTAACATCGTGTCGCTCACCGGCACGAGCCTGAAGAACAACCTGGGGCTGGTCGTGCCGGAGGATGCAAGCCTCAACATCACCGGCCTGACCGGCAATCTCGGCAGCATCACGCTCGGCGGCGACGATTCGATCTTCGGCGCGGTCGGCAACAACCTCGTCAACAACCTCGGACTCGACGTACCCACCGGCGCGAGACTGGAGATCCAGGGAATCACCGGCAATCTAGGCTCGGTCACGCTCGGCAACGCCGGAACGTACGTGCGATTGGGCGGCGTGAACATGGTCGAGAATCTCGGCATCAACGCGCCGCCGGGATCGACGCTCATCCTTGAGGGAACACACTCGATACCCGTGGGCCATACCGTGAGCGCGATCGACGCCACGCTCGTGATCACGGGAAGCTGGAGCAACAACGGGACGATCGACGTCATGAACAGCGATCTCGAGCTCGGCGGCTACACGAGCAAGGTCGGTAAGATCGTCCGCAGCGGCGGCAACGTGACACTGACGGCGACGGTCGACAACGGACTCAATCTCAACTCCAACACAGGTTCATTCGATTCCGCCGGCGCCACGTTCCGCAACAGCACCATCAATCTCGGCGGCGGCGCGAAGCTCAACATCACCGGCACGGGAAGCGCCGCCGTCACGTTCGACAACATGCTTTTTAACGGCGATCTCGAAGTTAACGGCGACGCATTGCGGGTCAAGAACGATCTGGTCTTCAACGGCACGCTCAGCGCGGTCGGCTACGCGCACATCGATTTTCTCGGCGGCGGGCCGAACGGGCAGACGCTTTCGGGCATCGCGACCATCGAAGGCCAGCCGTACACGGAAAATCACATCGCCAACAAGTCGAGCGCATCCGGCGCGGCCGGGACACTCACGTTCGCGCCGACGGTTTACATCCACGGCGGCGGCTTGCGCATCTATGCGGTCGAACCCGGCACGTCGATCCGCAACCGTGGGTTTATCTCGTGCGAGTTGCAGGGCCGCGAGATCAGCCTCGAGGGCCAGAGCTTCATCAACGACGGCGTGATTGAATCATCGCCCGGATACATCAACATCGACACGCCCGGCCTCGTCAACAACGGCGAGATGACCGTCGCCGTCGGCGGCACAAACCTGGGCGTGAATCTCGGTCGATTCCAGTGTTCCTTCGCGATGACCCTCGGCGGCACGTTCAACGCGGTGCTCGTGAACGGATACTCGCCCGCGGCGGGCACAGAATTCCCCGTGATGGATTACCCCAGCGCCACCGGCGACTTCTCGACCTTCAACGCCAACAACAACGGCGGCATCACTCTTACAAAGAATATCGGCGCCAACTTTTTCAAACTCACCGCCGCGATGGGCGGGCCGACGTTCGCGGCATTGGCCGGCGCCGCGCTGAGCGTCACTGGCACAAGCGGTGCCGACACCATCTCACTCGTCGATCGGTCCAATCTCCTCAAGGTCACGCGCAACGGAACGACGATGCTGTTCCGCTCCGGCGAGACCAGTTCAGTTAACGTCGCCGCGGGCAACGGCAACGACGAGATCTTCGCCCGCGACGGGCGCGTCGAAACGATCGACGCCGGCGGAAACACCGACACCGTTCACAGCGACGCCAACGACATCGTCACCAACGCCGAGACTTTCGCCAACGGCCTGATCGCCGGCCTGCTTTTCAACGATGCGAATTCCAACGGCACGAAGGACGCGGGCGAAGGCGCGCTCGCCGACTGGACGGTCTATCTCGACGCGAACAACAACAACGCCCTCGACGCCGGCGAATCAACCCGCACCACCGATGCGAACGGCGTGTACTTGTTCGACGATCTCACCGCCGGCACGTACATCGCCCGGCACGTCGTGAAGAGCGGCTATCGCCGCACCAGTCCTGTGCCGCCGGTGAATTCGTATTCGCAAGTCATCCCCAATACCAACGCCTCATCGCGCACGACCGACAATTTCTTCGGCGACACGTCGAACATCATGCTCAGCGGCACGGTCTACAACGATGCCAACGGCAACGGCACACGCGACGCCGGCGAAGGCGCGATGCAGAACGTCGTCGTGCAGATCGTCTCCAACAACCAGGTGATCGCGCAGCGCACGACCGACGTGAACGGGTTCTGGCAGGTGAAAGGTCTTTCGGCGGGAACCGGCAAGGCGATCGTGATTCCCCCCGCCGGTAAAATGATTTCGCAACCAGCGAGCGGCGAATACACCGGCTCGCTCACCAGCGGCACGATCGCGAACAACCTGAATTTCGGTCTAAAGCCGGCGGCTCCGCCGCCGGCAATCGTCTCGCCGATCGCGTCGATCCTCGGCGCGTTCGGCGATTCAATCGATCCCGAAGATCTCTATTCCTCTCCGAACCAGTAGTTCAGATGATCGTACGCCGCGACCGTCGCCACGCCGAACGCGACGTGTTCGGCCACCGGTGTCACGGCTTGCGGAATTTTCTGCTGCCACACCGGCACCATCAGCCCCGCCGCCGGCAGCCAGCCGAGATATCCCGCGGCCCAGCAGGCGATTCCAAGCGTTGCGCCTTCGCCGAAGATCGATCCGACCATCGGCCGCAGCGCGCCGTAGAGCGCGCCGAACGCCGCGCCGTATCCGAAGCCGAGATTGCTCGCGACTTTGTCTTCCAGCTTCAGTGGCACGTTTCGTCTAACCGATTCCGGCAGAATTTTTTCCGCCTGTTCGACCATGAATTCGCCCGGCTCCTGTTCGATGGGCGCGTCGCCGCGCGGATAAACTTTGCTGCGCGCCGCCATGATCCCGCCGAGGGCCATGGTTCCGAGCACGCCCGCGGCGGCGCCGATGGCGACGCGCGCGACGAGATTTCCATTTCTGTGATGATGCATGTGATACCTCCATCGCTGTGGCAGGCAGCGAACGGCGCGCCGCTTGTGCGCGGCATCACATCAGATTGAATGGAGATGAATCGAACTCGGCGGGAAAACTATTCCGACTTGCCGGCCGTCGCGATGACTTTGCCGCTGCCGTCGAGCTTCGCGACGGAATCTCGCTGGATCAGCTCGCTGCCGATGCAGATGTCGATGAGCTTCTCGGGTTTTTTGCCGGACTTCTCTGGATCGCACAGCAGCATCATCTGTTCCACCGACAATCGCGCCAATTCTTCCAGCGGCTGACGCACCGTCGTCTGCGGCGGGCACAAATATTGGTAGATCGGCAGATCCTCCAGCGAAATCACCGAGATGTCCTGGCCGATCTTCAGGTTCAGAATGTTCGACAGGAAGTGCAGTACTTCGAGCGAAACGTCTTCGCTGAAATTCAGGATGGCTGTCGTGCCGCGGCGGACGAGGCGCGCGACGATGTCGTACAACGGCTGGCCGAGCGTGTAATGCACGAGCGATGGATCGATCTCGATGCCCGCGGCTTTCAGTGTGTCGTCATATCCGCGGCGGCGTTCGATGCTGCCCCACTCGTCGCCCTGGATCTGCAGCATCGCGATCCGCTTGTGGCCGTTCTTGATCAGATGTTCCGTCGCGAGCACCGCCTGCTGATAGTGATCGGTGCGGATGCTGTGGATGCCCTTCTCCTGCATCGGATGATTTACCGTGAGCAGCGGGAGATTCGGAATCTGACGGAGCTGCTCGAGGCGGTCGTCGAAGACGATACCGATCACGCCTTCGATGTGCGCCTGGTACGCGAGCTCGATGTTTTCGACGTCGATCAATTCGATCGCATAGCGGCGCGACGTGAGGTATCGCGAGACCATCGAGGTCATCACGCTCACATAATTGATCGGCAGCCCCGGGCTGTGCCGGCCCGTGACGACGCCGATGCAGCGGTGTGGAACCTTCGCGACAAACCCGAGCGACCGGCTGGCGGAGAGCACGCGCTCGCGCAGTTCCGCAGCCACCGACGGATGACGATTGAAGACGCGTGAAACTGTTCCAACCGACACACGGGCGCGCTCGGCCACGTCGACGACGGAGATGTCGCCACCGGTCCGGCGTTGCTTTTTCAGATGGCCAGCAGAACTGCGTGACATGCGGCGTCCTTTTCGAGCATCGCTTCAGCGAAAGGAAAATCCAGATCTAACACACGGCACGTGGGGTATCAATGAAAATCAATGAAATGTTTCATAAACGATGAAAACGGGTTCATTGCAGAGAGACATGAAATTCCGGGCGAAAACCGGTTCGCGGCCGCAAAGCAGTTTGTCGTGCAGAGCGCAGCAAGGTTCATCCGACAGGAGGTGGCCGAATTGATGAAATATTTCAAACGATCGGACCTCGTCGGTTTTTGCGTCATTATCATAGATTAGTCCGCTCATTCTTCTCAACCGTTCCGCCGATACTGATTGTGAACGCCTTGTTCACAATTGCATTGGGGTTTGTTGATCAAGGCGTTATGAGTCAGGGCGACTCATTCGCAAAAGGGATCTGGGGCTATCGCGGGCGAATAGGGAAGGAGTCCTGCATGACGGCATTAACCGTCGTGCCGCGACGTACGGGCGCGCGAGGGATTGGCACATTCGCGTTCGTTGCCGCTGCGATTTTTAGTCTGATGCTCACTTCTGCTGCGCCGGCAGCTGTCGATCCGGCCGCGCTGACGCTGTCTCATACTTATAAGAGTATGAGCCTTGAGGAGCTGATGGACGTTGAAGTGTCCGCATCACGCGGCACGCAGACGCTCATGCAATCGCCCTCCGCAGTTCAGATCGTCACCAACCAGGACATCCAACGATCGGGCGCGACCAACCTGGCCGAGGCGATTCGTCTCGCGCCCAACGCGAATGTCGCGCAGGTGAATTCGTACGGCTACGTGGTGACGACGCGCGGCTTCAGCAACATCTTCGCGAACAAGCTGCTGGTGATGATCGACGGACGAAGCGTCTACACGCCGCTGTTCGCCGGCGTCGTTTACGACGTGCAGAACGTGCCGCTGGAGAACGTCGACCGGATCGAAGTGGTCAGCGGCCCGGGCGGCACGCTGTGGGGCGCCAACGCGGTGAACGGCGTGATCAACGTCGTCACCAAATCCGCCAAGGATTCGCAGGGGCTGTATCTGGAGGGCATCTACGGGTCGTTCCTCGACGACCAGGAGATCGTTCAGTACGGCGGCCGCGCGAGCAAGAACGTTTACTACCGCGTCTACGGGATGCACTTCGATCGCGACAACACCACGCTGCCCAGCGGCGCGCCCAGCTCTGACAGCTGGGGCCTCACGCAGGGCGGATTCCGCACCGACTGGTACCCCGACGATTCCAACAACACGATCACCGTCCAAGGCGATGTCTACAACGGCCGCGAACACACGGCCCCGAGCGATTCGACTCTCGACGGGCAGAACATCCTCGCCCGATTCACGCACGTGATTTCTGAAGATTCGGACATGAGCCTTCAGATGTATTTCGATCACACGTATCGCGTAGATGCGCCGAGTCTTCTGACCGACCAACTCGTCACCTACGACATCGATTTCCAGCACCGATTTCCGCTCGGCACACGGCACAGCATTTTGTGGGGCGTGGGATATCGTTACCAGCACAGCAAGATCACCAACGCGTCGCCCTTCTTCGGATACATCCCGCCGTCGCGCGATATGCCGCTGTACAGCGCGTTCATTCAGGACGAGATCGCGATCATCCCCGACAAGCTGGCGCTGACGATCGGATCGAAATTCGAACACAACGATTTCACCGGATTCGAATACCAGCCCAGCGCGCGTCTGCAATACGAGATCAACAAAAAGCAGACGGTGTGGGGCGCGATCACGCGTGCGGTTCGCACGCCGAGCCGGATCGATACCGATCTTTTCATTCCGACGTTTCCGCTGCCGCCGACGACGCCGCACGTTGAGGGCGGGCCCAACTTCGATTCGGAATCTGTCATCGCGTACGAATCGGGTTACCGCGTTCAGCCGCACAAGAATGTGTCGCTTTCGGCATCGTCGTTTTACAACAGTTACGACGATCTCCATGCAGTCGAAGCCGTGCCGGGGACCCAGATCTTCCAGATCATGAACGGCGCCGAAGCACAATCCTGGGGAATCGAGCTGGCCGCGACGTATCAGGCCACCGAGTGGTGGCGTCTTCGCGGCGGTTACACGTATTTTGAATCCGACATCTGGGCCAAGCCGGGCCACACGATTCAGGCGGCGGATCTTGGAAACGATCCGCACAACCAGATTCTCATTCAATCGACGCTCGATCTGCCGCACGGATTTCAGTTCGACGTGGTGGCGCGGTACGTCGATTCTCTGCCGCAGCCGGCAGTCGACGATTACATCGCCGTCGATGTGCGTATCGCGTGGCAGTACAAGAATCTCGTGCTCTCGCTCGTCGGAACGAATCTGACCGACAACAAACACTCGGAATTCAGCACCACGGATATACCGCGAGGGTTCTACGCAAAAGCCACGTACCTGTGGTAACGGATGTTCATATGTACGCAAAAGCGGTCGAGAACTATGATAGAGATTCAAATTAGGAGCGGGGAATGCAGCAACATTTCGACGAAGGCGTTTTGCGGGACGTCTCTGTGCAGGGGACGATGACATAGTCTGGAGCGGGTAGGAGGCCCCGGCGTGGAATCACGTTTTCGACGAACTACGGACATGAGCCAGCGAGCCTGGCTCGGCGTGATGATGTTAATCGCTTTTCCGGTAGTCGAATTTTCCGACACTATCGCTCGGGCGCAAGAGGTGCCCGTCGCCACCAGCACCGCAAACACGACGACCACCGATCAATTCACACTTTCTTCTAATCCACAAATCAACGGCGAAGCCTCAAAGTCCACCGGCGAACTCAAAAAGATGAGCCTCGAAGAGCTCATGGACGTCGAGGTCTCGTCGGTCTCGAAGCGCGAAAGCACGGTGGGCCAGTCTCCGGCGGCGGTGAGTGTTATTACAAATGACGACATTCGACGGTCGGGCGCGACATCGATCCCCGAGGCGCTGCGCATGGTGCCGGGCCTTGAAGTGGCGCGGATCGACAACAGCACGTGGGCCGTCTCGTCGCGCGGATTCAACAGCAGCTCTGCGAACAAGCTTCTGGTGATGATCGACGGGCGCAGCGTCTACACGCCGCTTTTTTCCGGCGTCTTCTGGGACGTGCAGGATACCAACATGGAGGACATCGATCGCATCGAAGTGATTCGAGGTCCCGCCGGCGCGCTGTGGGGCGGGAATGCGGTGAACGGCGTCATCAACATCATCACCAAGAGCGCAAAAGACACGCAGGGCGGCATGGTGCAGGGCGGCGGCGGGACGGAAGAACGAAACTTCGGCACCGTGCGGTACGGTTGGAAGCTCGCCGACGACGCCTGGGCGCGCATCTACGTCAAACACTTCGAGCGTGACGAAACGGTCTTCTCCAACGGCGCCGACGGCCAGGACGACTGGATGATGACGCAGGCCGGCTTCCGCATCGACGGCGAGCCCAGTTCCAACAATCACTACGCCGTTCACGGCGACGCGTACGTCGGCAGCCGCAACAATGCCCCGACGGCGTTCATCGACGGCAAGACCGACCTCGCCGGCGGGAACATCACCGGCGTCTGGGACCACAAGCTCAACGGAGACGGCGGCGACGTGCGCCTCCAGGCCTATTACGACCGAACCGATCGCGATATCCCCGGCACGTTCAAGGAAGCCCGCGATACGTTCGACGTCGACTTCCAGCATCATTTCCCGCTCGGCACGCGGCAGGATATCACGTGGGGGCTGGGCTATCGGATCAGCATCGATCAGGTGGACAACAGCAATTTGCTTGTCTTCGACCCCAGTCACGCCGCGCATCAGACCATCAGCGCGTTTGTTCAAGACGAGATCCAGGTTGTGAAGGACAAGCTGCGACTGACGCTGGGATCGAAGTTCGAATACAACGACTACTCCGGTTTTGAAGTTCAGCCCAGCGCCAGGCTGCTGTGGAGCATCGACAAACGCCAGGCGGCGTGGGGCGCCATTTCGCGGGCGGTGCGCACGCCGTCACGACTGGATACAGATCTGGTCATCAACACCGTCGTCCCGCCGGGGCCCAACGTGGTTTCCATCGTCGGCGATCCGGATTTCGATTCGGAAGAGGTGCTGGCGTACGAGCTGGGATATCGGATCGAGCCGGTCGACTATTGGGCGATCGACGTGGCCGCGTTCTTTAATTCGTACGACCGCCTGCAGAGCATCGAAGCCGGCACGCCGTTCGTCGCCCCGACACCGCCGCCTCCGCACACGGTGATTCCGTTCACGCTGGCCAACAACCTTCACGGAAATACCTACGGCCTGGAAGTTGGATCGACATGGAAAATCCGTGACTGGTGGGTGATCCGCGGCGCATACACTTATCTGGAAGAAGACCTCGAGGCCGAAGCCGGCAGCACGGACACGACCTCCGTTGCCGCGGCAGGAAACAACCCGCACAACCAGATCTATCTCCACTCGGGAATGGATCTGCCGCACAACGTCCAATTTGATTGCAACGTGCGCTTTGTCGACACCCTGCCCACCTCGGGCGTGTCGTCGTACATCGCGGTTGACGTGCGGGTGGCGTGGCAGCCGGCGAAAAACTGGGAGCTTGCGGTCGTCGCGCAGAATCTTTTCGACGACCGGCATCCGGAATTCGGCACCGCCGCGACGCGGCACGAGATCGAGCGCGGCGTTTACGGAATGGCCACGTACAAGTGGTAGACGATATGCGTAAGAAGATATGAAATCGCTGGCGACGAATCTTCGTTCGACACAGCCCGGCCCGGCCCGGTCGATGGCGACCTTGCTGCGCTTCGTGCTGATCGTCTCGACGGTTCTGACCTTGACCTCACCTTCACAGACGTGGGCAGAAGCGCCTTCTAAGGAATACCAGGTCAAGGCCGCCTGCCTCTTCAACTTCGTGCAGTTCATCGAGTGGCCGGCCGATTCGTTTGCGGACGGCGACTCGCCCATCATCATCGGCGTGCTCGGCGACGACCCGTTCGGGAAGGCGCTGGATCAGATGATCGACGGCGAATCAATCCAGGGCCGAAAACTCGTCATCCGCAGGTCCAATTCGATCGTCGAGATGAAAGGCTGTCACCTGCTGTTCATCAGCAAGTCGGAAAAAGGCCGCACCGCCGAAATCCTGAACGAAACTCGCGATCTGAGCGTCGCCACGGTGGGCGAGGTCGATGAGTTCGCGCAGCGCGGCGGGGTTTTGAACTTCTATCTCGACGGCAAAAAGGTGCGCTTCGAGATCAATCCCGATTCGGCCAAGAACAAATCGCTGAAGCTCAGCGCACACCTGCTGAAGCTGGGAAGGATTGTCGGAGAGGGACGCTAGCATGCAGCAGTTCGCGAATATGCCGATCAGACGCAAGCTCACCGTCGTGCTGATGGTGACGGCGACCGCCGTGCTGGCGATGGCGGGCATCGTGCTCATCCTCGCCGAGGTCTACACGTTCCGGCGGATGATGGTCAACGACCTTAACGGCCTTTCCGACGTCCTGGGCCAAAACAGCACGGCAGCGCTCGCCTTCAGCGACGAGGACGCCGCCAAGGACATTCTTTCGTCGCTCAAGACCCAGCCGAACATCACCGCAGCGCGCGTGTACACCAAGGACAACACGCCCTTCGCGGATTACATCCGTGCGGGCGAGAAGGTGGATCTCCCGGCACAGCCTGAAGGATACGCGACGATTTTTTCCGCCGGCCAGATGTCGGTCTTCAAACCGATCATGCTGAACGACAAGCACATCGGCACGATCTACGTCTCCGCGAATCTCACCAAGTTGTACATCCGGCTGAAGATCTATTGCCTCATTCTCGGCGTGATTTTCCTGAGCTCGGTGGCCATCACGATCGTGGTTTCGCAGCGGCTGCGGAAGATGATCGCCGACCCGATCGTCCTGCTTTCCGACGCCGCCAAACTCGTCACGGAAAAGAAGGACTACTCTGTCCGCGCGAGAAAGATGGGCGATGACGAAGTCGGACTGCTCGCCGACACCTTCAATCAGATGCTCGCCGAGACCGAATCCGCTCAGAACGCGCTGCGGCAGTACAAGGATCACCTCGAGGCGATGGTGATCCAGCGGACCATCGAGCTCGAGAACGCGAACAAGGAACTCACCCACACCGCGCACGCCGAGCGCGACGCCCGCAAGGAAACCCAGAAAGCTCACGACGCGTTGCAGCAGGCGCAGAGCCGGATGATCCAGTCCGAAAAACTTGCCGCGCTCGGCCAGCTGGTGGCGGGCGTGGCGCACGAAATCAACAACCCGCTGGCGTTCGTGACCAACGACGTCGCCGTTCTCCGCCGGGATCTTCCGGCACTGAGCGACCTGCTGGAGATGTACAAATCCGCCGACGATGCGATCACCGAGAAACAGCCCGAAATCGCCGCGAAAATCAAGGATGCGAGCGACCGCATCGACCTGCCCTACACCATCAAGAACGTGCAGGAGCTGCTCGTCCGCTCGCGCGACGGGCTGCAGCGCATCCAGCAGATCGTGAAAGATCTCCGCGATTTCGCCCGGCAGGAAGCGATCGGCGACATCTCCGACGCCGCCGACGTCAATGGCGGCATCGAATCCACCGTCAATATCGTGCGCGGCCGCGCCAAGAAACAGAAAGTCGAGCTCGAACTGGATCTCGGGACCGTGCCGATGATCTCTTGCGCGCCGGCGCGCATCAACCAGGTGATCCTCAATCTCGTGGTCAACGGGATCGACGCGTGCACCGACGGCGGGAAAGTCGCCGTCAAATCTCGCCCCTCCGGCGACGGCGGCGTGGAGATCCAGGTGTCCGACACCGGTCACGGCATCGATCCGGTCATCCGCGGCAAAATCTTCGACCCGTTCTTCACCACCAAGAAACAGGGCGAAGGCACGGGGTTGGGATTGAGCATCAGTCACGGCATCATCGCCGACCACGGCGGGGAGATCCGCGTGGATTCAGTGCCGGGCAAAGGCACGACGTTCACCATCCGCCTCCCGCACGCGCCGCCCCCGCGCCCGCAGAACGAACAAGCCGCTTAAATTTTTCGATTTGATTAAACGGGCGGCCGATACGTGCTCAACTTGAGCGCGCTTTCGATCCGCGTGAGCATCTTCGTGCCTTCGGTCGAGAGATAGTCCAGCTCGTGTGAACCTTCCTCGTTGATCTGGCCGAAGTTTCCGTCGCGAAGGGACTTGTCGAATCTTAAACCGCGCGAGTGATAATCCTTCAGGTCGCTCAGCAGTTCGCCGCTGGTCACGATGCGGTCGTATTCATCGCCCGCGGCACGCAACGCGGCAATGAGCTCGTCGGGCTCCCACGGCTTGGAGACGTACCGGAAAATCTTCCCCTGGTTGATCGCGTCGATGATCGCCTGGATGTCGGCGTAGCCCGTGAAGATCATGCGGATCGCCACAGGGTGTTCGTCCTTGATCTGTCGCAGGAATTCCACGCCGGACATCTGCGGCATGCGCTGGTCGGTCATGACGACGTGAATCGGATGCTCCTGCAGCAGCTTCATTCCCTCGGCGCCGCTGTTGGCGGTGAAGACATCGAAATCCATTCGCAGGAGGTCGCGAAGGGATTTGAGCATCTCGGGTTCGTCGTCGACGACGAGAATGGGGCGCTTGGCCATCGGGATCCTTCCGTCTGAGATGAGAATTACTATAAGAAAGATCGGCGAATTTTGCCTCGCTCCAACCGTCTCAATCTTCGATTTCCGATTCTTTCGACGACGTTACCGGACGTTCAAATTTGCGGGTGTTAAGTCTCTTAACATTAGGTCCGACGATTTCTGCGGTGAACCGTGTTTCGTAGGTCCGTGCCGACGGGCGCGGACTGTGTGTCATCTTATGGCCAGTGCTCCTGACAATGCTCTTTCGAACGCCCGACTCTCGGGCGACGAAGCCGCACGCGCCGAGGCCGACTTCCGGCTCCTCGTCCAGGGCGTCGAAGACTGCGCCATCTACATGGTGAACATCGACGGCACGGTCGCCAGCTGGAATCTCGGTGCGCAACGCATCTCCGGCTACAGCGCAGACGAAATCATCGGTTCACATGTTTCGAAATTTTTCACGCCGCAGGACGTGCAAATGGGCAAGCCGATCCAGGCCCTGCAGGCGGCGACACACAGCGGACGATACAAGGTTGAAAACTGGCGGCTTCGCAAGGACGGTTCGTGCTTCTGGGCCGAAGTCATCATCACCGCGCTGCGCGATCCCAAGGGCGAGCTCCGCGGCTACTGCCATGTCACGCGCGACCTCACCGAGAAGAAACAAACCGAGCTGCTGGAAATCGACCGCCGGCAGATCATGGAAATGGTCGTCCAGGGACAGCCGCTCAAGGCCGTGCTGGAACGGCTGGTCAAGATCATCGAACGCCACTGCCCCGACGCGATCCCATCAGTCCTCGTCCTGCGGGATGAGCATCTCGAACACTACGTCGCGCCGAATCTCCCGCCGATCTTCGTCAACGCGATGGGAAAAGATCTGAGCCGCTTGATCGGCGGACAGAATGCCGACGCGACACTCGTCAGCGATATCAAAACCGACCCGCACTGGGAACCGCTTCGCGCCGCCGCCGGGCAAATCGGGCTGGAAACCGCCCTGCTGATTCCCGTGTGTTCCGGCAAGGGCGAACTGCTCGGCGCTTTCACGAGCTTCTATCTCGACAAGTGCGTGCCCGAAAAATCCGAGATCGAACTCCTGAAAACGCTGGCGCGACTGACGGCCCTGGCGATCGAACACCGCCGGCTCACCGATCAGCTCAGCTACCAGGCGCAGCACGATCCGCTCACCGGCCTGCCCAATCGCGTGCTGATGGAAGACCGCCTGCAGAACGCCATCTCCCAGACGGCCCGCAACAATCGCATGGTCGCGCTGATGTTCATCGACCTCGACCGCTTCAAGATCATCAACGACACGCTCGGCCACGAGGCCGGCGATCTGCTCCTGCAGCAAGTCACACAGCGATTCCTCAGCATCATCCGCAAGAGCGACACGCTGGTGCGCATGGGCGGCGACGAATTCACGCTGATCCTGCCGGACCTCGATGATCGCGCTGACGCCGTTCGCGTCGCGCAGAAACTTCTCGACGTCTTCAAGTCGCCGATGAACATCGCCGGACACGATCTTTTCGTCAGCGCATCGATCGGTATCGGCGTCTATCCGCAGGACGGCAAGACCTCGGCCGAATTGCAGAAGAACGCCGACGTCGCGATGTATCGCGCCAAGAACGCCGGGCGAAATGCCGTCGAATGCTTCGCGCCGGAGATGAACGCCGCCGCGATGGAAAAGCTGCAGCTGGAAGGCGAGCTGCGTCGCGCGATCGAGCAGAACGAATTCATCCTGCTGTACCAGCCGCAGGTCGCCACCGACGGCACGCTCTGCGGCTTCGAAGCGCTGTTGCGATGGAAGCACCCGAAGCGCGGCATGATTCCGCCGATCAAATTCATTCCGATCGCCGAAGACACGGGCCTGATCGTTCAGCTCGGCACTTGGGTTATCCAGGAAGCCTGCCGCCAGACCAAGGCGTGGCAGGATGCGGGATATCAGAACGTGAAAGTCGCCGTGAACGTTTCGGCCCGGCAGTTCCAGCAGGTGGATTTCGTGCAGACGACCGCCGATGCGCTCAAGGCGGCCAAACTCGATCCGAAATTCCTCGAGCTCGAGCTCACCGAGAGTCTGTTGATGAGCGACCCCGAACACGAAACGCCCAAGCTGCAGGCCGTCCGCGAACTGGGCTGCGGCATCGCGATCGACGATTTCGGCACCGGCTACTCGTCGCTGGCGTATCTCCGCAAACTTCCGATCGACACATTGAAGATCGACGGCTCGTTCGTCCGCGAGATCCAGGACGGCAACAGCAAGGACGCCGCCGTCGTGCAGGCGATCACGTCGCTGGCGCACAGCCTGGGGATGAAAGTCGTCGCCGAGGGCGTCGAATACGAAAACCAGCGCAAGTACCTGCATTCGATCGGATGCGATCAGATGCAGGGCTATTTGTTCGGCAAGCCGAAGCACGCCAGCGAAGTGCAACAGCTCCTCGAATGGCAGGCGTGCCCGATTTCGTTATCGGCCTGAAGATTCTTCTCACGACCTTATAAACCTTCCCGTTTAACACGCCGAATTCAGTTATAGAACCACGCACTCTCCCTGCGCGCTGGTTCGACATATGTCCGCGACGCAGCAAGACAACCTCGCGACGATCGGTCCGGAGAACGCTGTCAGCGCTGAAGACGTTCCGATGATCAAGGAATTCGTCGCCGAAGCCGTCGGCCACCTCGAAATCGCCGAGGCGCAGCTGCTTCGTCTGGAAGAAAATCCCCGCGAGCTGGAATCGATCAACACGATCTTCCGCTCGTTCCACACGATCAAAGGCGTCGCCGGGTTCCTGAATCTGAAACAAATCGGCGCTCTGGCGCACACGGCAGAGAATCTTCTCGACAAGGGCCGCAAGGCGCAGCTCACGTTCAATGCCGGCACGGTGGACATCGTGCTGCAGGCGCTGGATCTGATGAAGGCGCTAATCGCCGACGTCGACGACGCCGCCAAGACGAACCGAACTCCGAAGCAGTTCGACACACTGCCCGCCCTGCTGTCGCGGATCGAATCTGCCGTTCGCGGCGAAGAGACTCAAAAAATTGAGCCGGCGTTGCAGGTCGAAATCGTCGACGCGCCCGCCAAGCCCGCGCACGCAACCAAATCCACCGTCAAAGTCGCCACCGAACGTCTCGACAGTCTGATCGACATGGTCGGCGAGCTCGTGATCGCACAATCGATGCTCGGCGCCGACATCACGTCGGCCGTCAGCGCCAACCCGCGCGTCGGACGAAACCTGGCCCACGCCAGCAAGATCGCCCGCGAGCTGCAGGATCTTTCCATGTCGATGCGCATGGTGCCGATCGCCGGCGTGTTCCAGAAAATGGCCCGCGTCGTCCGCGATCTCTCGCACAAGGCCGGCAAACCGATCGAGCTGATCACCGAAGGCGGCGACACGGAGCTGGATCGCAATCTCGTCGAAGTGATTGATGACCCGCTCGTTCACATGATCCGCAACGCCGTCGATCACGCGATCGAAGCGCCGGAAGATCGCCTCGCAACCGGCAAAGCGTCGGAAGGAAAAATCTTCCTGCAGGCCCGGCACGAAGGCGGCGGGATCACCATCACCGTCCGCGACGACGGCCGCGGCCTCGACAAGGCCAAGATCCTGAACAAGGCCCGCGCCGCCGGCATCGTCGACGCGAATCAGGAACTGTCCGACCAGGATATCTTCCGCCTGATTTTCCACGCCGGCCTTTCGACCGCCGAAAAAGTGACGGATGTTTCTGGCCGCGGCGTCGGTATGGATGTCGTTCGCCGGAATATCCAATCGCTTCGCGGCCGCATCGACATCGAATCGACGCCCGGCGTCGGCACGACCTTCACGATCCGCCTGCCGCTGACGCTCGCGCTGATCGACGGCCTACTCGTCCGCGTCGGCGGCGAAACGTACGTGCTGCCGATCACGAATGTCGAGCAAAGCCTTCGACCCACAGCCGAGCAGATCTCCAGCATCCAGGGCCGCGGCGAAATGCTCCTGAGTCGCGGCAGCCTGATGCCGGTGTATCGCCTGCACAAACTTTTCAGTATCGCCGGCGCCGTGGAGGACGCGACTCAAGGACTGGTCGTGATCGTTCAGGACAACCAGACCCGCTGCGCGTTCGTCGTCGACGCGCTGATCGGCCAGCAGCAGGTCGTCATCAAGTCGCTTTCGTCAAATGCCGCCGCGCGCGGCATCGCGGGCGGGGCGATCCTCGGCGACGGAACCGTCAGCCTCATTCTCGACGTGCCGGGCCTGATCGATCTGGCCTCCGGCGACAGACATCAGATTACGCAGCAAAAAGGAGAGCGCACGTGAGCACTGCCACAATCAATAAACCCACAGCTTCGGACGCCGCCGTGCACGGGGGAAAATTCCTGACCTTCGCCCTGGGCCGCGAGGAATACGGCCTGGAGATCCTGAAGGTCCGCGAGATCGTCGGCAACATGGAGGTCACCGCCGTCCCGCGCACGCCGCCGTACGTCCGGGGCGTGATGAATCTCCGCGGGCAGGTCATCTCGGTGATGGACCTGCGCACGCGATTCGGCATGCCGGTCGTCCAGCAGACGGACCAGTCGTGCATCATCGTCGTCGAGATCCGCCACCTCGGCCGCATCGTCAACACCGGCCTGCTGGTGGATCGCGTGCTGGAAGTTCTGGACATCGGTTCTGAAGAGATCGAACCCGCGCCGTCGTTCGGCGACGCGGTGTCGACCGATTTCATCTCCGGCATGGGCAAGGTGAACGGAACCGTCAAGATCCTGTTGGACATCGACAAAGTTCTCGCCGCGAACGAAATCGCCAGTATTTCGCGGCTGAATCAGCAACAACTTTCGTAATGGGAAACGTGAAGGAGACCGCCATGAAGATGACTATTGCAAAGCGAATTATCCTGGGCTTCGCGCTCACGACGCTGATCACCGCGGGGCTTGGGCTGTTCGCCAACTCGCGGCTCCGCACCATCGACGCCGAGGCGCGCGTGCTGGCCGACGATGCGGTGCTCAGCGCCGTTGTCGGCGGGTCGCTCGAATCCAACGCTCACGAGCAATACGGGCTGCTGCTCCGCGGGCTGCTCACGCAGGACGCCGATCAGCACGCGCAGCTGGAGCTGAAGATCAAATCCCTGACCGATGAATCGACCGACCTGATCAAGCGAATCAACACGGTCATCACCGACAGCCGCGAGCAGAAGGCCGTCACCACGCTGACGGCGTCGTTCGCCGAGTTCCGCGAGCGCGAAACGCAGGCGCTGGCGCTGATGCGTCAGAACAAGACCGATGATGCGCTGACGGTGGTCCGCAATTCCGTCGATCCGGCGTTCGCCAAGTACGCCGAGGCGGCACAGACGCTTCTCGACATCAACAAGGAACACAGCGACGACGCGAGCCGGCAGATCAACGAGGCGGTCGCCATCGCCCGCACCGGCATCATCGCGACGATGATCGGCGCGGTGGTGATCAGCATCATCATCGGGTTCTTCATCATCAGCTCGACCAACCGCGTGCTGACGCGCCTGGCCGGCACGCTCGGCGACGGTTCGACGCAGGTCGCCGCCGCGGCGTCGCAGCTTTCGGCGTCCAGCCAGTCGCTCGCGCAGGGCGCCAGCGAACAGGCCGCCGCATTGGAAGAAACCACCAGCGCGCTGGAAGAGATGTCTTCCATGACCCGCAAGAACGCCGACACCGCCCAGCAGGCCAACACCCTGATGCGCGAAACGCAGGCCACCGCGAACAAGGCCAACCAGGCCATGGGCAAGATGAGCGATGCGATCGGCCAGATCCAGAAATCCGCGAGCGAGACCGCGAAGATCATCAAGGTGATCGACGAGATTGCGTTCCAGACGAATCTGCTGGCGCTCAACGCCGCGGTGGAAGCCGCGCGTGCGGGCGAGGCGGGCAAGGGATTTGCCGTCGTCGCCGAGGAAGTTCGCAACCTCGCGATGCGCTCGGCTGAAGCGGCCAAGAACACGGCCGCGATGATCGAAGAATCGGTCGAGAGCTCGCGCAACGGCGTGGCGATCACCACCGAAGTCGCAAAGACTCTGGAAGAGATTACCACCGCCAGCGCGAAGGTGAGCGATCTCGTCGGCGAAATCGCCGCCGCCAGCCAGGAGCAGAGCCAGGGCATCGGCCAGGTGAACACCGCCGTCGGCCAGATGGATCAGGTGACGCAAGGCACGGCAGCGAACGCGGAAGAATCCGCCGCCGCCAGCGAAGAGCTCGCCGCACAGGCGACGCAGGTTCGCGGCGTGGTGCAGGAACTGATCCTGCTCGTCCGCGGCTCCATCGGCAGCGAATTCAGGGATGCGGCAATCACGGCCCGGCACGCGCCGCCCGGCGCGACGACGTCGCTCGCGAAATCGCGCAAGCTGCTCCGCCCCCTCAGCACCGAGAACAAGCTCACGGCGGCACAGACGATTCCCCTGAACGATCACGAGAAGCGCGCGAAGCGCGAAGATTTCAGCGACTTCAACGGATAGTCCATGACGAAGACGTCAGCCGACAATCTCAGCGAGCGCGACATCCGGTGGATCTCCACCGTCGTGCACAGCCATTGCGGCATCAACCTTCACGACGGCAAGCGTGAGCTGGTGAAGGCCCGCGTGAACAAGCGCGTGAACGCGCGCGGGTTCCGCAGTGCGTCGGACTACATGCAAAGCGTGCTCGACGATCCGGACGGCGAAGAGCTGCTCCATCTCGTCGACGCGCTGAGCACCAATTTCACCAGCTTCTATCGCGAGCAGAATCATTTTGATTTTCTCGCGACAGAATTCCTGCCGGAGTTGATCCGCCGCAAGCGCGATTCGCGCCGGCTGCGGGCGTGGAGCGCGGGATGCAGTTCGGGCGAAGAGGCGTATTCGATAGCGATGACGCTGGCGTCGGCCTTGCCGGAGACGGAAATCGGATCGTGGGACACCAGGATCCTCGCCACCGACATCTCCAACCGCATGCTCATCCGCGCCCGTCACGGCAGCTACACCCGCGAGCGCGTGCAGGCCGTGCCGGCCATGACGCGGCACAAGTGGCTGATTCCCGCGCGCGAGAATGGCCGCAAGGTTTTTCACGTTTCGCCCAAGCTGCGCGAGATGGTGGCGTTCCGATATCTGAATCTCATCGAGGATTGGCCGTTCGAAGGCCCGTTCGATTTCATCTTCTGCCGCAACGTCATGATCTATTTCGACAAGGCGACGCAGGAGACGCTGGTCAATCGATTCTGGGATGTTCTCGACGCCGGCGGGATTTTGTTCACCGGCCACGCGGAATCGCTGACCGGCATCAATCACAAGTTCAAGTACATGCGGCCGACGATCTACGTCAAGCCGTAATTGAAAGAGAGACGCAGTGGCAACAGTTGTTGTGAGTATGGCCGACGCGAAAGTGGAGCGCGACCCGTCTGCGGTCGTCGCTACCTATTCGCTCGGATCGTGCATCGCGGTTGCGGTGTACGACCCGGTGGCGCATGTGGGCGGAATGCTGCACTACCAGCTGCCCACGTCCACGCTCGACCCCGATCGCGCCAAGCAGAACCCGATGATGTTCGCCGACACCGGCATCGAGCTGCTGCTCAAATCCATCTTCGAGCTGGGCGCACAGCCCAAGCGCCTGAAAGTGAAACTTGCCGGCGCGGCGCAGATCCTCGACGACAAGGGCACGTTCAACATCGGCCGGCGAAATCACGCGGCCATCCGAAAAGTCCTCTGGCAGCACGGGCTGCTCATCGACGGCGAAGACATCGGCGGAACCGTGCCGCGCAATCTGTATCTCCACATCGCCGACGGCACGGTCATCAGTAAATCCAAGGAGCGGGAAATCACACTGTAGAAGTGAGGAAATCTTATGAGCCTCAAAATTCTCATCGTCGACGATTCGGCCACCACGCGGGCGCTCATCAAGCGCACGATCCAGCTAGCCAAGCTTCCCGTCGAAAAACTCTTCGAAGCGGCCGACGGCAAGGCGGGCCTGGCGCAGATCAACGCCAATCCGGTTGATCTCGTCCTCGCCGACCTGCACATGCCCGAGATGGACGGCGCGGAGATGACGCGACAGATCCTGAAGAACCCCGCGACCGCGAACACGCCCGTCGTCATCATCTCGGCCGAGCCGAACAACGAGCGGATCGCGCAGCTGCAACTGGAAGGCGTGAAAGGATATTTGCGAAAGCCGTTCACACCCGAGTCGCTGCGTGAAGTCATCAACCAGGTGTTAGGAGTGGCCCATGCCTGATCAATCGGAACAGATTGCGTCGCTGAATTCCGAAGCCGGCGAGAAGCTCGCCGAAGCGATGGAGACGATGGCCTTCGTCTCCGCGCTGCCGCCGGACGATGCGCAAGTCGCCGCGCCGACCTCGGCCGTGCTGCTGCAGATGAAGTTCACCGGCCCCGTGAGCGGCGTGGTCGAAATGGTCGCCGCCGACCAGCTCGGCCAGACCATCGCCGAAAATATTCTGCCGCCCGATCCGAGCGATCCGTCGACCGCCATCTCCGGCGACGACGCGCTGAAGGAACTTCTTAACGTCACCTGCGGATCACTCTTCCGGAATCCCGCGAACCAGAAGTCCGGCAACTTCGATATCGCCCTGCCACAGCTCACCAAGTTTGATGCGACGAAAGACTGGTCGCGGTTTGTTGAATCGAAAGGCACGACCGTTCTCGATGCCGAAGGCTCGCTCATCGCTATTCACGTGAAAGCGGCTTGAGATTTTTCAGATGCTGCAGACGGTTTCGAACATCACGAACAACGCGACGACCAGAGTTTTGGTCGTCGACGATTCCGCCGTCATCCGGCAGCTGCTCTGCCGCGAACTGGCGAAGGATCCGCACATCCAGGTCGTCGGCTTCGCGCCCGATGCATTCGCGGCCCGCGACAAAATCGTCGCCCTGCGGCCCGACGTCGTCACGCTCGACATCCAGATGCCCAAGATGGACGGCATCACATTCCTCCGCCGCCTGATGGAATATCATCCGATCCCCGTCATCGTCGTCAGCTCGCTGGGCGCCAGCGGCGCGCCCGAGGCCATCGAAGCGATGGCCGCCGGCGCGGTTGATGTCGTCGCCAAGCCGTCGCCGGGCGAAGGGATCGAAAGTTTTTCGCGAGCGCTGGCCGAGAAGATCAAGGCCGCGCGTCGCGCCCGCCCCGAAGCCGCCGAGACGATCGTCGAGACGCCGAATTCCTCGGTCGATCTCAACTCGATCCCGAAAGACACGATTTTCGCGCTCGGCGCATCCACCGGCGGTGTGCAGGCACTCACGCAAATTCTCTCGTCGCTGCCGCCCGGCGCGCCGGCGACACTCGTCGTTCAGCACATGCCGCGCGGTTTCACCGCATCATTTGCGAGCCGGCTCGATAGTCTCGGGCCGATGTCGGTAAAAGAAGCCGCCGACGGCGACGTCCTTCGCCCCGGCCGCGTGCTGATCGCGCCCGGCGGACGTCACATGCGTTTGCGTCGGATCGGCGCCGGCTTCAACGTCGAACTGATCGACGCGCCGGAAGTGAACCATCAGCGTCCCAGCATTCAGGTCCTGTTCGAATCGATCGCGCGTCTCGCGCCGCCGCGGGTCGTCGCCGCCCTGCTCACCGGCATGGGCAACGACGGCGCCGCCGGATTGTTGACGATGCGAAACAAAGGCGCGCGAACGATCGCGCAGGACGAATCGACGAGCACTGTGTTCGGCATGCCCGCCGAGGCGATCAAATGTGGCGCCGCCGAAGCCGTCGTTCCGCTGCATCGAATCGCTCGCACCATGTTGACGATGTCGTCAAAACGCAACGGGAGCAGCCATGGATAACAGATCCAACCGATCCCAAACCGTCCTGATCGTCGACGATTCGCCGACGATCCATTCGTTCGTCAAAGCCCATCTCAAGGGCGAGCCGATCCAGATCGTCTCCGCGCACGATGGCAACGAAGCCCTGCGCGTCGCGCAGAGCACGCCGCCCGATTTGGTTCTGCTCGACGTCGAAATGCCCGACCCCGACGGCTTCGAAGTCTGCCGGCGGCTCAAGGCCGATTCGTTGACGAGCCAGATTCCCGTCGTCTTCCTCACCGGCGCATCGTCGACGGATCAGAAGATCCTGGGCTTGGACATGGGCGCGGTCGATTATGTCACCAAGCCGTTCGATCCTGCGGAGCTGCGCGCCCGCGTGCGCGCTTCGCTGCGGACGAGTTATCTGCTCGAGCTGCTTTCAAAGAAGGCGCAGATCGACGGGCTCACTGGCCTGTGGAATCGAACCTATCTCGACCAGCGGTTGCACGCCGAGCTCGCCGCGTCCAAACGCAGCAGCCGGCCGCTGTCGTGCATCATGGCGGACATCGATCACTTCAAGAAAATCAACGATCAATACGGGCATCCGATCGGCGACATCGTGCTGCGCGACTTCGCGCACGCGCTGATCACCTGTGCCCGCGTGGAAGACATCATCTGCCGATACGGCGGCGAAGAATTCGCGATCCTTCTCCCCGGCATCGGCGCCACCGGCGCGACGACGCTCGCCGAGCGCATCTGCCTCGCCGTTTCCGCGAAACCGTTCGTCGCCGGCGAACGGATGATCCCCGTCACCTGCAGTTTGGGCGTCGCCGACATCGACACGTCGGACGATTCCCTCATCGCGACCGCCGACAAAGCGCTCTACCAGGCGAAAGCCAACGGCCGCAACAGAGTCGTCTCCACCACCACCGAAGGCGTGCTGGCGGGGAACTGATCTCGAAATCTCATATCGCGCGGTGCATCGCCTCGCGCACCAGATAGATCAACGCGCAAACGGCCGCCGCCGAAAACAGACACGCCGAATACAACGTCCACGGCCCGCGCGGCAACGAACGATCGTAGCGGTACGAGATGATCACCATCATCCACGCGTTGAGCGCGAGCAATCCCAGGAGAGCGATCACGCACCCATACCCCACGCAGAACAACACGAACCCCGCCCGCGGGTGATTCGCCTTCAACCATTCCATCGCCGCGTAAATTGGGAAGATCAGAACGACGAGCAGGATGACCGCGACGACCCATCGGCGCGAGAGATGTCGTGCGTTTCGAGCCACGGCGTCGATTCTACCATCAGCATTTCCAAATTTTATTCAGTACCGAAAGACGTTTCCCCAAATTACAATTTCGTTCTGGAACAATTCTTTACGGGGACACTGATAACCATGTCCGACCCGGCGGTCATCCCTTACGCGAGAAGGCGTCGCGGCCAGCTCACATTCGCGGCAAGGTTTGTCGTTTTGAGCGCAATCGGGATCATCATTCAGTTTGTCTTTGCCGCCGGAAATCTGCTCGCCATCGCAGAGGCATTTACGACATTTAAGTTGATCGGGGCCATATCCAGCGCGGTGTTCCCGACGCTCGAACTGATGGTGTCGCTCGCATTGATCGCGGGCTTCGTGGGAACCTTCCGGCGCGACAAATGGGCGATGAAAACTGTGCAGGTCGCGAGCATTCTGAGTCTATTTGGTGGCACGATCGTTCTCGGATTAATCCTGTTCTCCATGCACAACCTTCGCGGAATTTCAGTTGTGATTGCCATGGCAGTGACGATCTTCAGACTGGCCTTCGCGACTCTGTGCCTGTGGATGTACCGGACGATTTGGGCAGATTTCTATTTCGGTGACGGCTCGTCCGAAACGCCACGGAGTCCGGTGGTGGCGATCGATGGCGCCGGAGCAAGCGCATCGACCGCGCGGGCGACGACGCCCCGATTTCGAGTCATCGGTGTTGAACGCAAGACCGGTCAGCCGATCGACTTCTTGAGCAAGGCCGCTACGCCGGAAAAGGCGCGGAAGTCGGCCGAGGTCTTGGGTGCCGATCCCGATTCGGTCCGCATCGAGCCGATCTCCGATCCCGTCGAGTAATCTCCAGACTTCACATCAATCGGCGTTGCGCCGGCGGCAGCCGCCGGCGAGGCGGAGGCGGCGGGAAAATATCTTTTTCTGATCCTCATTTCTGATCTGTAGCCAAGGATTTTCGATCGACTGGATGTGAGTGTTGCGCTTTTGGTGAGCCAAACGCGCAACACCACCCCTTTAGGGTGGAGGGACAAACTATTCCCCTCTGAAGGAGAATCATCATGTCGATCGCATTTCCGATGGAAGATTCGGTGACCGCAATCACGCCGCGGGTTTCGGTGAAGCGGCAGTCGAGTGCTCGACGCATCGCTGCGAATCGAGCGAACGCACTCAAGTCGACGGGGCCGCGAACGGTGGAGGGGAAGAAACGCTCGTCGCAGAACGCGGTCAAACATGGATTGTGCAAGGCGTACTCGTGTCTGCCGGAGGAGTGCGAGGCCACGTTCAATCTCTTCATCTCGGAGATGGAAGAGGAGCTGCGGCCACGCACCAATCTGCAGCGGATGATCTTTCCGCGGATCGTTAATCTGATGTGGCGGCTGCGTCGACTGCCGGAGATGCAGACGAAACTGGTGGCGGTCGAGCGGGAGAAAATCGGAGAGAATCTTCCAGTCTGCGAAATCGTCGCCCGGCGGTTCAGTGAGGATCCGAAGGGGAACGCGTTTCTGCTACTGCAGCGGTACGAGCGGAGCTTGGAGAATGGGCTGTCGAAACTCATGCGCGAGTTCAAACGGGTTGTGAAGGAGTTTCCGATCGCGCCGTACGAGGAGACTTATGTTCCGCGCGAATCAAAAACTGAACCGCGTGTCGAGGCTGAATCGAACCCGATTCGAACCCATTGGAAGCCAGCGCGCATGGATCAAAGCATCGATGGCGCTTCGGAATCGACGAAAGTCTCGCCAGCGACAACTGAATTTGTTTCCGAACCAAGCCATGGCGAGGCACCCGGCCGGTTCGATATAGTTGGGCATCCTGAAATTCCATCAACGCAATTTACCGGTGAGAGCTTATGACCCCGTATCGACTTCGCTGTGAATATCAGATCGATCCCCTCGGCATCGACGTCGCGCAGCCGCGGCTGGACTGGCTGTTGAAATCGCACCAGGCGGGGGCGACGCAGTCGGCGTACCAGGTGGTCGTCGATGGGCTGTGGGACAGCGGCAAGGTCGATTCGCCGCGGCAGACATACATTATATATGGTGGGCCGGCGCTTAAATCGGGGCAGCGGGCGACCTGGAAAGTTCGCGTGTGGGACGAGGCCGGCAAGGAATCGGCGTGGAGTGAGCCGGCATCGTTCGAAGCGGGACTGCTCGATCGATCCGACTGGAAAGGCAAATGGATCGGCAGCTCGATCATCGGCGGAAAATACACGACAGCGCCGTCGCCGTACCTGCGGAAGAAAATCTCACTGGATAAGAAGATCGAATCGGCGCGGCTCTACGCGACGGCGCTGGGTCTGTACGAGTTCCACATCAACGGCAAGCGCGTGAGCGATGACGTCTTCACGCCGGGCTGGACGGATTACAAACATCGCGTGCAGTACCAGACGTACGATGTGACCGCCCTGCTGACGGCGGGCGAGAATGCGATCGGCGCGATCCTCGGCGACGGCTGGTACTGCGGCCACGTCGAATGGCGCGGCCGGCAACGCTGGGGAGATCGGCCGAAATTCCTCGCGCAGATCGTCGTGCGATTCTCGGATGGATCATCGACTGTCATCGTGACGGATGAATCGTGGAAGACTTCATCGGGTCCAATCCTTGAGTCCGACATGCTCATGGGCGAAAGCTACGACGCGCGGCTGGAGATGCCGGGCTGGGACACGGCGGGCTTCGACGATTCGGAATGGTCGAAAGTAAAAATCTTCGAAGTCGATCCGAAGATCGCGATCACCGCGTCGGCCGGGCCGAGGGTTCATCGCACGCAGGAGCTGCGGCCGATCGCCCCGCCGGACGTGAAGCGGCACTGGCCGGACTACAAGTACATCTACGATCTCGGCCAGAACATGGTCGGTCGCATCCGTCTGAAAGTGAAAGCGCCGCGCGGGACGACGGTGACCATCCGCCACGCGGAGATGCTCAATCCCGACGGCACGCTCTACGTCGAAAATCTGCGCAAGGCGAAGCAGACCGACAACTACACGACCGGCAGCGACGAAACTGAGATCTACGAGCCGCGGTTTACGTTTCACGGATTTCGGTATGTCGAGATCCTTGGATTGCCGGAAACCGCGCGGCCGGGGGATGATCTGATCACCGGCATCGTGCTGCACTCGGACACGCCGCCGACGGGATCGTTCGAATGTTCGGATTCGCTGGTGAATCAGCTGCAGAAGAATATCACGTGGGGCCAGCGCGGGAATTTCCTGGAAGTGCCGACCGACTGCCCGCAGCGCGACGAGCGACTGGGCTGGACCGGCGACGCGCAGGTCTTCATCCGCACGGCGGCGTTCAACATGGATGTCGCATCGTTCTTCACCAAGTGGGCGCGCGACTGCTCCGATGCGCAGGGCCCGGCGGGCCAGATCCCGCCCGTCGTGCCGACGCCGGACATCTGGCCGACGTACACGCAGAGCGGCGACGGCGGGCCCGCGTGGGCCGACGCGGCCGTCATCTGCCCGTGGACGGTCTACC
>JADMIO011081447.1_pt1 | contig 37244 bp, 36 predicted proteins | sample 8958161 | NCBI WGS metagenome assembly JADMIO01 (sample SAMN16585339, study PRJNA669376) | soil metagenome | isolation source: Crop rotation soil | place: USA: Cullars Rotation, Alabama | collected 2011 | reverse complement strand
GACAACTTGTCCACGTGGAATTCTAAGCTTAGGATCCCAATGTGCTGGAAAGAGGCATGCGCAACAGTGCTGCGCACCCAAACGGAGTCAACCGAGCACCGAGCATGTCAAGCGAACCAGAAGGCTCGATGGTAATTGGTCGCGTCATTTGACCGACCAGCATCGAGCGCGGCTGGTCGACGAACGACGCCGATTGATTGTGGTCAAATCGCTCACGAACGATTGCACCAAAATTGAAAACAATCTCCGGGCTTCCGTCCGGAAAGATCGGATGCATTTCCCCCGCATCAACGTCGCCGGTCAGCGTCCAGAAATACTGAACAACCCATGACAGGGAGGACGATGGTGCGAACTGCGCAAACTCAACGCTCATAGGTGCGCGCCCAAGTTCGGTTGGTCACGATGCGAAATCTCGGTGCGAACCAGGCTGAGTCGGGACGCGGGGGAGTGGCGATGGGGCCAACGCCGAGCGAACTGTGCGCGTTCGGTGTACAGTGGAGATTGCCCTCCGTGCCGTCGCTTCGGAAGTCACGGATGCTTCCCGGTGGTGACCTCGGCGAAGCAGATGCATTTTGCGATGGCAGTGTTGCCGATGGTTGTTTACTCCCGACCGCTACAACCAGGTGAAGCATGCTCAAGGTGCGCCGTCACAGTGTTGCTGTCTCAAGAGCCAGTCGCGCCGCGTTGTACGCGCCGATCGTCGCCGCCTCGCTCTCGTTGCTTTCCACCACGCTTGCCGGGCAGACACTCCCCGATCGATTGTCTGACAGCACGTTTTGGAGCCTGGTCAGCAACATGTCCGAACCAGCCGGATTTTTCCGGTCGGAAAATTTCGTGTCGAACGAGTCGAACTGGCAGGTCGTCATCCCGCGCCTGCTGCCGGTCATCAAGCAAGGTGGCGCATACGTCGGCGTGGGGCCCGAGCAGAATTTTACGTACCTCGTGGCGTTCAAGCCGCGTATCGCGTTTATCGTCGACATTCGCAGGCAGAACCTGCTCCAGCATTTGTGGTACAAGGCCACCATCGAGCTTTCGGCTGATCGCGCAGATTTTCTTTCGCGGCTGTTTGGACGAGCGCGTCCCAAAGGTGTTGATGCGAACACGTCGGCAGATTCGCTGCTGGCTGCGCTCGAAGCATTGCCCCCCGACAGCGTCGTCTTTGCAAAGACGTTTGTTGACGTTCGCGATTTGCTTGTAAACAAACATCACTTCGCATTGAGCGCCGAGGATCTGGCGAGTCTTCACCACGTTGACAGCGCGTTTTACTACGCCGGCACAAGCCTCAACTATTCGTTTGGCACTGCGCCGCGCGGCGGCTACATGGGCGGAATGCCATCGTTTGGTCAGTTGATGCGCCAGACGGACGGCACAGATTTGAATCGCAGCTTCATCGGCAGCGAGGAGAATTATCGAATTCTGCGCGACATGCAGTTACGCAATGTCATCGTTCCGATAGTCGGCGATTTTGGCGGCGACAAGGCATTGAGTGCCGTTGGCAACTACATCCGCAGTCACGGTGCAGTGGTGAACACTTTCTATTTGTCAAACGTGGAGCAGTACCTGTTCATGAGCGACGGCTCCAACGGCGGCTGGAGAAATTTCTACACCACCGTTTCGCAGTTCCCGCTCGACTCCACCAGCACATTCATTCGCTCCTTTACCAATCGCGGCGCACGGTTCATTCCACCCTCACCAAGTTCGGGAATTGGTGGAATGATGGCGCAACTCACTTCGTCGATTCAAGATGTGATTGCCGCGTTCAAAACGGGCAACATGCAGTCGTACAACGATGTCATTTCGCTTTCAAAGCAACCGTGAACTGTTCATTGCGCGTTTGACGACACGCTGAAATGCGTGTACAGAAAAACAACCGGGCGCCGATCGAATTCGGCGCCCGGTTGTTTTTTCAAGTTGTTATCGCTCGGAAGGCGGTGGTCACGTATTGCGACTATTTGTACTCGCGAATGCGAATGTTGCGCAGCGTCAGGTTCCCATTGTGATCACCCTGCACCGCGATGTGCCCACTCTTCGCTCGGCCGTAGTTCGCGTATGGCTTGAACTTGCTTCCTGCAACCTTTGCTTCCCAGTCGGGGCTCCAGGCTTCGTATTCGACGAACTTCTTGCCATTGAGCCAGTGCTCAATGTGCGATCCGTTGGCAACGATGCGCGTTGAGTTCCATTCGCCGGCAGGTTTCACAATGCCGGCCGGGCCTGTGTACAAACCGTATGCAGCGCCAGCAGAAGTCAGCCGATTCTTTCCGTCGGGTGCGTTGGCGTCGTCAAGCAACTGATACTCTGTCGAGCTCCAATACACACGATTGTACTCTTCGCTTCCACGATAGAACACGCCGGAGTTCCCGCCCTTCTCGAGTTTCCACTCCATTTCGAGTTCGAAGTCGGCAAATTCATCGCGCGTGATGATGTCTTCGGTAGTCACCGATTTGGTGAGTGTACCATCAACGATTTTCCATGCTGGTGGCATCGTTGTCATCTTGTAGCCGCGCCATGCATCCATGTTCTTGCCATCAAACAACGGGCGCCATGGTCCGAGCTTTTTCCTGGCCGGCGCGGCCGCCGAAACCGACGCAGTCTGAGAGCCCGACGCACATCCTTGCAGCGCAGCTGTTGAGAGCGCGATCAGCGCGATTGCCCGGCTTGCGGAACCTCGAAAAACAAAACGGCGCATCATGAAGTCCTGAGAAGTGTGGCTCGAAAGGTGTGGCCGAAATGAATCGACTGAATAATGAGACTGCGCCTGCGAAACCGCGAACAGGAAGTTGTTCTAACGATCAGTGCGGGCCCGCCGAACCGGAAGAGTGGTGGCGTCCACGAATGAAATCAACACGCAGCTCGCTCCAACCGTCGACCTGAAAATACTCCACGCGGATGGAATGCTTGCCCGCAGACAGCGGCGCATAGTCGACGGCAGATTCATGCGGCGCGAGGTTATCGATAACAAGCTTGTCGTCAATCCAAACGCGAACACCGTCATCGCTGATGGTCCTGAGCGTAAACTCCCCTTGAGCCGGCAGGTTGATTTCGCCCGTCGCCTGCACTGTTACGTGGTGTTGGGGGAATTTCGCAATCGTTGGCCGATACCAGAAATAATCGAGCCGCTTTTCCGAGCGTGTGAGCAACGGTTCCGTCTTGAACGTTGCGGTGAGTGCGTCGGGCGACAGCGTTTTTGCAGTCGTGTCGCTCCAGCGATGCACGGTGACGGACCATCCTGCGGACACTTCGGCTGCGCGACCCTTGGTTAGCACTGGCTCGAATTGACCGAATGAAAAACGATACGGCGCGCCGGCAGCTCGCAGTGCGCCGGTGGGCGACGTGGTGATTGCGCCTGTGTACTCGAGGACAATTTCCCAGTCGCGATTTCCCATTTCTGCTGTTGCGCCAGCGGCCGTGCTTGATAACGGAATGCCGGGCGAGACCGAAATCGTGTCGCCAACCTTACCGCGAGTTCGTGAGATCGATTTCACTCCACGCTGCGACACTACGCGCCACGATCCAACGGGGCCAAGCACCGCGAGTCGCAACGGTTCTGCGTGCGTGCTGTCGACGGGCCAAAGTTTTGGCGACTTCCAGTCGAACGGGCCCCATTCGTCAACAACAATCGCAGAACGCTTGAGTCGCGACACCGGAGACGAAGGAACAACCCGCATTGCTTGCGGCGCCGAGGGTGCGAATTGCGCGTATTCGTCGGCGAGGAGCAGCGACGGTGAGCAATCTGCGATCTCCGATTCGGCCGCGATGTTGCCGCTGCTGTCCGATACTGTGGTGTTTTGAATTTTTGTTGGTTGTCGCACCGCTGCCCAGATGTTGCCGGTGATTCGATAGTCGCGACTCCTGGTATCGCGATGCTTGGGATACCCCCAGTCTGATGGCTCGATGGGATTCGCCCACAGGCTCACCGCAAGCGAATCTCCGTCGAACCGGTTGTGTGAGATGAGGTTTTCCTGGCCATGTTCGATTGCGATGCCCGTGCGATTGCGACTAAAGCAGTTTCCCAACACGCGTGACGAATAGCTGTAACCGCCCCACAATCCGTTGTCGCTTCCCTCAATGCGATTCGCGATGAAATCGTTGCGACTGAATGTGGCTTCCATTCCGTTGGTTGGCGCAAAACTGAAATCGTTGCCGAAATACAGATTGTCATTTGCGCCACCCTGCCCTGTATCCATTGTCGATTGACCGGCCCACAGAAACAGTCCGTCGCCGCCGTGCGTTACTGAGTTCCATGCAACGACGTTATGCGAGCACTGCTCAAACATGAGCAGTCCCGCCGAATCCTGTCCGCGACGAAAGAATCCGTGACTGTAGCCGCGCACATTGTAGTCCATGCGATTGTGCAGCACGCGGTTGTAGCTCGATCGATACATGCCGATGCCAAGTCCGGAATTGAACGCGAACTCGTTATCGGAGATGTTGAGCGAATCAGTGTTCGTCATCAACAGACCGTTCATGCCCTGCACAGCGCGATTCTCGCTGATCTGACCGCCGCGTACGCTGTCGAGGTACACGCCTGCGCCAAAGCGCAACCATTCCCTTTTTTCGTTGTGGTGAAACGACAGCCAGTCCACAAGACTTTCGTGCTCCACGAGACTGAACAACCTCGGCTTCCAGTTGTGACTGAGATCGTTCCTGGCAAGCGTGAGCGTGCGTGTGCCCCGCGCAAGAATGCCAACACGGAAGCCGCGCGCATGCAGCCCCGACACCCGGATGTTCTGCCCGCCATCAATGCGAACGGCCACTCCCTCTGCCTCGTCCGGCAACGCGTTGGCTGGCGAACCTTCGAGGTACACGCCAGCGAGGTCGAGCGTGATGTTGCTGCCGCGCACGGTGATCAGTGCGCTGTCCAGCGACTGCGGCGCACTCAGCGTGTAGCGACCCGGGGCAATGCGCACCGATTTCGTGACCACCATTCCACGCTTGAGTGGTACAACTGGGAGCGGACTCTGAGCGTGGAGCTGGGCCGACGCCACAAGGAAGGCGGCGAAAATCGCATTGAGGCGCGTCATGCGGTGCAACCTACCGCGCGGCGACAGGCTACGGGAAGAGATAGCAGTGGGGTCAGCACGTGAAATTGGACGGAGTGTCTGCCGCGCTCTAGCTTCGAGAAGCAATCGTTGCTCGTGAGCAAAGCAGGTTGCCAGTTGTGCGAGCATCGTCACACAACGTACCGACTCAACCACACATCCATGAAACGACGCAACTTCATCAAGTCACTCGGCGCGGCCGTTGCCGGTGTTTCTGTTGCGAGCCGGAGCGCCGATGCGTGGGCGCCGCGCACGCGACTCACGCGAATTGGTCTTGAGCTTTACGCTGTTCGCGATGCAATGAAGCTCGATCCCGAACGCACGCTGGCAACAGTTCGCGAAATCGGTTACACCGACGTCGAGTTGCTTTGGTCGTTCAATAATTTTGATCGCACGCCACAGCAGGTGCGTGACACGCTTGCGAAAACAGGGCTTCGCGCGCCATCAGCACACATTGCTCCGGAAATTCTCACGAAGGATTGGGACACGAGTCTCAGCAACGCAAAGCTGTTGGGGCACGACTACCTGATTGTGCCAAGCCTGCCCGCGCAGTCCAGCCGCACGATTGATGACTGGAAAAAATGGGCAGACATTTTCAATACGGCCGGAGCTCAGGCTCGCAAGGCCGGCATTTGGCTCGCGTTTCACACCGAGCCGGAACACGTGCGACCAATTGGTGGTGTTGTTCCGTATGACGTGTTCATCGATCGCACTGATGCGAAGCTGGTTCGTCATCAGCTCGATGTCGGCAACACCGTCATGGGTGGAGGCGACCCAATGCGCTACCTCCAGAAATATCCCGAACGTTTCTGGAGTTTTCACGTCAAGGACATCGCGGCCGACCACAAGAGCGACACGGAACTTGGTGCAGGGTCTGTCAACCTGCGTGCGCTGCTGGGCGCGGTGCGTGATATCAACAACAAGCCTTGTTACATCGAACAGGAAGCGGCGAAGGATTCGATCGCAAGCGCGCGTCGCAACTATCAGTATCTCAAGGCACTCGAGTTCTAGCGTTCGTGTGCCCGATGGTTTGCGAATGCGCTCGCGAAGTTGCGCGCGCTACTCTTCGGATGGAGTTGCGCCGTCGGCCTGTTCGGTTGCGGCTTCGCCATCAGTGCTGTCGCTGTTCTCGCGACGACGCTGCTGTTTTTCTTCCTTCTTTCGCTTCTTCTCGAGCTCGCGTTTCCGTTTTTCAAAATCGTAGTTGGGCTTTTTTGCCAAGGCCGTAGTCTCCAGGTCAGGTCGCACAAGTAAGGGACGACGCTGGCATGGTGCACTCCAGGGCCTTCCGGGAAAATCCCTTCAGAAAGATAGCCCCGCGCAGCGTAGCGCGGACGAATCGGCTCACAACAGAGGTAACTTCGCATGCAGATGGGAATGATCGGCCTTGGGCGGATGGGCGGCAACATGGTGCGCCGCTTGCTTCGCGATGGCCATTCGTGCGCTGTGTATGATCGCGATGCAGCCAATATCCAGCGCCTGGTCGACGAAGGCGCACAAGGCGCGTCAACGCTCGAATTGCTGGTGCAAGCACTTGCTGCACCGCGCGCGATCTGGCTGATGGTGCCTGCGGGCGATCCAACCGAATCAACTGTCAATGCACTTGGCGCACTGCTTTCTCCGGGCGACACGATCATTGATGGCGGAAACTCCAATTTCAAAGATGATGTACGGCGCGCAAAAGCGTTGCGTGCAAGAGGCATTCACTACATCGACGCAGGCACAAGTGGCGGAGTGTGGGGACTCGAGCGCGGCTACTGCATGATGATTGGCGGCGACGTCGACGCGGTGACTCGACTTGAACCGATCTTTCGTTCGCTTGCGCCTGGGCGAGGCACAATTGGTCGCACGCCTGGTCGCGGTGACAACGAGGGAACCGCTGAAGAAGGTTTCCTTCATTGCGGACCAAACGGCGCTGGGCACTACGTGAAAATGGTGCACAACGGAATCGAATACGGCATGATGCAGGCGTTCGCCGAGGGGTTTGAACTTTTCAAGACTGCGAATCTTCCGTCGCTCCCCGAGGGAGAAAGGTATGATTTGCCGATTGGCGAAATCGCGGAATTGTGGAGGCGTGGCAGTGTTGTGAGTTCGTGGTTGCTTGATCTTTCCGCGCAGGCGTTGCATGCCGATCCAGCACTCGATGCGTATTCAGGATTTGTGCAGGACTCGGGTGAAGGACGGTGGACAGTGCAAGCGGCAATTGATCAAGCAGTATCCGCAGAAGTGATCACATCAGCGTTGTTCACACGGTTTCGTTCGCGCCAGACCCACACATTTGCTGAAAAAGTCTTGTCTGCAATGCGTCAGCAATTTGGCGGACACGTAGAACCGCCAAAGGCAGGTTGATGCAATGACCATGAATGCGATGATGGGTCAACCTGCGCCACCGAACGCGATGGTCATTTTTGGTGCGTCGGGTGATCTCACCAAGCGAAAGCTGATTCCCGCACTCTACAATCTGCTCGGCAGCAGTGTTTTGCCCGCGGACTTTGCTGTCATTGGAGTTGCGCGCGCGTCGCTGACCGATGAACAATTTCGCGATCAAATTGGTCAGCAGATTCAGGAATTTCTGCAGTCTCCGCTTGACGCAAACCTGTGGAAGTGGCTCGCGGAGCGCATGTTTTACGTCTCTGGAGATTTTGCGGACGCGACGGTCTACCACCGCCTGCGTCAACGACTCAGCGAGGTTGACACCAACCAGAAAACAGACGGCAACTATCTCTACTACCTCGCGACGGCCTCGGATTTTTTTGCGCCAATCGTGCACCAATTGGGCGACGCGGGATTGCTTGCTGAAACCGAAGGCAACTGGCGTCGAGTAATTATCGAGAAACCGTTTGGTCGCGATCTCGAATCTGCACAGGCACTCAACAAGGATCTCTCGAAGACACTCGCCGAGCGACAGACGTATCGCATCGATCACTATCTTGGCAAGGAGACCGTACAGAACCTGCTCGTGTTCCGGTTTGGCAATGCGATCTTCGAACCGATCTGGAACCGACAGTACATCGATCACGTGCAGATCACGGCTGCGGAAACGGTTGGCGTTGAGCAACGCGCGGGCTATTACGAAACGTCGGGTGCGCTGCGCGACATGATGCCCAATCACTTGTTTCAGTTGCTCAGTCTTACCACGATGGAGCCGCCGGTTTCGTTCGATGCCGACGCCGTGCGTGACGAGCAAACAAAAATCCTGCACGCGATTCCGATCATACCCGAAGATCAGGTGCTGGCACGTGCAATTCGCGGCCAATACGGCCCCGGTACCGGACACCTCATCGATGTGCCCGCATATCGCGCAGAAGAGAAAGTTGCAAATGATTCGCGCACCGAAACGTTTGTCGCGCTCAAACTTGGCGTCGACAACTGGCGCTGGGCGGGTGTTCCGTTCTATCTGCGCACGGGCAAGCGACTACCGGTGCGCGCAACGGAAATCACCATTCAGTTCAAGCGCGTTCCGTTTCATTTGTTTCGCAACACGCCAGTAGAAAAGCTGCCAACCAATCGTCTCACGATTCAGATACAGCCGGGCGAAGGCATGCGACTGCGCTTTGGTGCAAAAGTTCCCGGTCCCGTCATGAACGTTGGCCCGGTTGAAATGTCGTTCGACTACGCCGACTACTTTGGTCAGACTCCAAGCACCGGCTACGAACGTCTGTTGTACGATTGCATGTGTGGTGACGCAACGTTGTTTCAGCGCGCCGACATGGTCGAAGCAGCGTGGCGTGTTGTCACGCCCATCATCGATGTGTGGAAAGCGCTTCCGCCGCGCTCGTTTCCGAATTACGCTGCGGGCACCTGGGGCCCCTATGAAAGTGAGGAGATGCTCACACGCGACGGACGTGAGTGGCGGATGCTGTCGTGATCAGTGGCGCGATGGACATTCAGCAGTTCGACAATACGTCGACATTGATCAACGCGGCCGCCGCGATGTTCGTGAACACGACAAACTCTGTTGTGCGGCAGGACGGACGCTGCACGGTCGCATTATCCGGCGGATCGACTCCGCGGGCGCTATACGAATGTCTCGCGCGGGAGCCGTTTGTATCGTCCATACCTTGGGGTCAACTTGAAATCTTCTGGAGCGACGAACGCTGGGTTTCCGAAGACGACAAGGACAGCAACTACCGGATGGCGAACGAATCGTTGTTGAGCAAGGTACCCATTCGACCGGCGCAAATTCACAGCATGCGCGGCTCGTTCGATACACCCGATCATGCCGCGCGCGCGTACGACGGTCTATTGCGAACACGCCTTGCCAGCGCACCCAACGGCGTGCCTCGATTCAACCTGCTGATGCTTGGCATGGGAGCGGACGGGCACACGGCATCGTTGTTTCCGCATTCACCAGCGAACACCGAACTCGAGCGATTTGCCGTCGCAACGCATGTCGACAAACTGAATGCGGATCGCATTACCGTCACGACCCCGATTCTTCGCGCGGCAGATATGACGATGCTGATGGTCACCGGCGTAGAAAAGGCCGCAACGCTCGCACACGTTCTACACGGGCCGGTTGACGTGCAATCGTTTCCTGCGCAGTCACTCAGAGTTTCTATGCGCGGGCCCGTGCACTGGCTGATTGATGCCGCTGCGGCGTCGGCGTTGCCGCCGGACATGAAAAACGCGCCGTCGATTTGAGTTCGACGACGCGTTTGCAATCATGCTAACCGCGAAGCGCTAGTGATGCTCGGAGCGCGGCGTTGAACCCTTGGTGAATTCAGTTCCAAAAACACGATCCCAATAGCGCATCGTGACGCCATAGTTTGTTTCGGGAAACGCGTGATGGATGCGATGCTGCGACTGCAAATGGCGATACCACGCGAAAGGCAGCTTGTAGTGATGCAGACTGTGATGCATGAAGCTGTACGCGATGAAGCCGGCAAACCATCCGGACAGCACCGTCGAAAATCCTGAAACGCCAAAGTACCACACGATGAGCAGCTGCGGCGGCACGAACAGGATCGGCGTGACAAACCATGGCATTGCGATGGTTGCCTTGGGATCTTCGTGGTGCTTGTCGTGGCCACTGCGTGTGAGCTCAAAGCCCAGGTGGTACACCCAGCGGTGGAACGCGTATTCGGTGAGCGTCCAGATGAGCGCACCCGCTATGAACAGCGGCAGGATGAATGATCCGCGCACCGAGTGGTGCCAGATGTCCCAGGCGAGAAAGTAGGACATCAACGCCAGATCGACCACATACGTGGCCCAATAGTTGTACTTGGACTCCGAGACGCTGAGGATCCACGCGGTTGGATTCATGAGTCCCTCATCTCGCGCGCAGCAAACAGTCGAGACATGGCAGATTTCCGGAAAATGCTGAAAAGGCTACTCGCACAGCCCAGCTGCGGGGGAGGCCGGCTCGCTGGTACACAAGCTGGTCAGAGGTCGGCCGCTTTGCCAGATGCAAGCCACTCGAAGTAGACAAGTGGAGTGCCCCGATACGTTGCCCGACCCACTTCCCGATACCCGCATGACTGGTAAAACCCGCCTGCTCCCGCGTCCGCGTCATATGCGTCCAGACGTACTGCGTCGGCGGGCCACTTGAAGACTTCCTGCTCCACTTCCTTGAGGCAACGACGTCCGATCCCCTGACGTTGAAATTCGGGATCGACCGCCATCGATGTCAAATAGAGTGGCTTGTCACACTCAGTGAAGTACGTGCGATCTATGGCCCAGGGTTTCTTTGTGGCCAGCCTGAGGGACGCGACGATATCTCCGTCCATGCGCATGACGTAGAGCCGAGCGTTTCGCATGTCGGCCAGCACGCCGCGTTCGGTCGACATTGCCCCCCAATGCCCCTTGCCAAAGTCGAGCGTCAGACGCAGCGCGACGTCATTGCGGAGCGACGAAATAGCCGGCGCATCCTCGGGAGTGGCCAGGACAAACTCAAAACTGCCGGAGATTTTGCGTGCGATCATCGCTTTTGCATTTGCCGCATCATCCCGAGCGTGGCGCTGCTGGCCACCGGCAGGTGCCTGCCTGACGCATTCGCGGCGCGAGGAAGGAAAAATGCTGGTACACCTCGTGACATGCGAATTTCCAAGATACAACTCATGATGGTGGCCGCAGCACTGGCGTGCGCGTCCTGCAACAATGGCGGCGTGACACATCCGCGGCCGTCAGGCAACGGCGTTTTGTTCGTGGGCAATAGTCTCACATACCAGAACGATTTGCCGGGGATGTTTCGGTCACTTGCCGCCACGGGAAACGAGCAGTTTGATGTCCGGACGCACGCGCTCCCCAATCACGCAGTGATCGACTACCTGCTTGACGGAAGTCTCGCTCCCATAATTGCACAGGGTGGATGGAAATACATCGTAATACAGCAAGGGCCGACAACACTGCCTATTTGCCGAGACACGCTGATCATCGCGGCAAAACAAATTGGCGTACTCGGACAAAAAGTTGGTGCGCGAGTTGTGTCGATGATGTCGTGGCCGACGATCAGCCGCCAGTTTGATTTCCCGAAAGTCCATCAATCCGCGCTGATGGCAGCGCACGAGGCAGACGGAATTTTTGCTCCGGTTGGCGACGCCTGGCAAATCGCGCTTGCAGCAAATCCGGGACTTCAGATCTACGGTGATGATGGATACCATCCCGGAATTCATGGGACTTATCTTGCAGCGCTCGTGATTTACGAACAGGTAACGGGCAAGGACGCGCGCGATCTGCCTTCCGACGCGCCGGTGTATGGTGGTGCGATTTCCATTCCAGCGCAGATTGTCGTGCAATTGCAAAATGCCGCGCACCAGGCCAATCAGAATGCGCGCGGCGAAGTTGCTCCGCCGTGGACGCAGGTAAATCCACCACCGCCACCGATCACGTGCTGATCACCACGCGCGTGTGAAAGGAGCGCGCGACAGAAACTACTCCTGAACTACGTCACCCGGTTGAACATTCCGTTCGGCCGATCCGCTCCGAAAGAGCGGCGCAGCATGCGCGCCGCGCAATCGTGTTTCGTTGTCGTGCACTTCGAGCCAGTCGCCCTCCGGAAGCCCAATGACCGTTGTGTCGGGATTCACGGCAATGAATTCAGCGAGTCGCTCGCGGCGCGTCTCACCGCGAAAGCCAGGCGGATGCGCATCGGTGAAATGCGCGTTGATCTGATACGGGACCAGCGACAAACCAGTCAGTGTTTCCGGCGCCACAATCGGCATGTCGTTTGTCGTCTGGATCGTGCGGCACGCGAGCACTGAACCCGCGCTCCATCCCACGTACGGAATTCCGTCGAGCACGCGATTCCGAATGGCCTGCATCAACCCGCGTTGTTGCAAACACGCAAGCAGATGAAATGTGTTGCCGCCCCCGACTGCAATCGCTTGCGCATTCGCAACTGCAGCACGAGGATCATCCTGGTCGTGAATTGACACCACGTCTATCGACAGTGCGGCAAAACGCTCGCGAACGCGCGCAGCGTACTGATTCCACCCGATTGTCACTCCAGCGAATGGCACGAACGTCAGTGTTCGCACGTCGTGCAAATGCGCAACGAGCGCCTGCTCCGGGTAATGCAGATACCGCCCCTCGGCGTCAGTTGAATTGGATAGCAGCAGCAGCTTTTTCATGGACATACAATCACATGCGGAATGTGCGGCGCACCATCACGGTGCGCTCAAGCTCATCGCGTGACTGCAATACCTTCTGCTTGAGATCCGGTGCAAGCGCGGGATGCGCGGCGAGCCACTTGTCCAGTGTGACCAGTGCGTCCTCGCTCGATTGACCTCCGATGACGGCGCCCAGCCAACTGCCGAGGAAGAAGATGCGCCGATTTTTTTGTATCCATGGTAGTGTGTCGAGAGCGGGAACGAGGTATTGCCGCGTCAGCGCATCCTGATCACCGTTGTTGAATGCACCCAGGCTTGATGTAACCCACGCTTCGTTCAAATCACGATCACCAAAGTATCGTGTGAAATACGCACGCTTGGTTGCGGAATCGGGACGCGCAGCGCCGGCAACAAACGCTTGTCTCTTTCCTTCATCAGTGGAATCGCGCTTCGATTCAGCGAGCAACCGCAGTTCGGCATTTGGCGCGCGCTGTGCAATGAGTCTGGTAACGATTGACCAGCGTGTGGGCGGGCGAAGTGGAATTCCCGCGGCAGTATCGGCCGTCAACCACGAATCGAGACGTGAAATGGCTGCTGGCGTGCGTGCGAGGGAAATAAGTGCGTCGAGTTGAGACTTCCGCTGGCCGTATGCGCGAGAGGTATCGGTGGCGCCAGCCAGCAACACGCGTTCGACAAGCGGCATCAGAGAATCGCGCGACGATTGTGTCATGTAGCGCGTGAGCGCAGTCACCATGCGCCCGGTGATGCTCCCTGCAAGCTGCTCGTCGCGTTCTCGCGGCAATTCGCGTGCGGCCATCGCTGCAAAGCGTGGCGGTGACATTCGCGCTTCGCGTACAAGGTCCCACAGCGCTCCCCACAACATCGCGCGCTCGAAGTCATCGGAAATGGTGCCGACATTTGCTTCCAGCCAACGAACGCTCAACGAATCGGGGAGGACCAATGCGTAGCCGTAGTCGTGATCGTTTGCAAACACAAAATCCGGCGCACTCATTCCGGCTGCGGCAGCAACGATCGTTGTGTCTTTCGTGAGTTCAACCGGAATTCGAACTGGTGCCTTGTTCGAGTAGTGCAGCAGCAACTGCATTTTGATGGGCCAGGCACCCTTGCCGGATACCGAAGGTTGCGCGGGGCGCTGGAGCAACGCGAGCCGTGTGACTTTGCCATTCCGCACGGTGAGTTGTTGCTCAACGATTGGCATGCCGGGACGCAGAATCCATTGCTCACCCCATTTGGTGAGATCGCGCCCTGCAGCTTTGCCTATGGAGCTGAGCAAGTCTCTCCATGTTGCATTCCCATATGCGTGTTCCTTGAGAAACGATTGCACGCCGGATTGAAATGCGCGTTCACCAACCAGGTAGTCGAGCTGGTGCAACACACCGGGCGCCTTGTTGTAGACAATCGGCCCGTAGTTGCTCTTGGCCTGATCGAGATTGGCCAGTGCTTGCCAAACTGGTGTAGTGCCTGCCGTAGCATCGGTTGAATACGCAACGGGTTTGTTTCGCAAATAGAAACTCTTCCATGCGTTCGCTTTGGGCTCGAGGGACGCCTGCATTTTCGCAGCCATGTAGGTTGCGAAGCCTTCCTTGAGCCACAGATCGTCGAACCAGCGCATGGTAGCGAAATCGCCAAACCACTGATGTGCGACTTCATGAAATGAAGTTGCCTGACGCCCTTGCAGTTGCGTCAGCGTTGGACGCTCGCGATAAACGAAACTGTCTTCGTTGTAGAAAATTGCGCCGGGATGCTCCATGCCGCCGAACGGAAACGCAGGTGCAAGGAGCATATCGAACTTGTGAAACGGATAAGGCACGCCAAACCAATCGCCGAGCCAGCGTAACGCACGCGCGTTTGTTGCGAGCAGTGTGTCGCCCTCGACTTCCTTGAGTCGTGAACGCCGCGTCCAGAGCGACACAGGCACTGGAGCTGCGCCAGGGGTAATTGCAAGCGTGCGATTGACCGTTGCCCATGGTCCGGCGGCAAACGCAATGAGATACGTACTGATTGGTCGCGTTTCGGCAAACGAATGCGTGGTAACGTTGCCGGCGGTGACGGCTGGTAGTGGCGTTCCGTTTGCCAACGCGTTCATTCCTGCTCGCGTCACCAACGCGAATGTCACGCGCGCTTTCAGGTCCGGCTGATCAAAGCAGGGAAACAGCAGATTCGCGTCGGACGGAACCAGCAGTGTGTACAGGTAGTCCGTGCTATCCGTGGTGTCGTGTGCGCGAATGATGCTAGCTCCGGCCGGAGCAATGGGCGAAACAAATCGAACGTCAATCGTGTTTTCGCCGGTCCTGAGCGACGTGGCTGGAAGTCGAATGTGTGCAGCATTCCAGTGATCGCGAACCGAGAGCGATGTTCCGTTTGCGATGATGGAGTCGACACCAAGTCCGCGAAAATCGAGCACTGCGTCGCCTGACTGTGTTCGCTCAAACCGCACGCTGACGCGTCCTGTCGCGCTGTCGCGCCGTGTCACGTCGAGTCGGAGGTCGTACCGCACATTTCGAATATTTGCCGCTCTATACGTTGCGAGTTCGTGCGAGACGCCGGCTTCCAGCATCGGTGCAGCAAAACCAGTTCGCGTTACCGGCATCGATTGCCCGGACGAAAGGCGTGCAGTTCCAATCAATGCGGCCAGAAGAAGCGCAGAGCGCACGAATGGGGTCATGATCTCGGGGCGGCTGTGAAATGGCGGACGCTTGGTGCTCGAGCTCGCGAACACGCTTCGCGGAGCATATGCAACAAACGCGCGCTCGGCAATTCATGCGCGGGCCTTTGCAGTCCTCAACTCGCGGCGGCTCGCGACCTGACTGGTGCCCTCAGACCCGCACGCCCTCCCGTCGTCCCAGTCGCATCGGCGAGCGTGGTGAGACGTGGAATATTTCGAACAGCGAAACCTCCTCCCTTATCGAGCGCCACGGACGATGCAACAGACGACGCACCAATCGATGCAACTCGCAATCGCACCAACTTCGATCAGTCATTTTGCCACGCAGTTCGCGCGCACGACTTTCGGCGTCGTTGCAGCGTTCGTTGCTGCCGGCAGCGTCAACGCCCAGGACGCTGCCATGTTTCGCGGAGGGCCCACACACCTCGGCCAGTACACGGCGGCCGCGGCGCCTACGCTTGCTCGCGTCGCATGGAAGTTCAAGACCGGCGCGCGCGTCGTGTCATCACCGGCGGTCGTTGGGAACGTCGTCTACGTGGGAAGCAACGATCACAACCTGTACGCGATCAATGCGGCCGACGGCACACAGAAATGGAAATTCGCGACCAAGGCTCCGGTTAATTCTTCGCCCGCCGTTGTTGGTGGTGTCGTGTACTTTGGCAGCGTCGACGGAAAGTTCTATGCACTGGATGCAGCAACGGGCACGCAGAAGTGGAGTTTTGCGACGGGCGGAGAGCGTCGCTTTACGGCGCCTGGCATTCACGGCATAACACCGCGCACGGAAATGATGCCCGATCCCTTCGATGTGTTTCTATCATCGCCCGTGGTTGATCGAGGCGTTGTCTATTTTGGAAGCGGCGACTTCCATGTGTACGCACTCGATGCGAACACTGGAACGCTCAAATGGAAATTCAAGACGGGCAACGTTGTCCACGCGTCGCCGGCAATTGCAGACGGCTCGCTCTATGTCGGAAGCTGGGACGCCTATCTGTACTCGCTTGATGCTGCGACAGGCAAAATGAAATGGAAATTCGAAGCCGGGCGCGATACGGTCGAGAACAACCAGGTTGGTTTCGCCAGCTCTGCCGCCATTGCAAACGGCGTTGTGTATGTCGGATGTCGCGACGGATTCTTGTACGCGGTCGATGCGAAAACCGGCACACTCAAGTGGAAGCATGACAACAAGCATGGTTGGGTAATCGCGTCACCCGCAGTGCACAACGGCGTGGTGTTTTTTCCAACGTCCGACGGGACGCGCTTCAAGGCGCTCGATGCACTCACTGGAACGCTCAAGTTCGACAACGCAAACAAGGCCGTGTCGTTCTCGTCGCCGGCTATTGCTGGCGGCGTTGCGGTGTTTGGCTCCTCAGACGGATGGCTGCACGCAGTTGACATCAAAACCGGTGCGACGACTGCTGAATTCCAAACCGATGGATCGAAGGAAAATGCGTCGCGGTTCATCAGCGCGAACGGCAAGATCAATTATGCCGCGATGTATCCGGACCAAACGCTCGACGGGACATTCGTGGGCCAGAGCAACATGTTCCTGCTTGGCGCCATCGTGTCGTCACCCGTTGTCAGCAACGGCGTGGTGTACGTTGGAAGCGGCGACGGAAACGTTTACGCAATCCGGTGAAAGCCATTCGCTAAAACGACATGCGCTGCGGAGCCGGTGGGCCCCGCAGCGCACGTTAGCGTTCGTCAGCCGTGAAGCTGAGTGCGAAGCTGATTACATCGAGGAAGCGGTGACTGCGTCGTCAAAAATGACAGCTTCCACTTTTCCTTTCTTGCCCGTAAGCAACACCGTGTAGGCCTTGCCCGGGTCAAGCGTCTTGCTCTTGATCATCAACGGCTTGACGTTGTCCGAAAACTGCACTTCGAACGTTGCGGTCACGGGATCAATGTCCTTGTAACCCGCTTCTGCGCCGTAGTCGATGTCACCAAAGAGTGCATCCTTCTGCCCCTGGATGCGAACCGCCACGTCGTTCAAACCGGCGACGGTGTTGATTACGCGAATGCGCGTCTTGCCAGCGTCAGGAACGACTTCGTCGCGCATGACTTTCAACTTGGTCTGACCGTTATCGTCGAGCATGGCCACGATCGTGTAGCGATTGCCGTCCATCAGCGCTTCCTTGTTGTCGGCGATGACGCTGTCACGACCAACGGTGCGAAGACGGAAGTCCATCATGTTGTCTTTGACTTCGGCGTACGTGGTAATGTCCTTGTACGCGACGTTGTCAAACACGGCCTTGTCGTCACCCGTAACGTTGAGGGCGCTGGACGCAGGTACTGCGTTCACGAGTCGCACCAGCGATGTACCAACTTTCGCTGCCGCATCGCCTGATGGTGAAACTGCCGCGGCAGAGTCGCCAGTGGTTGTCACGACCGGCGTATCGGTTTTCGAACCGCCGCATGCAGCGCCGAGCGCAAGAAGTGCAAGTGCGGAAACGCGATTGATATGTGCTGTCATAGTATACCTCGCTTGGTGAAACAGATTGTGCAGATTGGTGGATGCAGCGTTCACGACTGCCGCTCGAGTAATACGTGCGTGCAGGTGTCGCACATCCGGTGAAGCGGTACCAACACGTGCTGCATTGGTTCCGTATACGTGCGCAGGCTCACGTGGGGCGCCTGAGTGCTTTTCAAATTCAAAAGGCGCAGGCAGCCGCGTTGTGCGACTGCTTGCGCCTTCGATTCTCGGCCCGTATTGCGCCGATCATCAAGACTGCTCAACCACGTGCATTGAGCGTTCTATTCTTCAGCGATTGCAGCAGCCACAACAACGGCGCGCAATTGCAGTGCAACAACCGTACGCGGTCCGAGCGGCACCTGCGGTGACTGTAGTCACACCCGTGTTGGTGCACACATCTTCACCTGCATAGTCGCATACACAGAGAACGATGCGTTAACTCGGCATGCTCGGCAATTCGCCTTGAGTTATAACTGCGAATGCGCCTTGCGTGAATTCAAATGAACTAGTCGGTACTGAGATACTTTGCTGCGATTGCTGCGATGCAACCAATTGCAAAGTGGCCGCGTTCAGCTCTCATACTGACTTTCATACTGAACGCGAGGAAATCATGGCGCGCAGCATCTGGAAGGGCACACTTGGCTTTGGTCTCGTCACCATCGGAGTCGAACTGCTCACCGCAGAGATTGCCGATGAACTTGACCTCGATCTGCTCGACAAGCGCGACCATGCGCGCATCGGCTATCAGAAGATCAACAAATCAACTGGTGAAGTAGTTCCACAATCCGAGATTGTGCGCGGCGCCAAGGTCGGCGAAGGCCGCTACGTCGTACTCACCAACGAAGATCTCAAATCCGCAAATCCCAAAGCAACGCAGACCGTAGACATCGTTGCATTCGTTGACGCCGCGGATGTGCCGCTCATGTTCTACGCGAAACCGTACTACGTGTCTCCGCTCAAAGGCAGCGACAAAGCGTATGGATTGCTTCGCGACGCGCTCGCCGCATCAAACAAAATAGGTCTGGCGCAGATTGTCGTGCACACGCGCCAGTATCTCGCCGCGGTGTATCCATACGAGCACGCGATGGTCGTGCAGTTGCTGCGATACGCGCACGAACTCAAGTCCCCCGACGACGCTGGCGTGAAAAAGGTTCCTGCGACCTCCGCTTCATCACGCGCGAGTGAGTTCGCGATGGCGAAACAGCTTATTGAAAGCATGGAATCGGCGTGGAAGCCATCGCAGTACAAGGACACATACAAGGAAGACGTTCTCAAGATGGTGAAGCAGCGCGCAAAGAGCGGAAAGCAGAAGGTGAGCCCCGCGTCCAAGGAAACATCGAAGGATGAACCCAAGGTGCTCGACCTGGTGGCTGCACTTCGCGGAAGCCTCAAGCGACCAAAGGCTTCGCTCAAGAGCGCGCCCGCAAAGCGCGCCGGCGCAAAACGCGCAGCGACAAAGCATGTGGTGCATAAGCGCAGGAAATCTGCGTGAAGCGAATTGCGCCGCAGCTTGCAACGGCGGTTGACGAAGTGCCCGTTGGCGCCGAGTGGTGGTTTGAAACCAAGTACGACGGGTATCGCATGCATTGCTATGCCATCGCCGGCACCATTCACTTGATCTCCCGAAATGGACTGGACTGGACCGACCGCTTTCAGGAGATCGCGAAGGACTTGAAGACGTGCCTCAAATCGCGAACGTTGCTGCTAGACGGCGAGATCATCATTGATGCTAAGGGGCGTTCGTCATTTCACGCTCTGCAGAACTCGTTGAGCGACGAAACCACTGCCAAAGCCAAGTTCGTGGTGTTCGATCTGCTTTTTGATCGCGGTGTCGACTTGCGCAAGAAACCATTGCGCGAACGCCGCGCCGCGCTCGACATGCTGAGCGACAAGTTCGCCGCAAGCCGACGCATTGCTTTGAGCCGAAAGTTGCGCGGAGCAGGCAGCGCAGCGCTCAATGTGGCCTGTAAACGAGGCGAAGAAGGAATTATCGCAAAGCGAGCCGACTCGACCTATGAATCCGGACGTACACGCACTTGGCTCAAGATCAAATGCGGGAGGCGACAGGAATTTGTCGTTGTTGGGTACAGTGAACCGAAAGGATCGAGAACCGGCATTGGTGCGCTGCTGCTGGGCGTATACGACGGCAGCCAATTGCAGTATTCCGGCCGCGTGGGAACAGGATTCAGCGATCGCGATCTGATCGATCTTCGCAAACGCCTTGAGAAGCTCGGCACGCCTCGTCCACCGTTGACCGATGCACAAAACATCGACGCGGTGCGCGAGCACAAGAAAGTGCATTGGGTGAAACCGTCCATCGTGGTCGAGGTGTCGTTCACCGAATGGACACCCGACGCGCTGCTGCGCCACCCGGTGTTTCATGGCATTCGCGAAGACAAAAAAGCGAAGCAAGTACGCCGAGAGGACAAATGAACGTCGCAACCATTCCTATTTCGCATCCAGAACGCGTGGTGTATCCCGACAACGGAACCACCAAGGAAGATCTGGCGCGATATTACGAAGCCATTGCACCGTTGATGCTTCCGCATGTTCGGCTGCGACCGTTAACAGTGGTGCGTTGCCCGGAAGGGCTCGCGAAGCAGTGCTTCTTTCAAAAGCACTGGACGCCGCAGCAGGCCAAACGCATCAAGACTCGCGATCTCGACGAGGGCAGCGGAAAGAAGGTGCCGTACGCTCTCGCTTCACGCGCTCCCGATCTCGTCGCGCTCGTTCAGCATGGCATGATGGAGACGCACATCTGGGGTTCAACGTTCTCTTCGCTCGAGCGCCCGGACCGAATGGTGTTCGACCTGGATCCTGGCCCGGGCGTTTCGTGGACAACAGTCAAGCGCGCTGCGCTTGATGTGCGCGCATTGCTTGCCGAGTTGAAGTTGGAAAGCTGGGTGAAGTTGACTGGCGGCAAAGGCGTGCATGTCGTCGCGCCAATTGAGCGACGAGTTTCGTGGGATACGCTCGCGAGTTTCGCCAAGGCGGTTGCAGTGCGAATGGAGCGCGACAATGCGAAGCTGTATGTCGCCAAGGCGTCCAAAGCGTTGCGCGATAAACGCATTTTTGTTGACTGGCTTCGTAACACGCGTGGCGCAACCTGGGTGGCACCGTGGTCAACCCGGGCGCGTGAAGGATCGTCCGTATCGGTGCCTGTCGAGTGGCCCGAGCTCGCGACGATCAAACGCGCGAATGCGTTCAACATCGACAGTGTGCTTGAATTAATCGAAGGCCGATATGCGGACCCGTGGACATCAATGCTTACAGCCAAGCAGCGCCTGACGCCCGAAATGGCAGAGGCTCTTCTAGCTTGACGCGACGTCGCTGCTCTGCGACTTGGGGTGAGCCTCGGGCGCATTGCGTGCGAACTCGGATGGTGGTGCGTCGTTTCCGAAAAACTCTGCGCACAAGCGCGTAAGCTCGGCGCCAAACAGAAACACCTGCGACGAGTAGTAAATCCATAGCAGCAACACAAGAATCGATCCCACTGCGCCGTAGCTTGATGTCCAGCTACTTCCACCCAGATACGCCCCAATAAGCTCTTTTCCTACAACGAACAGCACCGACGTTACGGATGCACCAACCCAGATGTCGCGCCACTCGAGTTGCACATCGGGGAGAAATCGATAAATGAGCGCGAATAGAATCGTCACCACTGTCAACGACGCAACAACATTGAGAACGCGCCAGACAACCAGTCCGCCAACGTTCCACGATCCTGCCCACGTGGCGGCCGCACTGAGCGCTGCATTCACGGTGAGCGAAACCACCAGTAGGAACCCAATCGCAAGCACGATGCTGAATGCTCGCAACCGGCTTGTCAGAAACGCCTTGATCTGAGATTTGGCCGGATCGACTTTCACGCGAAATACTGTGTTAAGCGCATGTTGCAACTCGAGAAACGCGCCAACCGCTGCGAGAAAGAACGTGACACTTCCTACCACGATTGCAATGGTGCCGGTGCTGTGCTTGCTCGCACCTTCAAGCAATAGTTGAACTGCGCCAGCTCCATCCTTGCCCAGCAGTCCGTCCAGTTGCTGGACAATCTGTCCGCGCACTGCATCTGCGCCGAATACAAATCCGCCAATCGCTATCGCAACAATCAGTACGGGCGCGACCGAGAACAGCGTGTAATAGGCAAGCGATGCGCCAAGGCGCGGCACATTGTCGTTTGACCAATTCACGGCCGCTTGCCATGACAGTTTTGCGAGTATTCGTGGATTAATCATCAATACCGTTAACAAGTTCCATTTGCAACAAGTTCCGACATTGAGGGTTAGTACGGCACATGAACTCCATTCGCGCCATCCATACGGCGCCGTCGCAGTCCGCCAAGGCCGCTTCGTTGCGTCACGTTTCCGACGACCGCGCGGGCATTACGCGCCGTCGCGCCGGAAAAAGTTTTTCATATAGAGCACCAGACGGCCAGATCATTCGCGACAAGGAAGTGCTCGCGCGCATTCGGGCGCTGGCCATTCCTCCGGCGTACACCGACGTGTGGATTTGTCCATTCCCCGACGGCCATTTGCAAGCCACCGGTCGCGACGCGCGTGGACGCAAGCAGTATCGCTATCACGTGAAGTGGCGTCAGGTGCGCGACGAAACCAAGTACGCGCGCCTTGCACACTTTGCGCTCACGCTGCCGCGCATTCGAACCAAGGTGCGCGAGCATTTGCGCCTTCCCGGCCTTCCGCGCAACAAAGTCCTTGCAATCGTGGTCCGCCTGCTCGAAACAACGTTCATTCGCGTTGGCAATGAAGAATACGCGCGCACGAACGGCTCGTTTGGGTTGACCACCATGCAGGACAAGCACGTGCATGTAGACGGCGCACGCGTTCATCTGCGCTTTCGCGGGAAAAGCAGAAAATCACATTCGATCACCGTTACTGACAAACGTCTGGCACAACTGGTCAAGCGTTGTCGCGAGGTACCCGGTCAGCAACTGTTTCAATACGTCGATGACGCCGGCCATCCGCATGCGGTCGACTCGGGCGACGTGAACAACTATTTGCGCGCAGTTTCGGGAGAAGCATTCACCGCAAAGGATTTCCGCACGTGGGCAGCGACGTTGCTCGCGGCACAGCGACTGCAGCACGAACCGACAACGGTGAAGGCGTCCAAGTCAAACATGATTGCCGCTATCGAATCGGTATCAAACTCGCTGGGCAACACGCCTGCAATCTGCCGAAAGAGCTACATCCATCCGGCGGTGCTCAATGCGTTTCTCGATCGCAGCGCATACCGCCAGTGGAGGAAGGCCGAGGCATCGCCCGCGCGCGTTGCCGGTCTTCGCATCGACGAACGTGCCCTCGTAAGCTTCCTCGGCATGGAAGAGAAAGCGGCGAAAGCAGCATAACGCGGCAATTGCATTGTGTTGCTGAACATCCGATGCAACAACAACGGGGCCGCAAACTTGCGACCCCGTTTTGTTTTCCAGCGTTTGCAGACGCGACACGCGCCCTATTCGTTACCGGCCGTAACGATTCCCGCGTGCGTAACTCGCCAGATGACATTGCCCACGTCATCCGCAACGAGCAGCGCACCCTTGCCGTCAACGGCGACACCTACGGGACGTCCTTGTGCGTCACCGTTGCCGTTGATGAAGCCTGTGAGCACATCAATTGGCGAGCCTGCCGGTTTGCCGTGGTTGAACGGAACGAAGATGACTTTGTAGCCACTGCGCGGTTTGCGATTCCACGAACCGTGCTGTCCAACAAACATTCCGCGTGTGTACACGCTCCCAAGCGTGTTGCCCGCAGACCAGGCGAGGCCGAGTGAGGCGGTGTGCGAACCGAGCGCGTAGTCTGGTGCAACTGCTTTTGCGACAAGATCCGGGCGCTGCGGTTTGACTCGTTTGTCAACGTGCGCGCCGTAGTAACTGTACGGCCAGCCATAGAATGCACCGTCGCGAACTGACGTCATGTAGTCAGGCACCAGATCGCCGCCGATTTCGTCGCGCTCGTTCACCGACGTCCACAGCATGCCGGATTCGGGTTCCCACGCCATGCCTACAGGGTTGCGAATACCCGTTGCAAACACGCGATGACTGCCGGTGGCAACATCGATTTCCCAGATCATCGCGCGATCCGCTTCCTTGTCGATGCCGTTTTCTCCGACGTTGCTGTTGGAACCGATTGCTGCGTACAACTTGGATCCGTCTTTCGATGCGATGATGTTTTTGGTCCAGTGATGATTGAGCGTACCGCCTGGCAAGTCAGAGAGTTTTGTCGGCGCCGCGGCGATGGTGATGTCGCCCTTGTTGTACGGAAAGCGCACAACTGCGTCGGTATTTGCAACGAACAACTGATTGCCAATCAGTGCAATTCCAAACGGTGCGTTGAGTCCTTGCACGAGCACCGTTCGCAAGTCGGCAGTGCCGTCGTTGTTTGTGTCGCGCAGCAGTGTGATGCGATTTGCACTTGGTGCCGCACCGCCGCCCTTGGACAGAAACTTCTTGAAGAACCAGCCGCGCAATCCCTTGTTGTCATCGGGGCGCACGGGCGCATTCGTTTCCGCTACGAGCACGTCGCCATTGGGCAATACGTACAGCCATCGCGGATGCTCAAGACCACTCGCGAATGCGGCGACGCTCAATCCGCTTGCGGCGACGGGAGTTGCACCGTTCGCCCACGGCTTTGCCTTGGCGACATTCACCGTTGGAATCAGTGCGCCGTCGGGGGGTGGCAGAGTCGGCGTGGGTCCGGTGCCGGCACTGATGGGCAAATGCGAATTCGCGGTGCATGCAGCTATTGTGACCGTCGCTGCAGCGGCTATGAATGCATGAAGAAATCTTCGCTTGTTGAGCATGGCTGGTCACCTGATTGAGTTGGCGATGCAAGCCGGGGGTGACTGTGCCTACCCTGTAACACCGACAGCGATTCACGGTGTAGAAACAATGCGCGTTTTCCGAATGGTGACGGTGCGCACATTCTGCTGCGGACGCACTCGAAGATCGGCCAAAATGAGTATTGCGTGACGTCTTTGGACTTTGTAGCGTCATGCTGTCAGTAACGGGTTGCGAAGGACAAAATTCGCAACCGACCTTGTCGAGGAAAGTGAACGACTTTCCGAGATGAAGGCGCGGAGCGGTCCTTAGGGACGCGCACCCGCGCCTTTTTTGCGTTTTGAACTTCGATGGCGGAGTTCAACGTCGTGACAAACCCTGATGAACAGTCCGTCTTTTTCAAACACGCAGGTTGGAGGTTGAGATGATCCGGCACTCGGCAAACACGCTTTCAGTCATTGGTGAGGCAGCACTGCGGTCCGCCGAAACTCCTCCGGTATTCATCGATTTTTCGCTGCCAGTCGCGCACACCGAAAGCTGGACTGCGACAAGCGATGACGTCATCGAACAGAGCATTGCTGGATTGATCACGAAGGAACGCCGCCTGTGCAGCATCCTGCACGAGGCACTCGAAGCACGTGAGCAGTGTGGCGCAATGTTTCCAGGCGCACTTGTCGGTCTCGAAAAAACTTTCGATGGACACTTTGAAGCGCTCGCGGCCCTGTATCCGGACTGCGTTTACCCGCTTGGACGCGGTGTCGACCGCGCCTTCCGCTCGGTAACGAACTTCTTCCGGACTATGGCGAGCAAGCTCGTGTCATCGTGCAGCACATATCCGTCCAAGTTGAACGAGCTGTATGCGGTGGCCAGCGAAATCTCGATCGCATATGTGTCCCTGCAAGCGACGGCGCTGTCGCTTGGCGATCGCTGTGCTGCAGCCGTTGCAGCTCGTCACCTTCGCCATATCGGACAGCTGCTGCTGTCATTGCACGCTTTGGTGCCGTACGAATCGGTGCGCGATTTGCAGGCGCGCGGATTCAAGGCATCGACCGACGACCTCTGGGAAGTTGCGGGAGTGACGGCGCTTCCAAGCTGAACCTGTGTAGTTCATAAACTCGAGCAGTACGCGCTGCGACGAGGCGGCGCTGTAAGGGCCGTGTGTTCATCCGTCTTCGGACAATGGACATGCGGCCCTTCGTCTATCAATTCACGTGCGTGTCATTCGTGTATGCATTGACTTTGACATTCGAATTCAGCGTGACGCGATATTCTTGACCGCGCGCAATGCACCCAGCACAAGCATTGCACTAACCAACGCAGTAATGAGTGGCCAGAACCAACCGGTTGTTTGAATCGCGAGTTTGAGAAACAGTGACCCCCCGCCGAGCGATGCGAGTGCCCCGGCAATGAGGTCGACGGTTCTTCCGTACGCTGCAGATTTTGTGAAGTCGGCTGCCACCCATCCGGCAAGCAGTCCCACGAGAACGAAGAGCAGATACAACACGGGGTTCGCACTCGCCATCCAACGTCTCCTGCAACGAAAACAAAAAAAGGCACGTTCGAAACCCCAGGGGTTCGCGACGTGCCTTCGACTTTCGGGGCCGTCCCCGAGCGTCAAGGATTTCTTTCAGCGCGACTCGCTCGCGCGGCAGCATCGTACCTCGCGCTTGAGGTCGGCGCAAGTAAGACGCCCATACGCGACGCCGACCTCATCTATTGAGTCGGAAAATCTGCGCATCGTCGTTTGTGCGCCCGATGATCCAATCAGCAAGAATATCCGCCGCCATTACACTGAACGTGATTCCATTGCCGCCGTACCCAAGCGCGTACGCGACACGCGGCTCGGAGCTCAACGTGCCGATGTACGGCAAGCCATCTGGTGTTTCGCCAAACGTGCTGGCCCACGCGTACGCAGTCTGCGCCACGACGTCGGGCAACAATTGCTGCAAACGCGTTTCCAATCGACGCGTGCGATCGGGCATGAGGCGATCACGCCAATCGGGATTTCTAAACGGCACGTCAAACCCACCGATCATCACGCGTGAATCGCTTGTCGCGCGCATGTAGCAATAGGGGCGCGCTGTTTCCCAGACCATGCACTGATCGTTCCATTTGCCAAGCTGATCGAGTGGCTCGGTTACCAATGCGTATGAGCTGTGCAGCTTCACGCGATTCTCGCGCAGCGCTGCAGGCACTTCGTAGCCTGCCGCATAGATCACGCGGTCTGCGCGAAATTTGCCGCGACTGGTCTCGAGATCGAGCCCCGCATCGCTCGCCACTACGTCGATGACGGATGTTCTCATGCAGAGGCGAGCTCCACGCGAGACCGCGCGTTTCAACAGCGCACGCGTGAGCAACACCGGATCGACCATCGCTGCGCAACTCGTTCGAATAGCGCCGAAGCATTCAAATCCGTATCGGTCGCGGACCTCTTGGGCTTCGCACCACGTGACGGGAAGTCCGGCGCGTGATCGCGTGTCGTATTCCGCCGCGAGTTTGCGATGGTGCTGTTTCTTGCTTGCGAGGTACAAACTCGGACGCAATGCGAAATCGCACTGACGAAGTTGCGCGGAGAGCAATTCGATCTGTGCGATCGCGTCGACACCCAACTGATACGCGCGCACTGCATTCGTTTCGCCAACGAGTTTGATCAGTGCCTTGAGCTCGACATCGATCTCGTACAGCAGCAGTGCCGTGCTTGCGGCTGTGCTGCCGTACGCCGGCGCGCGTCGGTCGTACAGCGTGACGTTCAAACCCGCTTGCGTTAGCCGATCAGCAAGCAGCGCACCGGTTATTCCAGCGCCGATGATGGCGACATCTGCGCGCGTGTTTCGTTTTTCGTTCTCCGGTTCAAGCGCATCGAGCTCGTCGAGACCGGAGTTGAGCAACCAGAACGGCGCGCCCGAATGGAGACGCTGCCGTTCTGAATCGCTGTCAGACATGCTGCATCAACAATTCCAGTTGATGTCGCAGATCGCCGAGGGTTTTCGATTTGAACGCGCCCTTGGTTTCTTCGAGCACACCAATTGTTGTTTGAACTGCCGCTTGAAGCTGCGCGCCACGTGGACAGTTCATCAACTGACACGGCGTACTCGTGACCGGTTGATTGTTCATCGCGCGACTCAGTTGCTCGAGATCGGTGAGCGATCCCATCACGTTGCGAAGTGTGAGCGCGAGAAATACGTCGACCGGGCTGGCTGTGTTTGTCGCCTTTGACTCGATGATGGTGCTGAACTCATCGCGCCAACCCTTAAGACGCTGTTCTGTCTGTTGCATGGCTTTGTACGAGCGAAATCGCGATACCGCCGCGCGAACCTTGGTGAGCAGTAATCCAAAATCAACCGGCTTGGTGAGATACGCAGCGACGGGAAGTTCAATGCACGCCACGGCCGATCGAACCGACGGATAGCCAGTGAGAATGATGACGGGCAAGCTGCTTCCCTGATCAGCAACCTGGCGTACGACATTCAGGTCCGTGTTGCCAGGCATTTCCAGATCGGTGATCAGCAAATCGAACGAATGTTCGTCGAGCTTTGCGAGCGCGGCGTCGCCGTTGTCCACGGTTTCACACTCGAATCCTTCGCGACGCAACAAGTCTGCAGTCGCCTCGAGAAACGTGTGCTCGTCGTCGGCAAGAAGAATGCGTCCGTTGCTGCTCATTTCGCGCCTCCGTCTTCGTTTGACTCAAGCGGCAACACAACAAGAAACTCCGAGCCGCCTTCGGGCAGCGTGTTGACGACGATCGTTCCGCCAGCCGCGGTAATCGTGCGTTTTACCAGTGCCAGGCCAAGTCCCATGCCGCTCGTTTTCATCTCTTTCTCTTTCGTGCTGAAAAAAGGTTCGAAAATGTGTTCCTTGAGAGATTCCGGAACGCCAGGTCCCTGATCCTTCACACGCAGCTCCAGCGAGTTGGCATTTGAGTTCGCCTTCGAGTCGGCAATGACCTTCACGATGCCGCCCTTGGGCGATGCGTCGATCGCGTTCTGCACCAGGTTGTAGACAATCTGTCGCAAGATTGCTGCGGGCACCGGAACCGCACTGGGCACGCGGGTCAGGTCTGTCACAACGCGGAAATCACGTGATCGGTTCACCTGTTCAAGAAACGCCACTGCATCTGCAACGATCAGATGTACGGATGCAGTTCCCGTCGTATCCTGCTCAGGGCGATATGTCTCGTATAACTGGCGAGTGACATTGGAAATTCGGGAAATCTCGCGTTCAATAGAACCGACATACGAGAAATACCGGTGATCCGACGGCACTGCATCCTTGATCAGGAGAAACGCGTTTTGAATACCCGCCAGCGGATTGTTGATTTCGTGCGCGACACGTGCCGCGACTCTGCCCATCGTGGTGAGCGTGTCGACTTCCTTGAGCCAGGCCTCCGAACGACGTCGATCGGTGATATCTCGGCCTTCGAGCACGAGCTGGTTGCGGCGCTCATCTGAACCGCGAATGAGCTTGATGGAGATTTCGAATATGAGCGGCAGTCGTCCGGGCTGTTCAATAACCTGCTCCCAGTTCTTTGTCTGGCCGGTCATCGCTATCTGACACGCATTGCGCAGTGTGGCCTGCGCCGCTGCGTTGTCGGCCCACCACATCGTATCCCAGCACTCGCGATTAATCAGCGCCTCGCGTTCGGCGCCAGCATAGTCAAGCGCGACGCGGTTGATCTCGATGATCTTGCAGTCGCTGTCGAGCAGAATCTGAAACTGAAAGCTGCTGTTGAACAAATCGCGCACACGCTGTTCGCTTTCCGCCTTGGCCTTTGTTATTGCTCGCGCTTCAGTGACATCGGCGCTGATACCAAGGAGTCTCGCCGGTTCGCCGTGTGGCGTTCGATCAACAACGCGGCCGCGATCAACAACGACGTGCCAATCTCCGTTTGCGGCGCGCACACGATACTCGGTTTCATAACTTTCGCTTTCGCCAGCAAGGTGTCGTGACATGGCGCCGTACACGCTGGGGCGATCATCCGGATGAATGAGCGCAGTCCATTCTTCAACGTTTGGAGGAACCGCTTCGGGCGCGTATTGCAAGTGACGCCACAACGCCGGACTGCGCACGGATGCGCCAGTGATGAGATCAAGCTCCCAGATGCCATCGGTTGCACGATCAAGTGCAAGTGCCAGCCGCGCGCGCTCGCGATCACGTGAACCCTCCCATGCCGTGCGGCCAAGCTGAATCGTCAGCGGCAACAGCAGTGTGACGACCAATCCCATGAACAACACTGTTCCCGGGAGATTCGATGCGCGTGAAATGAGTCCGCTTCCGGGTGATGCAAACAGATTCCACGTCACCTGTCCAACGCGCAGTTCACGCCTGGCAGTTGTTGGGCGCGGCACCAGTTCCGGCGTGCCTTCGAGCACACCGCGAGGACCGGCGACATTGAATCGAAACGCAGTCGACGTGTCGCCCACAACCGTCCTGAACAGCATCGACGAACGTACGACGCCAGCGACCGCACCTGAACAGTGCACGTTGCACACAGGTGCAAAAATCACGAAGCGGTTGTTGAACGAATCGAGCGGCGCATACACAACCGAATCGAGTTGACCGTTGTTCAGGCCAGCGTATGCGCGCCACACCGTACGTACAACGCTTGCGTCGGCACCGGGTGGATATTGCGCCGTCGCGATGCCATCAGGTCCCAAGCGAAAAATTGCCTGCAGGCTGGGAATGTCTCGCGCCAGCGCAATCAGATCGCGTTCCTGTTGCTCCGAATTCGCGCCAAATGCCGCCCACTCGGCCGCGCGCTTGAGTGATCGTGCGTGAGCTTCAACTTCGCGGAGCGCCAGTCTCGCTTCGGTTGCTGCTGCCTGCCCTGCACCTTCCATCTGTTGTTCGCGCTCGCGCTCCGCGAGTGCACTCCACAGCGACATCACCGTGATCAAGCCTGCAAGACCTGCCGCAACCGGCAACCACTTGGGCAACTCCAATTCCTTGAAGCCGCTGGTCCACACAAGACTGATGAAGCAAACGCCAAGGAGAAACGAGTTCACAACGGCTTGCAGTGAACTGCCTGGCAGATCACCCGTAACTCGCGACGTATCGAACACACCAATCGCGTGAGCAAATCCGACAGTGACTGTGAGCGCAACCAGCGCAAGACCGGAAACTGCGAGCGTGATCTTTTCGACGTCAGCGCGCGGTTGCAGAACTCCGCTCAACAAACCAATTGATGCCGTGCAGACGAGCACCACCGATGGCAGCGGTGCGTTCGCGTAATAGGGAAGCGCGAACGCGTTCGACAGCAACACCAGAATATTGACGCCAAGCGCGAAGCCCGCGCCGCCGAGTGCGAGATAGCGTCGGTCGGTTATGCGTCCCCAAAGTGCAAGCGCCAACGCAATCCAACACAGTCCGCTTGTTGCGGACATCGAGCGCCATCCGGCGACGGGTGCGCTGAGCCACGTGATTCCCGAAGCGCGCCCAATCAGCGTGGCAATACCAGTCACCAGCATCAGCACGACCAGCATACGACTGCCGGCAAGTGCGTTTCTCACCTGCGCGGTTGGAGCAATGGGAGCTGCGAAAATCCGGAATGGCATCAGTCACCGAGGACGAAATGAGCGCGCCACGCAACGTTGCCGATCACTCAGCACGGCGCAAGCACTCACTTGAGCTTGTCCTTCGACGGCGGTGCCGCGACATCCCCGAGGGCGGCTTCCTTGGCTTCTATCTCTACGCGTTCATTCCGGATGTCGAGGCGAAGTCGCCCAAACGCACTCATATAGATGTTTGCGATCCACACCAGCGAAAATCCGGCGACTACGTATCCGCGCCAATCGTCGTACAACAGGCGGTATCGCGTGACAAACAAGACCAGCATTGTAACCCAATGACTGAAGCAATACTCGCATGTGAAAACATAAAAAAACTTCCGCGAGAGCACGTGTCTGGCGTTGTCGCTCCGTCGAGCGCACCATTCACGTGCTTCGCGAAAGATTTCTTCGTGTGTAACGGTCCATGCAATTGTCGCAACAGGAATTGCCAACACCAGCAGCGAGACAATGTCCGCGTTGTCGGTCATATCGGTTGGTGGAATGATGCAGGATGAACTTGTCGAAACGTTCGCCCCGCGCCTGAATCAACTCGACATCAACCGTGACAACTGCGCGTCGGTCACCCTGCTGTCATCACGGAGGCGTCATCACCGTCACGTTGATGGTGACTACCTGATCCTGCACACCCGCGCCTTCTGCGGTCAGCGTAATCGGATACGTGCCAGCGGCCGTTGTCGCGTCGGCAGCGATCGTCATGGTCGTTGCAACTTCACCCGAAGCCAGCGTTGCATCACTCAGCGTAATCGTCATGCCTTGCGGAGCGCCGGCAGCCGTCAACGTCACTGTGTTGTTGAACGACCCACCACGCACGACCGTTGCCAGCACGTTGTCCGACGAGCCCTTCATGACGTTCACGGTGGTACTTGAGACTTGGAGCGCCAGCGTAGCCGGTACAACCGGATCGTCCTTATCATCGCATGCCGCAAATGTCATTGCGCCGACAAGTGCAAGGCTTCCCAGAAGTAGTTTGGATCTCATGTGCTGTTCGCCTCCGTTTTCGAGATTCTGCCCAGTAATTGCATGGTCGCTTTTGCGAGCGACGTTCACACGATACTGAACAACGACCGCAAACGGTCGTTCTCGAAATAGGCGATTTTTCTTACTCCGAAATAAGGTCGCGATTACGTGCGCGCGGGCACAGAATCGATCAACGCACGCAATTGTTGCAGGTCCACCGGCTTTACTGCGTGTTGATTGAAACCAGCGGCGTGTGAGCGGCGTTTATCTTCGCTGCTCCCCCAGCCGGTCATGGCGATGAGAACGATGTTCGCTCCCCATTCGCGACGACGGACTTCTTCGGCCAGCTCGAACCCGGAAATACCGGGAAGTCCCACGTCGATGAACGCCAACTCCGGCAGCCAATGTTCCATGACTTCAAGCGCTTCCTCTCCACTGTCCGCCGCAAGCACTTCGTGCCCGATTGCGCGCAACACCATGGCCAGGCTGTCCATGACGTCGAAGTTGTCATCGACGACCAGGATGCGCACTGGCGTGCTTGTTGCACTGTCTTTGAGTGACGGGGATGTGTGATCAGTCATATACGTGTCGCGGCTCACCGAATGATGTTGCGGGTATCTAATCTTACGCAATTCACGCCATCAGGAGTACGAAAAGGTCGGCCAGCCAGCCAATGCCCCGCAGCGAACACATTGCGTACTCTACACTTGCATGCGTGGTGAACGCGGTAACAAAGTCTGATCGATTGACGTTGTTCACGAGGCATTGACGCAACAGCTCTCCCAAACTGCGTCGTTGCAGAGTTTCCTTCCATACCGGGGTACATCACCGTGGTTCCGGCGTCCCGAGCAGCAGCCGACGACCTGCACGAGCCAGAGCAGCATCTCGAGCAATTGCAGCGCATGGCAATGCTTGGCACTCTGGCCTCCGGCATTGGGCACGATCTGCGCAATTTGGTTATGCCAATATTGCTCCGGCTCGATGTGCTTACCGCGTCACCAGACATCCCCGAACGGTCACGCGCCGAACTCGCGAGCATCCGCGACATTGTCACTCACCTGCAACGACTTGCCGGAGGATTGCGACTCCTCAGCTCCGATCCCTACCAGCAACGGAACGAAGCGCAGTTTACGCAGCTTACCGAGTGGTGGCGCGAAGTACACGCAATCGTCGTTGACGCGCTCAGGCCAAATACGAAACTGACTGCCGAATTCGCGGACACACTGCCCGCAGTTGCAATTCCCCCCGATGTGCTGGCACAAGTTGTGGTCAACGTCGTCATGAATGCGCGCCGAGCGCTTGAGGATACGAAGAATCCTACTCTCGAGATAAGAGCGCGCATGAACGAACTGTGCGTGTTCATCGATATTCGCGACAATGGTCGCGGCATGGACGAGGAAACTCGTCGTCGCTGCTTTGAGCCGTACTTCACCACCCGCGTGCGCGAGTTTGCGACCGGGCTTGGACTGTCGACCGGGCGTGCACTCGTCAAACGATACGGTGGCGATCTCACACTCGCGGCCGATACACAGCAAGGCGCCACGTTTACGGTCCATGTGCCGATCCTCCGCGCGGCAGCGGCAGCAGGTGGAAGCATCAAGCGTCGAGTCCTTATTGATGTGCAGGATCCGCGTTTGCGTGCCTTGTTGCGTCTTATTGTCACCAACCGCGGATTTGAGGACGTCTCCAGTGGCCAATCAAGCAACCGCGTTCGCGATTCGTCATTGGAAAGTCAATCAGTCGAATTTGCGATTTGCGATTCGGCGTCATTACCACGATTCCTGGAACATTCAGACGATGCTGCGCATCAGATCATAGCAATCGGTGTACCGCAAAAAAACGTTGGTCGACAGGGTGTGCTTTGGGTAGACGCTCAGGATCTGTCGCGACTTACGGACCTACTCGAATAGGCAATGCAAGCGACACCCAGCACCCCATCACCCGCAATGGAAAGCGACCACGATTCGTTCAGTGTGTTGTGCATCGATGACAACGTGCTGTTGATCGACGCCCTGGAACGCCGCCTCGCGCTCGAACCCGATTTCGTCGCGCTGTATCGCGTGGAAGATTTTTCACGATCGGTGGAGAGTGTCGTGCGCCATCACCCGACAGTCGTGTTGCTCGACATCGACCTGCCGGGAACTGTGGATGCGATTTCGATTCTCACTGGCATCATGAATGAAGCCCCTGATACGCGTGTAGTGGTGTTCACGGGATTTCCAACCGGCGAGCTGGTTACGCGAAGCATGTCGCGTGGCGCGTGGGGATTTCTTTCGAAGGGAATCAGTGGCGACCAGTTGGTCAGCGCCATCCGTCGTGTGGCGAAAGGCGAAGCAGTCATCGAACTCGATGATTAGCCGCGCTGCAATTATTCGAGCCACCAACTCGCGCTTAGCGGTATCGAGCAGCTAAAAAGACAACACCCCAGCGCTGTCATCGCGACGCTGGGGTGCTGATTGCCCTCTGTGTGGCGAGCCCGGGTTCAATCGTCGCGATGTCCTCTCTCGCGCTTCACTCGGAGATGACTCTGCACGTCGGATGCGCCGAAAACACCATCGGCCAGAGCCTCCGCCAGTTCCTTCGAGTGCATGTCGGCGACTGTTCCCGACAGCTTGATCTCTCCGTCGTGCACAACAACTTCGATGTCACGAGCGTCGAGACCGGCCTGCCGAGCGAATGCATCGTTTACATCCTGTCGAATGCGTGCATCCGATCGATAAACACCGGTATAATGCTCTCCACCATCCAAGCGATCCGTGTCTTCACGCCAGCGATCATCAGCGACTCTACGATCGGGTTTGTCCGCCCGTAGACGTGTGCGAGGTTCGTTGCGGTTGTATCTGTCCGCCCGCATCTGGGTCCTCCGAAGCTGCGCCTGGTGAACTACTGTGAATAACGGGTCCGCGTCATTCCGCCTGATGACCTGGTGCGCAATGCGCGGGAGCTTGGCCTACAACGAGTTTCCCACTCCGCTCCGCTGAACTGCACTTGGCTCGTGGGTTCCGGCTTTCATCAATGCGGCAGGAAATTGCGTACCGGCACAACCGCGTATCACAACTCCGTTCGCATTGACGCTCGTGATGCTAAAATGGTCGTACCTGTCACAAAAATGTATTACGCCCCAGATACGATTTTCCATTGGTCTTTCGGACTACGTCGTCGTGCGTTGTCATTATTGTCGAGCGAGTGCGCGCGCGATTTGGTCGCGCACTCCGTCGCTACACTTCAACTCGCTACACGCACCAAACCGCGCTTGATCGCGATTGTCACCGCTTGAGTCCGGTCGCGCGCTTCGAGCTTTTGCAGAATTGCTTTGACGTGTGCCTTTACCGTGCCTTCGCTGATGAAGAGCATATTGCCGATCTCGAGATTTGATTTGCCCAGCGCCAGACACCGCAGCACTTCTTCCTGACGCGCCGTCAACGCTTCGGACGACACATGCTCGGCGAGCTTGGCCGCGATTTCAGGGGAGATTGCTTTGCGCCCCGCATGCACTGCGCGGATGGTATCAATGAGCTTCGCCGATCCGACGTCCTTGAGCAGATAGCTCGCTGCGCCGGCCCGCAGCCCGCGAAATACATCTTCGTCAGTGTCGTACGTGGTGAGCAACACCACATGCGCGTTGGGATTGATCTGTCGAATCGCATGCGTTATCTCGACGCCATCAATCGGACTCATGCGCAAATCGACGATCGACACATCCGGTGAGAGCTCGCGGAACAGCTCGATTGCGTGCGCGCCGTCTCCGGATTCGCCTACCACTTCGAGGTCGGGCGTCTGCGACAACACCGCGGCGAGTCCTTCGCGCATGATGCTGTGATCGTCGACCAGGAGAATTCGAATGCGTTGTGGTGTATCGGTCATATCTTGAGTCTCCAACGCCGTCGTCGAAGAAGTGGAATGCACGGCTGCTCCCGTCTGTGTGAGTGGAATCACCAACAACAACCGGCTTACGTCGTGAACGAACGCAACCGAAACAAAAGTGCAGTTGCATCCAGCGAAGCCGCAGAACTGCACGGCGATCTGTTTTCTGTGGTGATACACGAACTGGGCGCAATCTCGACCGCGTTGACGCTGAGAGCCGAAGCGTTGGCGACGGTGTTGCCAGCAGCCGACCAGACAGCTTTGCTCGCGCTTTCTTCCGAGATCGCCGATATCAAACGCTCACTCCGAATTGTACAGGGTCCGCGCGGATCGCTGTCTGCACTGAGCCCCGAACGTCGTATGCCGGCAAGTGAGTGGTGGCGAGTGATTTCGCGAATGGTAGCTGCCGCTTTACCTCGTGGCGTGACTGTCCGACTCCATCCCTCTTCCGCATTGCTTACACCCAAACAGGCCAATGGGCTCATGCTTACATGGCTTGCTGCCTGCAAGGAAGCAACAGAAGGTGGACTTGCGTCACCAAACGCGATCACACTTACCATGGAGCCGCGTCCGGAGGATGGATTGGGAGTCGTCATGACCGCTGAATTCGATGCAACGACAGTGTTGTCATCCGAGCAAACGCACCGGGGACAGCGATGGTTCCGTTACGCAACCCGAGTGGCGCGCGCTAGCGGTGCCCAACTGGCGTGGTGGGTCACGGCCAACGGAGTCACGCGGTGGCAGTGCACCATTTCGTAGCTCGTGGCCGTCATTGAGATGCAATAGGTAACCGCGCGAAACCCCGACGGCGAGATTCGCGCGTTTTCAGAATGGCCCGCTGTGTCAGTTGTTAATGATGTGTGCCACGCATTGTACGTTGGCTCAAGCCGCTGCGGCCGGTCGGTTGCATGTCTTCGTCACGATTGGCCAACGCGTTGATTCCGCTCTCGGCGAGATCGGTGAGCAATGCATCGGTGGCTTACTCCTCGTCGAGCAGCTCCTGCATTCCTTGATGATTCCCTCCATCGCCTTGCATTTGACCGGCTCCGCCGTAATGCCAAGCATGTTGAACGCTTCTTCGAGCCGCGTTACGTGCTGCTCGGTCTGACCGAGGTGCGTGCGAATCGCTTCTCGAAGTTCAACGGATGTGGCCTTCGTTTCCATCTTTGGCAAAGCCTGAACAAGCTGCTTTTCAGCACTGTAGAGGTCCTTGAGTTCATGCACCATGAGATCGTGCAGCGTTGCGATGACGGTCATGGGTACCGATCCTCTTTCCAGCACAGTGGGATCCGAAGCTTGGAATTCACGTGACTTGAAGTCGC
>JADMIO011116468.1_pt1 | contig 37246 bp, 33 predicted proteins | sample 8958161 | NCBI WGS metagenome assembly JADMIO01 (sample SAMN16585339, study PRJNA669376) | soil metagenome | isolation source: Crop rotation soil | place: USA: Cullars Rotation, Alabama | collected 2011 | reverse complement strand
CCAGTGCGCCGCCCACGGCCCCGAGCGCATCGTCCTCGTCGACATGAACGAGAACGAGCTGTACTTCCTGGCCCGCCACCTCCAGGAGAAGTACCCGACGCTGCCGGTGCACGCGGAGGTAGCCGACATCCGGGAACGGGATCGCCTGCTGCGCCTGGGCAACGCCTACCAGCCCCAGTACGTCTTCCACGCCGCCGCCCACAAACACGTCCCGCTGCTGGAGGATGCCCCCGAGGAGGCGGTGAAGAACAACGTCTTCGGCACCCTGAACGTCGCCGAGATGGCCATCGCTTGCCACGCGGAGAAGTTCGTCTTCATCTCCACCGACAAGGCGGTCCATCCGTCGTCGGTGATGGGCGCGTCCAAGCGGACCGCCGAGCTGGCGCTGCGCGCCCGGTCGGCGAACGTGGCCACCACCTTCACCACGGTTCGCTTCGGCAATGTCCTCGGTTCCGCCGGCAGCGTCGTGCCGCTGTTCAAGCGGCAGATCGAGCAGGGCGGCCCCGTGACCGTCACGCACCCGGACTGCACGCGTTACTTCATGACCATCCCCGAGGCCTGCGGCCTGGTGTTGCTGGCGGGGTTGGGCGGCTACGGCGAGCTGTGCATCCTGGAGATGGGGCAGGCCATCCGCATCGCCGACCTGGCCGCCAACCTGATCACCATGGCGGGCTACGTCCCCGAGGTCGAGATCCCCATCGTCTACACCGGCCTGCGCCCCGGCGAGAAGATCTCGGAAGAGCTGCTGACCGAGGAAGAAGAGGAGAGCCACCAGGTGCGCAACCGCATCCGCGTGGCCCGCTCCACCGTCCCCGCCAACCTGGCCGCCACCCTGGAAGAAATGAAAGAAGCCGTGGTGGGCGGCAACCGCGCCCGCATCATCCGCGCCTTCCAGACGCTGATCCCCACCTACCAACCGGCGGACCCGCCGCTGCGCCCGGGCGAAACCAAACCCTCGCCGACGGGAACCAGCTCCGCCAGCATCGTCCCGCGACACAACCGCCCCCCAGCGTCTTGAGAGCGCCTCGTTTTGGCGGAGGCGCCAGAGCGCGCAACTGCGCGCGGGTTTGTTGACGGGAGGTGCGGCTTCGCCGCACCGGCCCACCTCAGCACGCTCCGGATCCGTGGGGGGCCTTCCGAGGCCCCCCGCCTACAGTGAAACGATCTTGTCCGCGAAGCGCTCGCGCAGGCCGTGGGTGGCGTTGCGGCAGTCGACGACCAGCTGCGCCCGCTCGACAAGGCCCGTATAGTCGACGACCTTGTGGTCGGTGACGACGACGACGCAGTCGTAGGTGCCGGCGCTCTCCAACGGGACGCTGGTCAACGTCGATTCGTTGACACGCGTGCGCGGAACGTAGGGATCGTGGTAGTCGACGCGCGCCCCCCGCTTGGTCAGCAGCTCCATCACGTCGAAGGCCGGTGACTCACGCACGTCGTCGATGTCGCGCTTGTACGTGATGCCCGACAGCAGAATCTTGGAACCGTTGACCGACTTGCGGCGGTCGTTCAGCGCGTCGGCCACCCGCATGACGACAAAGTCGGGCATGCCCGAGTTGATCTCGTCCGCCAGCTCGATGAAGCGCGCGTTGTACTTCAGCGTCTTCAGCTTCCACGACAGGTACAGCGGATCGATGGGGATGCAGTGACCGCCGAGGCCGGGCCCCGGGTAGAACGGCATGAAGCCGAACGGCTTCGACGCCGCCGCTTCGATGACCTCCCAGGCGTCCAGGCCCAGGCGCTGGCACATGATGGCCACCTCGTTCACCAGGCCGATGTTGACGGCGCGGAAGGTGTTCTCCAGCAGCTTCACCATCTCGGCGGTGTCGGTGTTGCGCACCGGGACCACCTTGTCGATGAACGTCTGGTAGAGCGCCGTGGCCACCTGCAGGCTGGCGGCGCTGGCGCCTCCCAGCACCTTGGGCGTGTTCTTGGTGAAGTATTTCACGTTTCCCGGATCGACCCGCTCGGGCGAGAAGGCGACGAAGAAGTCGCGATCCAGCTTCAGGCCGCCCGCGCTCAGCCGCGGCAACAGCACCTCGCGCGTGAACCCCGGAAAGGTGGTGCTTTCCAACACCACCAGCTGCTGCGGCCGCATGCGCGCGACGATCAGGTCCGCCGCGTCGATGATGAACGAGTTGTCCGGGTCCTTGGTCTTGTTGAGCGGCGTCGGCACGCACACCACGATGGCGTCCGCCTGCCCCAGCACGTCCGGGTTGGTCGACGCCGACAGCTTGCCCGAGCGCACCAGCGGGGCCAGCGAGCTGTCGGGGATGTCCTTGATGTACGAGGCGCCTTCGTTGACGGCGCGCACCTTCTCGCTGTTCTTGTCGAAGGCGACGGTGTGGAAACCCGCTCCCGCCGTCTCCACGGCCAGCGGCAACCCGACATAACCAGCGCCCACCACCACAACCCGCGCCTGGCGCGAGTGAATCCGCTCTTTCAGTTGGCTCATGATTTGTTGCGTGCGTGTCGGCGCGCGAGGCGCGACGACGGCGCAGTGTCGGTTGAAAGGTGACCAGACGCATGTGAGATTGTCAAACCTATGCAGCCTAATCAGCGTCAGGTTCTGGTGACTGGTGGAGCCGGGTTCATCGGTTCGTCGCTCGCGCGCGCGTTGGTCTCGCGCGGCGATCGCGTGCGGGTGATCGACAACTTTTCGTCAGGGCGCCGCGAGAATCTGGAGGGCCTGCCCGCGGTGGACGTCATCGACGCCGACATCCTCGATGAGGAGCAGCTGAACCGGGCGGTCGAGGGCGTGTCCGTCATCTTTCACGAGGCGGCCATCCCCTCGGTGCCGCGGTCGGTGGCGGATCCCGAGCCGACCAACGCCGTCAACATCACCGGCACGTTGAAGGTGCTGCAGGCCGCGCGCCGCGCCGGCGTACGCCGCGTCGTGTATGCCGCGTCCTCCAGCGCCTACGGCGACACGCCCACGTTGCCCAAGGTCGAGACCATGCCGACCGTTCCCCTGTCGCCCTACGCCGTGTCCAAGCTGGCGGGCGAGCTGTACTGCCGGACCTTTCACCATGTCTATGGCCTCGAGACCGTGGCCTTGCGCTACTTCAACGTCTTCGGTCCGCGCCAGGATCCGAAGTCGCAGTACGCGGCGGTCATCCCGCGTTTCGTCACCGCCGGTCTGGGCGGCCAGACGGCCGTCGTCTACGGCGACGGCGCCCAGTCGCGCGATTTCTGTTTCATCGACAACGTCGTGTCGGCGAACCTGCTGGCGGCCGACGCGCCGGGAGCGCCGGGGCGCGTGTTCAACGTCGCCTGCGGTCAGGCCATCTCGCTGAACGAGGTCCTCACCCTCATCGAGGCCATCATCGAGCGTCCCATCGAGCGGCGGCACGAACCGGCCCGCGCCGGCGACGTCAAACACTCGCTGGCGGACATCGCGGCGGCCCGCTCGGTGCTGGGGTACGACCCCTCGGTCACCTTCGCCGAAGGATTGCGCCGCACCGTGCGTTGGTTTGGCGGCGGCGTCGCTGAGACCCGCTAGCGGCGCACGCCGTACTTCACGATGCAGTAGAGGGCCCGCACGCCGTCTTTCCAGCCGATCTTCTTGCCCTCGGCGTAGGTGCGCCCCTTGTAGCTGATGGGCACCTCGTAGATGCGCAGGCCGCGCTTGGCCACCTTGGCGGTCAGCTCGGGCTCGATGCCGAAGCGATTCTCCTCGACGGTGATCGACTTCAGGATCTCGGCGCGGAAGGCCTTGTAGCAGGTCTCCATGTCGGTGATGTTGATGTCGTTCAGGGCGTTCGACAGCAGCGTCAGGCCCCGGTTCATCACCGTGTGCCAGAACGGCAGCGCGCGCCGGGCGGTGCCGATGTAGCGCGAGCCGAAGCACACGTCCGCCAGGTCATCGACGATGGGCTGGAAGACGCGGGGGATGTCGCGCGGGTCGTACTCCAGATCCGCGTCCTGGATCACGATGATGTCGCCGCTGGCCCGCTGGAACCCGGCACGCAGCGCGGCGCCCTTGCCCGCGTTCTTGGGCTGCAGCACCACGGCGGCGCGGTTGGTGCCCGCCATGGGGGTTCCCGCCGGCAGCCAGTCAGCCAGGGACTTGGTCTCCAACTCGGCCACCATCTCCCGGCTGCCGTCCTTCGAGCCGTCGTCGACGAACACCAGCTCCTTGTCGAAGGGGACCGCCACGACGCGGCGGACCAATTCCTTCAGGGTGGCGGACTCGTTGTAAACGGGAATGACGAGGGAGACGATCACGGGGCACACCCAATCACGGCCCTCCCCGGTACGTCAATTGGGGCCTTCCTGACTAGCTTGGCAGGCGACTTCGCGTATCCTACGCCCGATGCACGTCACAATCGTGATCCCCTGCTACAACGAGGCCGAGACGATTCCGCGTCTCGTTGCGGCGCTGGACCAGACCGAGACCACCCTGCGGCAAATGGGCCGCCAGACCGAGGTCATCCTGGTCGACGATGGATCGCGGGACGGCAGCTTCGCCAAGCTGCGCGAGGCCTCGACCACCCGGCCGTGGATGCGCCTTTTGCGCTTTCGCCGCAACTACGGTCAGACCGCGGCCATGGCGGCGGGCTTCAAGGCCGCGCGTGGCGAGGTGGTGATTCCCATCGACGCCGACCTGCAGAACGATCCGGCCGACATCCCCAAGCTGCTGGAGAAGCTGGACGAGGGCTTCGATGTCGTGTCGGGGTGGCGCCGCGATCGCAAGGACAAGGTCGCCACCCGCAAGCTGCCCTCGTGGATCGCCAACTGGATCATCGGGCGGGTCTCGGGCGTGAAGCTGCACGACTACGGGTGCACGTTGAAGGCGTACAAGCGCGAGTTCCTGGAGGAAGTGAACCTGTACGGTGAGATGCACCGGTTCATTCCCATCTATGCCAAGTGGGCCGGCGCGCGCGTCACCGAGATGGTGGTCACCCACCACCCGCGCCGCGAGGGGAAGTCGAAGTACGGATTGATGAGGACGTTCAAGGTCCTGCTGGACCTGGTGACGGTGAAGTTCCTTGGTGATTACTCGACCAAGCCGCTCTACTTCTTCGGCGGCCTGGGATTCGCCATGTGCGCGACCGGCATGGCGGCGGCGGCCTTCACGCTGTTCCAGCGCTTCGCCGAACACGCCTACGTGCACCGCAACCCGCTGTTCGTCGTGGCCGTGTTCCTCTTCATGCTGGGCGTGCAGTTCGTGATGATGGGCCTGCTGGCCGAGTTGCAGATCCGCACCTATCACGAGGCCCAGTCCAAGCCGACGTATCTGATCGGCGAGACCGTAAATTTCGAGGCCGCGCGGTTGCAGAAGCCGGGCGGCACAAGCTCGGGCGCCGTGCTGGGCGCCGGCTCGGGTTAGGCGCGGAGCGCTCGGCCGATGTGCGGCATCGCCGGAATTATCGACCCGACGGGCGCCCCCGTCGATCCCGAACTCTTGCGTCGCATGACGCGGGCGGTGACGTCGCGCGGCCCCGACGGCGAAGGGTACTGGTTCGCGCCGGGCGTGGGCCTCGGGCACCGGCGGCTGTCCATCATCGATCTCAGCTCCGCCGGCACCCAGCCCATGGCCGGGTGCGACGACGCTGTTCAAGTCACCTTCAACGGCGAGATCTACAACTTCGCCTCGCTGGTCGACGAGCTGGCGGCCCTGGGCCATCGGTTCCGGTCGCACTGCGACACCGAGGTGCTGGTGCACGCCTACGAGCAGTGGGGCGAGGGCATGCTCGACCGCATCGACGGCATGTTCGCCTTCGCCATCTGGGACGGGCGGCGCCGCCGCCTGTTCGCGGCCCGCGATCGCATGGGCAAAAAGCCGTTCTACTGGGCGGCGGTGCCCCGCGACGGCGGCCGGCCGCCGTTGTTCGTGTTCGGCTCCGAGCTGAAGACCCTGCTCGACGTGCCCGGCATCGATCGTCAGGTCGATCCCCAGGCGCTCAGCCGCTACCTGGCCTTCGAATACGTCCCCGCGCCGCACACCATCATTCGCGGCGCGCGGAAGCTGGACGCCTCGCAGATGCTGTCACTCGACCTGGGTGGCCCTGCGGGCGCCGCTGCGCAACCAAACGTCCGCCGCTACTGGGAGCTGCCGTTTCCGGAGACGCACGCGCCCCGCCGCGAGGAGGAGGCGGCCGAGGAGCTGCGCGGTCTGCTGATGCGCGCGGTCAAGCGCCGCTTGATGTCCGACGTTCCCCTGGGCGTGTTTCTTTCCGGCGGCATCGATTCCTCGACGGTGGTGGCCCTGATGGCGGCCGCCGGTGGCCACGGCGGCATCAAGAGCTTCTCCATCGGGTTTTCCGACGCCAGCTTCGACGAGACCAGCTACGCGCGCGTCATCGCCAAACAATTCGGCACCGAGCACCGCGAGGATCATCTGACGCCGCAGTCGCTGTTGCAGATCCTTCCCGAGGTGATGTCGTTTCTGGACGAACCGCTGGCGGACGCGTCGATCATTCCCACCTACCTGCTGGCGCGGTTCACGCGGCGGCACGTGACGGTGGCGCTGGGCGGCGACGGGGGCGACGAGCTGTTCGCCGGCTATCCGACGTTCAAGGCCGAGAAGATGGCGCGCGACACCTACGATCGCTTGCCGGGGCCGCTCGGGTCACTGGGTGCAGCGGTGGCGAAACGGGCCGCGGGGCTGCTGCCGGCGAAGACGGACTACTTCAGCCTGGACTTCAAGGTGAACCAGTTCCTGCGCGGCGTCTCCGCCACCGGCCCACGGCGGCACCAGCGCTGGATGTCCAGCTTCCTGCCCGAGGAGCAGGACCAGTTGCTGACCCCGGAGGTCCGCCGTCAGGCGGGCGGCGATCCCTTGGCGGACCTGGAAAAGCGCGTGGCGGCGACGCCGGCACGTGATTCCTGGGACGTCATCATGGACTACTACTGCCGCTTCTATCTGGCCGGCGACATCAACGTGAAGGTCGATCGCGCCGCCGGGGCGGTGGGGCTGGAAGCGCGCGCGCCTTTTCTCGACACCGACGTGGTGAAGTTTGCCTGCAACCTGCCACCGGAGCTGCGCATGGACGGCACGGTCACCAAGCGCATCCTGAAGCGGGCCATGCGCGGCACGCTGCCCGACGACATCCTCGACCGGCCCAAGCAGGGGTTCGGCGTGCCGGTGGCCCGCTGGATGAAAGAGGATCTGCTGCCGCTGGTGCGCGAGGAGCTGCACCCCGAAAAGATCCGCCGCGAAGGTTTCTTCGACGTCGCCGAGGTCACCCGCATCGTCGACGAACACGTGGGCGGCCGCCGCGACCACCGCAAGCAGCTGTGGACCCTGCTGGTCTTCGAGCAGTGGCTGAAAAGGTACGGACGAACCGCTACCTTGTCTTGATCCCGAAGAAGTTCGCGATTCGCGACAACAGTTGCTGATTGCCCTGCTGGCTGATCGGTCCGGTCGCTTCGGTCGACGCGTCGAGCGCGACCTGCCGCTCGGACAGGATCTCGCTGATGGTGTTGGCCAGCTCGGGCTTCGACTCCAGGATTTCCTGGAAGGCCTCCTTGGCCACCACGTAGCACTGCACGTCGGTGACCGCGACGATGGTGGCCGCCCGCGATTCGCCCGTCATCAGGGACATCTCGCCAAAGAACTGCCCGGCGGTCAGCCGCGCCACGTCCCGCTGCGCGCCGTTGACCGCCAGCCGCACCGCCACCTCGCCGTGGCGCAACACGTACAGCGAGTCTCCCGGCTCGCCCTGCCGCAGGATCACCTCGCCCGGCCCGAACAGGGCCAGCCGCAGCCGCCGCGCCAGGCGGTCGATCTTTTCGGCGTCGAGGGCGCGGAACACGTCCACCCGCGACAGGGCGTCGACCCGCCGCGCGTAGTCCTCGTCCAGCTTTCGCTGCGCGCGGTCCTCGGTCATCTCGGTGACGTGGATGTTCCGCGACGGGAAGGGGATCTCCATGCCCGCGCGGTGCAACGCGTACCAGATCAGGCTGCGAACCTCGGCGTCCATGGGATCGTCGCGCTGGTAGTCGTCGATCCAGTAGCGAACCGCGTAGGTGACCGCGTCGTCCTTGAATTCCCACAGCAGGCAATCCGCCGCCGGATCGGAGCGCACGCCCGCGATCGAGCGGACGGCGTCCAGCACCACCTCGCGCACCTGGGCCGGTGGGTGCCGGAAGTGCATGCGCAGATAGATCCACTGGCGATGGGCGGTGGTGGGCCGGCTGAAGTTGGTCAATACGCCGCGCGCGACCACGCCGTTCGGGACCAGGATGAGGTCGCCGTTCTTGGTGACCAGGCTGGTCACCCGCCAGCGGACCTCCCGGATCCGGCCCGTGATCTTGTCGTCGATCTTGATCCAGTCCCCGACATCGAAGTCCCGTTCCACTTGCAGGGCCAGGCCGGCGGCGACGTTGCCCAGGGTCTCTTGCAGGGCCAGACCGATGACCGCGGTGGTCAGCACCGAGGCCGTGAAGATCTTGGTGACGTCGACCTCGAAGCGCGTCAGCACCAGGAACCCGGTGATCAGATAGGCGACCCCCTGACAGAGATCGCGGAAGATGCGCGGGATGTTGCGGCGGGCGAGGATCAGGTCGAAGACGATCAGCCCCGCCGTCAGCACCGCCGAGAAACAGAACAGCAGACGGTAGAGGATCCGCAGCGTGTATAGGTGCGGCGAGGGCGGCGCGCCGGCGGCCGGTTCGGGGAAAAACATCGCCACCAGCACCAGCGAGGCGAGGTAGGCGCCGACGAAGAAGATGCCCGCCCGCACGCGTCCCCGCTCCTCGGTGGCGACGACGGCGCGCAGCGCCACCAGCGTCACCAGCAGGGCCACCGCCACCACGGGCAACGGCCAGTCGTGGGACCACTCCCGGCCAATGTGCACGGACATCCAATGACGACTATAACGCCGCCGGAGGGTGCGCTGATCTACCTTCGCGCGACTGTCGTCTCGGCGGTGATGCGCAGCCCGTCCGACGCAAAGGCCACCTTGGCGATCCGGGCGACGTCGCCACGGCTGAGCTCGGCCAGCGGCCGGTTCTGGTCGGATTCGTGGCGGTTGAGGCGCACCAGCGCGTGCCGCCCGCCGGCGCCGCAGCCGAACAGCCGCAGGCGTCCCTTCTCGACCATGGGATCGCTGACGATGCGGAACAGCGCCGGATCTCCGGCATCCTCGGCCGCCCCGGCGGCACGCAGGACCAGGTAGCTGAAATCGACGGCGCCGACAGCGTCGTGGCACCAGTCGCGCTCGCGGGCCAGCGCCGGGCAGGGCCCGGTGAAGAAGCAAGGGGCCACGACGCGCAGGCCGCCGCTGGCCACCAGCAGATCCCGCACGCCCAGCAGCACCCGCGAGGTTTCGCGCAGCGCCGGCTCGACGATGATCATCGTTCCGCCCTCGGCCAGCAGCGCGTCGCCCCATTCCTGAACCACTCTGGCCAGCCGGTGGGGTCGATCGGCCGACCACCGCTCGGGCTCAAGCTCGTTCAGCACGTGCGCCGCCACCACCAGGTCGAAGCGCTGCCGCCCGAGAACGTCGCGGGCCAGCCGCCCCACGTCGGTGACGTCACCGGCCCGGATGCTGGACCGGGTTGCCACCCGGTCGACCGACTGCAAACCGATCTGGTCACCAAACGCCGCCCGTACCGCCTCGCCGGCAGCACCGGTTCCCGCGCCCAGATCCAGCACGCTGGCCGGCCGCTTGCCGGACCGGCCGTCGGGGAACGCCTCGGCCAGAATCTTTCCCAGCGCGGCGGCCGTTCGCGGCGCGATGTCGCGCGCGTATTCCTCCCGCAGTGCCGGGTCCGCCATGTACGGCGTGCCCACCAGCGCCCGCGGCCCCACCAGGCCCTCGTGAATGCGCGACGCAGGTCGGGCGCTCGGTCCACCGCGGCGGCGACGCGCCCCTGGCGCCATCGCCAGCCCCTAGCCCTTGGTGAACAGGCGGCTGAAGTCCTTGACGCTGACCACCAGGAGCACACCCAGCAGCACCACCAGACCAACGGTGTGGACCGTGGCCTCGATGCGTGGGTTGATGCGCCGCCGGATCAACGTCTCAAGGCTGAGGAACAGCGCGCGACCGCCGTCCAGCGCCGGCAGCGGCAACAGGTTGAACAGTCCCAGGTACACCGACAGCATGGCGATGATCCCGAAGTAGTCCCACACGCTGCGCTTGGCGGCCTTGGCGATCTCCTTCGTGATGCCGATGGGGCCCGACAGCTCGGCCTTTTCCTTGCCGGTGACCATGTTGTACAGGCCGACCAGGATCATCTTCGACTTCTCGATCGGGTACAGCGCCGCCTGCTTGGCCGCCGGCCCAAAGGGCAGTGCCGTCAGGTCGTAGTGGTCGATCTGCACGCCGATCAGGAAGTCCCCGTTCGCCTGCTTCTTGGGGGTGATGGTCATAGGGATGGCCTGTCCATCGCGCAAGATCTTCAGGTTCAGCGGCGCCCCCCCCGTCTTCTTGATCTCGTCGCGGATGGTGTGTTCGGGGTTGATGGCCTGGCCATTGGCCTCGGCGATGACGTCGTTCGGTTTCAGCCCGGCCCCGGCGGCGGCCGAATCGGCCACCACGTCCACCACCCGCTCGTTCTTCGAGGGCAGGGGAACGCCCAGGGTCGTGAACACGAACATCATCACCGCGATGGCCGTGATGAAGTTGGCCAGGGGGCCCGCCACGATGACGAACATCCGCATCCACGCGGGACGGTTCGGGTAAACGAAGGGATCGTTGCGGTCGAAGTCCTCGTTGGGATTCAGGCCCGTGATCTGCACGAAGCCGCCCAGCGGGATGGGAGCGATCTGGAAGGTGGTCTCGCCGCGCTTGAACCCCAGCAGGGTGGGACCAAACCCGATGGAGAACTTTTCGACCCGCATGCCACAGAGCCGCGCGGCCAGGTAGTGCCCGCCTTCATGGAGGACGACGAGCAGGCCGAGGCCAATGATGGCGATCAGGATCGACATGGGGGAAGCCTAGCAGCGCCCCGCTGTCTACGCGGCCAGAAAACGCAGAACGGGGGCCAGCAGGCGGGCGACGCCGCCGTTATCGGCGGGACGCGAACCGACCACGTCGATCCCGAGATCCCGGGCCCGCTGTTCGAAAACCCGTTCGAACAGCAGGCCCGGTCCTGTTGCCCGCACGATGACGGGCAGGGAAAGCAGCCGTCGGGCGACGATGTAGTGGCCCCGTAGAACAACGACCTCGCGGCCGGCGTCCAAGCGCTTCAGCGCCCACCCGAGGGGGCCCAGAAACAGCGGCTTGCTGGCCTCGCACAGCAGGACGAGATCACCGCGCGCCTCCGAAGTCCCGCGGAGGAAGGCGCGCCCGGGAACGGGGGCGGGCAGGATGCGCAGCTCCGGGATACGGGCGGCCAGCAGCTCGAGCATGGCCAGCGTGTTGTCGCGGGAGCCGGCGTTGACGGCGACGATCTCGAAGGAGCGTCCGAGCGCGTCCAGATGATTGGCCAGCGCTCGCACGCGGTCACCGATCTGGTCCTCGTCGTCACGCACGCTGAGGACGACGGATACTTCGGGCCGGTGGGCCGGGACCGGTACAGGGATGGGGGGCCTTCGAACCTCTGTCTCGTCTGCCATGTCCGGATAGCGCGACAAATCAGACCTCCAACGGTGGGCTCTGCGGGGGGAGCTCCAGGGCTATAAGGGAGGGGGCAGCATTCGGCGTGCCCAGACGTGAGGATCGAAGAATTCCAGGTGTTTGACCTCACGGCAAGAAATCGGCGCGCAGCCGAGTACGCGCTGTGACGCTGTGCGCGTGCCACCGCCGTTACGCGGGCCGGACCATTCCCAGGGCTTTCGCCAGGCGAAGGACGTCCCCCGCGGGGACCGTGTGGACGTCCTTCAGCTCTGCCAGGCCGCCGCTGTCGGAGGCCACCACCGGCAGGCCGGCCGCCAGGGCTTCCCGAGTCGCGGTGGGCGCGCCCTCTGTCCGTCCCGAGGAGAGGCGCAGGGAAGGTTGCACGTACAGATCGGCGGCCGCCATCCATTGGGCCACGCTCTCGCGCGGCACGAAGCCAGGCATGTGCAGGTCCACGTTCAGCTGGCGCGCCAAGTGTTCCAGGCGCGCGCGCTGGGGTCCGTCGCCCAGGATCACCAGCGACGTTGGCGGCCGATCCCCGTTCGCCGCGTCCGCTCGCGCGATCGCGCGCAGCAGGACGTCGAACCCTTTGATGGGGACCAGCCTCCCGACGGACAGAATGGTCCGCGCCCGGGGACTTCGCAGACGCAGGGCCGTGCGCGCTCCCTGGCGCGTGGCGGTGGTGATGACCGCTGGCGCCGGCGCCGGTGGGCCGACGCGGCCGAGCGTGCTCATCCGGCCACCGCAGCCGGCCAGCGTCGAGAACCGCCGCCGCAGATCGTCGCTGACGAAGACCAGATCGTCGATGTCTCGCGCCAGCAATCGCGCCAGCGCGCGGCCCCCGGGGATGCGCTCCAGCAGCGCCACGTCGCCGGAATGTGCGTGCGCCGTGATGGACAGGTGGGGTGCGGCCGTGCGTGCCGCCAGCGCGGACGGCACCAACCAGTGTGCGACGATGCGCCGCCAGGCACCCGCCCGCGCGCGCGCGCGAATCTGGTGGCACAGACCGGCCCAGAAAAAGAAAGCTTGCCCCCAGGTCGCGGCGCCGCCTCTCTCCAGCGTCTCGGGCGCACCGCTGTCATAGAACAGCGCCACTCCGGCAGCGGCGTTCGGCATCGCGACCCGAAAGACCCGCGCGTCCAAGGTCGGATCGTCGCCCACCGGGCCATCGGCGCCAGCTGCGATTACCTCCACGGTGGCGCCGGCCGCCAGCTGCGCGCGCACGGCGTCCTCGACGAAGCAGCCCGCGAAGTCGCCCGGCCAGCGGGGAAACGAGGTCGTGACGACCCCGACGGTCATGCCGAGCTCGAAATGGCGCCCACGTCGGCGATGGTCTTGCCGCGGCCGCGCGCGCGCGTGGGAAGCACCCGCAGCAGGAACGCCCGCAACAACAGAAATGAAATCGGGTACACGACGGTCCAGAGGCGAATCCCCGAACGCCACTCGGGTCCGTAGACCGGGCGCACGGGGACGTCGACGATGCGCGCCCGGGCCCGCGCCAGCCGACCGAGGAGATCGTTCGGGTAGCCGTAGCGCGCGAACATCGCGTCGGGATCGATGGCCGCCAGCGCCGCCGGTGACGCCACGGTGTACCCGCACTGCGAATCGAACAGCCGCGGCACGCCGCAGGCGATGCGGGTCAGCAGCGACAGCACGACGTTGCCGGCGTAGCGCGAGGTGGGCATGTGCTGGCGGCAGCCGGGCCACGCGAACCGGTTTCCCTTGGCGTAGTCGGCGCTGCCCGCCAACACCGGCGCCAGCAGGTTTGGCAGATCGGCGGGATCCATCTGCGCATCACCCGCCATCACCGCGGTCGCGTCCGCTGCCAGCGCCAGGGCCCGGCGGTAACCGGTGGCGATGGCGGCGCCGACGCCGCGGTTGCGGGGATGCGAGAGCACCTCCAGCCCGCGGCGGCCGGAACGGGCGGCGATGCGCGCCGTGAAGTCGGTGCTGGCGTCGTCGACGACCAACACATGATCGACGAAGCCGGGAACCGAACGGATGGTGCGCGCGATCTTGTCGGCCTCGTTGAAGGCGGGGACGACGACCGCAATCCGCTTCCCCTGCAGCATCGTCGCCGAGAATAGATCAGATGAATCAGAACGGGTCGACGATCTCGGATTTGCCGCGCTTGCTCGACGCGCGACGCTGCGTCGCTTTGCTGGCGGGGCCCTTGCTGCGATCGGAGCCGGCGTTCGCACCGCCACCTTGCGCGGCAGTGGTGGGCTCGACGACGGGTTCGCGCGGAGGTGACGCGCCGACGGGGATCAGCCGCACCATCGGTGGCCGGTCCGACTCCACGGCGATGGCCTTGTCCTGAAACCCTGCCTTGCGCACCATCACCCGCAGCGTCGTCTCCGACGACAGCTCCACGGTGACCCACTTCGGCGTCACCCCCAGCGATTCCAGACGGCCCGCCACGTAGATGTCGGCGCCTTCCGGCTCGGTCTGGATCAGGATGGGGATGCGCTTCACCTTCGGTGCCGTTGGTGGCGCTGCGGCCTGTGCACTCGACACGTCCACGGGCTTCGGGCCCCCGCCATCCGCGGTCACGCCCACGCCCTTGACCACGCCGATGCCGATCCCGGCGGCGCACAGGGTGGCGACGGCCCAGAACGACCCCCGCTTCAACAGTGGCCGCGGCCTGATGGCGTTGAGGGCAGCCGAATCGACGACGCCGCTGCCGAAAGGACGATCGACCGTGGCGATCTGCCCCGTGGAGCGGCGGCTGAGCGCGATGGGCGGCACCGTCGGCGACCGCGCCGTCGTCGAGGAGGCCGTCGTCGACAGAGAGGTGTTGGTGATGCTGGACGCCACCCGGCGATCGACCACATGGCTGCCGGGCGTGCCGTCGCCGCCGAACGTCTCGCGCAGGATGGCCGCCAGAATCTGCGGCGTGAAATGCGCCTCGTGAACGATGTCGTCCAGGGCGTCGGCCATCTCGCTGGCGGTCTGAAAGCGATCGTCGCGGTTCCGCGCCAGCGCCTTCAACACCACGGCGTCCAGTTCGGGAGAACAGGCCGGGTTGAACTGCGACGGCGGCCGCACCTCGCAGCGACGCACACGTTCGATGGTCTGGATGTCGTTCTGGGCCTTGAACAGCCGCCGGCCGGTCAGCACTTCGTGCATGACGATGCCGGCGGCGAAGATGTCGATGCGCGCGTCGACGTCGTCACCCTCGGTCTGTTCGGGGGCCATGTACGCGTATTTGCCCTTCAGGGTGCCGCTCTTGGTGACCTCGGGGGTGTCGCCCAGCGCCTTGGCGATGCCGAAGTCCAGCAGCTTGACCGCGCCCTCGTACGACAACATGACGTTCGACGGCGAGACGTCGCGGTGGATCATGCCCAGCGGGTTGCCGTGCTCGTCGCGCAGCCCGTGGGCGTAGCCCAGCGCGCGGCACATCTCGCGGCCGATGTAGGCGACCATGTCGGGGCGCGGCGCGCCGAACACCTTCCACAAGGTGCGCATGGTCTCGGCGAGATCGTGCCCGGGCACGTGCTCCATCGAGATGAAGAACTCGTCGTCGACCGACCCGAGCTCGAAGATCTGCACGATGTTCGGGTGATTCAATCGCGCCGACAGCTTCGCTTCCTCGACGAACATCTTGATGAACGCCTGGTCGTCCGAGAGGTGGGGCAGGATGCGTTTGACGACGAAGACGCGTTCGAAGCCGGCGGGTCCCGTGATTCGGCCCTTGAACACGTCGGCCATGCCGCCGCGTCCGATGCGCTCGTAGAGCGTGTATTTGCCGAATTGGATCGGCTGTGGGAGAGGCTGGCTCACGGTTCACAACCTGGCGGGGACACGCCTGGCGGGAGCTTGCCCACGCTGGCCTGATGCTCACTTCCTCGACCCCCAACCCGACCGGTCGAAACCCTCCCGCCGTGCCCGGGTATGATAACGACGGCTTCAGAAGCCCGCAATGCGCACGACCGGTGGAACGTGAGCTCTTCAGCGAATTTCTCCTCGGAATCACCTGCACGGTCTCGTGACCTCGGGACCACTGGGGACGGTGGCAAGGCGACCGCACGCACAGGCGCGCCGCAGGGCCTGGTTTTGGCGGTCGGAGGCTTCGATCCCAGCGGCGGTGCCGGGGTGGTGCGCGATTTTCTTACAGCGCGCACCTTGGGTGCCGGCGTCGGGATGGTACCGACCGCCTGGACCGAACAATCGCCGGCCGGCGTCCGCGCTATCGAGCCGCGGGCGCCCTCATCGCTGGAAGCGGCCATTCGTCTGGCACTGCCGCGCGCGGACGCCGTGAAGATCGGTATGGTGCCGACACTGGACTCGATGGCCGCGATCGTGCGCGCGTTGGAGGCCTTTACACGCCCTGTGGTGTTCGATCCCGTGCTGGCCGCCTCCAGCGGCGGCGCGTTGTTCGCCGGATCGCCCTTGGAGCTGATGCCGCTGGTCGTGCGCGCCCAGGTCGTGACTCCCAACACCGTCGAGGTGGGCCACCTGGTCGACACCACCGTCGACGATCCCGATGCGGCTGCGGGGGCCGGCCGGGCGCTGTGCGCGCGCGGCGCCGCCGGCGTGTTGGTCAAGGGCGGTCACCTGGCGGGCGACCAGGCGGTCGACATTCTGATCGTCCGGGAGGCAGGTGGGCAGGTCCGCGAACGGCGATTCACGGCCCCGCGGCTGAGCGGGCCGTCGGTCCGGGGCACCGGCTGCGCCCTTGCAACCGCCATCGCCGTCGGCCTCGCCCGGGGAATGGAACTGGAACCGGCCATCTCCGACGCCAAGGCTTGGTTGGGCGCTGCGCTGGCCCGCCCGGTCGCCGCCGGCGACGAGTGGCATCTGCCGTGACCGCGGGCGCGGTGCGGGGGGAAGTTCGCGTGACATTGGCCGGTCATCTCCGCTAGTTGGGGACACCAACACCGCGGTGATGGTTTCCCACATTCCTGGGCCCTGACGTTTCCCTACATGGACGAGTTGGACGATTGGACGAGCGGGCGGGGCTGTATCAGGATGCGCCGCCGGCCGCCCCTCGTAACTCTGTCTGACCCGACTCCCCCGCTTCCCGCAACCGACAGGAGATCTTGATGCAGCGCTCAACCTCATTCCGAGTCCCCGGCCTGATGACGGTCGGTTTGTCACTGACGATCGCCCTCGGTTGTACGCCGGGAGAGAGCGCTGGAACCGGCAGCGGCGGCAAGACCGGGTCGGGCACGGGTGGCAGCAACACCACGGGCTCGGGCGGTAGCAACCCGACCGGTTCGGGTGGCAGCAACCCGACGGGCTCGGGCGGCAGCAACACCACGGGCTCGGGTGGGAGTAACCCGACGGGTTCGGGCGGCAGCAACCCGACGGGTTCGGGTGGCAGCAACCCGACGGGTTCGGGTGGCAGCAACCCGACGGGTTCGGGCGGCAGCGGCGCGGGCACCGGCGGCGCCGCGGGCGGCCCCGGGAACCGTTCGTGCGCGATCATGCCCCCGCCGGGGGCAACCGCGGCCGACGTCATCTCGGACTTCGAAGACGGCTACGCCATCATGATCAAGCAGGGCGGCCGCACCGGGTACTGGACCACCTACAACAACTCGGCCGACCCGCAGAACCAGACGCCGGTCAAGCCGCCGGTAGCCATGTCGGACAAGTATCCGGTCGAGCCTGCCGGCGTCTGCATGATGTCCGCCTTTCATTCAAGCGCGTCACAGCAGGACGACTACGTCGGGTTCGGCGCGCAGTTCAAGCCGCAGATGCCGAACACGATGTCCAACGTTGCCGATCCGTACGACGTCAGCATGTATGACGGGATCACGTTCCGGGCCAAGACCGGCGGTGGACCGGCCAGTCAGCCCGTGTTCGTCGAGATGTTGACGAAGGACAATCAGCCCACCACCGCGGGCGGCACCGCTTCAGTCGCGACCATCGACCTCTACAACAATCGTGGCTTCTTCGCGAACGTCGGTTCCACGATGCAGCAGTTCTTCGTTCCCTTCGGCGCGCTCATCCCGCGGTCGTTGCCCTCTCCTGGGGCCTCGGGTTGCCCGGCGGCTGGCGCCGGCGTGCCGAAGTGCCAAGCCCCCGCCTTCAACCCCATGAATGCCCTGGCCATTCAATTCTCATTCTATGGACCGACGGCGACGCCCGGTTTCCCCAACCCGAACCCGGTGGGCAGCTACAACCTGATCGTCGACGACGTGGCCTTCTACAAGCGGTCGGCATTGCCCGCAGGAATGTCGGATCTGCCGGCGCTGCCCAGCAGCGGGGGCGCGCACCCCCTGCAGGCCAGCGGGACCACCAAGAACGGCTGCATCAAGCCGACGAACGTGAACGCCAAGTTGATCGCCCTGGCGTACGACAACTGGAAGAAGAAGTTCGTCGTCGCCGACGGTGGTGGCCAGCGGGTGAAGACGCCCGAGAACACCAACGCCCAGGACACCGTTTCCGAGGCCATCGCCTACGGCATGTTGATCGCCGTCTACATGGACGACAAGGCGCTGTTCGACGGTCTGTGGACGTACTGGAAGGCGCACTCGGCGACGTCGGACGGTCCCCTCATGTACTGGAAGGTCCCGGGCAGCGCTGGCGACGGGACCGCCACGGATGCGGATGAGGATGCCGCCTTCGCGATGCTGATGGCGTCCAAGCAGTGGTCGGGTGGCAGCTATGCTGCTGATGCGACCAGCCTGATCAAGGCCGTGCTTGCCCACGACATGTCCGGAAGCTTCATCAAGTACGGAAGCAATGGCAGCGCGAGCAACAACACGAACCCGTCGTACTTCGCGCCGGCCTACTACCGGGCCTTTGCCAAGGCCGACTCGGGCAACGCGGCGGCCTGGAACGGTCTGGCCAGCGGGTCCTACACATTGCTCGGTGCCATTGCTGGAACCAGCAGCAACGGCCTGTACGCCGCGTGGTGCAACAGCAGCTGCAGCGCCATCGCCACCAACCCCGGTTCGCAGGATCCCGCCACGGACGTGCTGTATCAGTACGACTCGCACCGTATTCCGTGGCGCATCGGCACGGACTTCTGCTGGAACGGGACCGCGGCGGCAAAGACCTACACGGACAAAACCAGCGCGTTCTTCAGCTCCGCGAGCCGTGGCGGTGGGGGCATTGGACGAATCCTCGACCAATACAACCCGAACGGCACAGACGTTGCGACGGCATCCGCGAACTCGGCGTCGATCATCGGCATGGCCGCCGCCGGCGCCATGAACAACTCCAGCAACCAGACGTTCGTCAACGACGCGTACCAGCTGGTGCTCGACCTGCTGAACCGGGGCGAGATCAACGATCGCGCCGCCACGGCCATGAGCAAGAAGAGCGCGTACTCGTACTACAACGCCACCGTCGGTATGCTGGCGCTGATCACGTTGAGCGGAAACTTCCAGGACTGGACCCAATAGCCAATGTCGGGAGCGACGACGTTCCAGCGCGTGTTCATGGTGGCGACCGGGGCCCTGGCCCTGGTTGCCGTCGCCTGCAAGCCCGCCGACAGCACCACCAACCCCGGCGGTGACGGTGGCGGGGGAGATGGGGCGAAGTTGCCCGAGGGCTGCTCGGCGAATCAGGACGACCTGATCTCCGACTTCAAGATGGATAACTCGCTCAACGCGGCCGATGGCCGTCAGGGGGGCTGGTACACGTACGGCGATATGAGCCCCGGTGCCATGATCACCGCCGTCGTGGACCCTGCCGTCGGCGGGCCGTGTTCGGGTGCTGGTGCGTGGCACGTGAAGGCAACCGGGTATGCCGACTGGGGTGCTGCCACGGGTACCGACTTCAAGCCGCGCACGACGGGCGACGGCGGCGCCACACCGAAGGACCCGTACAACGCCAGCAAATACAAGGGCATCGCCTTCTGGATCAAGGCCACCGCTCCGCTGGAGGGCGTCCAGGTGAGCTTCCCGGATCTCTACACGGACGGTGAAGCCCCGCTGCACGCAATGATGGACCCGTTTGACCCCACCAACATGTGCACCGACTGCAAGTGCATCTACAACGGCAGCTCGTGGCAGAACTGCAGCCCCTATCTCGTACAGTTTGCAAAGAAGGGCGACGGCGGTGCTGCCGTCACCTTCACCAAATATATGGACATTCAGATCGACACGACTTGGCGGCGCATCGAGGTGGCCTTCGCCGACACCAGGCAAGATCCGGGGAACCTGGGTTACAAGGGACCGGGCGACAAGTTGACTGTCGACAAAATCACCTCCATGGCCCTGCAGGTGAATCCGAACTACGACGTCATGCCGAAGATGATGCGTGACTTCGAGATCTGGATCGACGACGTCGTCTTCGTGAAGTAGCGTTTACGCCCCTCAAGTTGAGGCGCTGTATGGCTGACCGCCGTTGCGGCTGAGCGATCATCTACAGCCGACGCCAGGATCTCCGGGAGGGCAATACAAGCTGCAGAATCCACCTGCGCCTGGTGCACCGCACCCGCAGAGACTGACCCCACATTCGGAAGTCGTGGCGGGGTGACTGGCCACGTTGCAGCTCACGCCATCCGGGGTGTCACAGCCGGTGGTAACAGTTGCTCCTGGATCGACTTCGACCTTGCCGTCGCAGTTGGTGTCACCAAATGCGCTTTGGCAGGCACTTGTTAGCACAGCGCCGAGGTGCCAAGACGAGAACGCCGTTGCTCCTGGATAGGCTCCCGGATGCTGGTCGCAGCAGTCCCACTTCATGTCCGCTCGGGACGGGATGTACGGGATACTTCCTCCTCCCGAAACCGGCACAGTGCCTCCGAATGTGCAATAGCGGCCCGTCGCGAACCGATCGGGATAGCCATCGTGATCGCCGTCCGCATAAAACATGTCGCATTTTCCGCTCAGGCAGTCACCGTCGGCGCTACACAGCTGGCCGTCCGCCAACCGGCACATACTCGCGCGGCAATGTTTCAAGGCTTGCCCGCTTTGCGTGCAGTTGGAATCGCCGCCGCTGCAAGCGCCACAATGTAGGTCGTCGCTCGTTAGGTCCACGCACGTCCCCCCGCAGTTCGTCTTTCCGCCGGTACAACAGAGGCCCGATTGACAGGTCCCCCCGCAGGGGGCGGCTGTGCAGCTTCCGCAGTGAGTGGCGTCGGTCTGAAGGTTAACGCAGGAGCCGGAGCAGCTGGTGAGGCCGCTCCCGCAGGTTCCGCCGCTGGATGCGCCTCCGGTTCCCATGCCTCCGGTGCTCACGCCGCCGGTGCTTCGGCCGCCGGTTCCAGAACCACCGCTGGATGCGCCGCCCGTTCCCCGCCCGCCGGTGGCGGGCAATCCCCCTGAATTCGTCCCGCCCGAGGCGCCGCTGCGCCCTCCAGAGGAGGCACCACCTCCCCCGGTTCCTGGTCCGCCACCTGAGGCGAGCGGGCCTCCACCCAAACCGCCCGAGCCCCCGGATGCTCCGATGCGACCCCCCGTGCCAACGGCGGCGTCATTGGGCGTGCCGCCGGATCCAGCATCGACACCAATGCTGCCGCCGCTCCCCGTAGCGCCGTTAACCCCGCCGATACCACCGGAACCGGGAGGGTCAATTTGGCCGCCGGTGTTGTTCGTGCTGCCGCCGGTGGCTTCCCGATCCATCGCTACGTCGATGAGGTCACTTCTCAGAAGGTCGGCCCCTCCATCTTTCGGGTGAAACACACGCGGGGATTCACACCCCAAGGTGCCGAGAATGACGAGCATCCCGACGAAGGGCGCAACGGCTGTGCTGAAGGTCTTCTGCTCGGACATTGCCATGGCTAGTTCTCGGTACGTCTCTCGTAGTTGTTGCTCGCGTCAGCACGATGTGGAGCGATGCACGGCTTTCCGCCGCCGTGAATTCGCCCCCAACGGGAACGTAGCATGGGCGGCGTGCCAAGAATGTTTGGCCGAGCGCCACCACAGTAGGTCACGGTTCAGAACTGCGCGGCGCAGGTCACACCGACCGAGGGTGATGGCGCACACGTCCATCTCATTGCCGCCTTCGTCTTTTCCACAGACTGCTCTGCGGATCGCGACGGGCCGTCGCGTTCGGGCTCGGTCAGCATGAGGACGAGCCAAGTCGCCGCGAACACGCCGGCACCCACGAAGCCGACGATCGCCCAGGTGCGAGCCGTGCGATAGGAGTCGAGGGACGGTTGACATTCCTCGACTGAATTTCCCGCGGCGTCGACGGCGCGGCCCCCGTTATCGAAGCACCCTCGATTGTGCAACCCTTCGAATGTGTGCAGGCTGCTCCGGTAGACAAACGTGCTGGCGATTCCAGTTGCCAGCCCAGCACCCCCGAGTCCGAGCGCACTCCATTTCGCGACCGCGTGTACCGACGACGAACTACCGGCTGCGCGGGGAGTATTGCTCGGCGGAGAATCGGTCGTCCCCGTGGGGGCGGACCCATTTGTCGGCCCAACGTCAAGCTTCGCTTTTCCCTGCAGAGCTAGTCCCGAATCGCCCTCCCGCTCGAGGCGCATGGCCATTCGCTGATACTGGCCCGGTGCCAGCGTCACAGTTCGGCTTTGCCGTTTGAAGCCAACGGCGCGCAGTTCGACGTCGACTTGTCCCGCGCTGACGGACACTGGCCCGCCGAGTGGCAACTGGCCCGCCCCTCGACCATTGACGAAAACCTCTGCCCCGGTCGGTTCGCCAACAACGTCGACTCGCGCGATGTGGCTCTTGATCGTCGCCAGCGACTCCTCCAGCTCCCCGCGGTACTTGGTGATGAATGGATCACTGGGCACGCGTAGCGCTTCACCCACGTGTGCATCTGCATCTTCCCAACGTCCGAGCGCGAATTCGGCCAACCCCAATTGAGCAGCGGCGCGAGGGCTATGTGTCAAGTCATAGGCCTTTTGAAACTCTGCCCTTGCGGCCAGATCATCGAGTGCCTTGCGGAATTCGATTCCGCGGCGGATGAGCGCTTCTTCCTCGGGACCGTACGCTCGCGCGGCGTACGCTCGGCTCACCGCCGACAGCAGTCCGATTGCCGCCACCAACGCCATTGCTGACCAGCGGCTCATTGGCCTCGGAACCCCACCCGGCACGCACATGAGGCAAGCGATGCTATCACGCGTTCGGTATCGGGCGGCGTGGGCGGTGGTTGCGACACCAGCGTGGACGATGCCATCATCAAAGCCCGCACAGGTGTTGCGAAACAATGGAATTCCGGTTCACAAAGGCATTGCGGGTACTCGCAGCCAGTAGTCTGCTGGCCATCGTCGTGCTTGAACCGGGGGCGTGTTCGCGGAAGGGGGAGAAGATCGCTCCTGCGGGGGCGGAGGATTGGGTCGTGGATGGGTTTCCGTATCATGTGGTGGGGAGCCACTATGAACGGGCGGGGAAGGATGCCGTTTATGTGATCACGTATCCGGCGCCGGCGGGGACCTCGGCGGCGAATCTGGACAAGGATGGGGCGGCGGTGCTGGTCTGGCCGTTGATCAAGTACGCGTACAACAACCGGACGTTCGAGCGGGCGAAGGTGCCGGGGGCGGAGAAGGTCAGGTTGGCGGTGGACATCGTGGGGCATGGTGGCGGGCCGGTGCTGTTTCGCTACGAGAACCCGCCGCTGCAGGATCAGGCCAAGCGGTAGCGCGGTGCGGATCGTTTCTCTACTGGCCAGCGGGACCGAGCTGGTGTGTGCGCTGGGGCGGGGGGACTCGCTGGTGGGGAGATCCCACGAATGCAACGATCCCCCTTGGGTGTCGGCGCTGCCGTCGGTGTCGGCGCCGACCTTCGACGTCAGCGGGACCAGCGCGGAGATCGATCGCCTGGTGCGCGAAAAGCTGCACGCGGGTGAGCCGCTGTACCGCATCGATCGCGCGCGGCTGATGGACCTGGCGCCGGATCTGGTGATCACGCAGACCCATTGCGACGTGTGCGCCGTCGGGCCCGACGCCGTCTCCGATGCGCATTCGTGGCCGGGGCTGGAGGGGATGCGCACGGTGTCCATGCGCGGTGGCTCGCTGGACGGCATCCTGCACGATTTCTCGACGGTGGCGGCGGCCGCGGGGTTCGACGCTGCGGGGCGTGCGCTGGTGTCATCGCTGGACGAGGCCCGGGCGCGGTGGCGACAGGCCACGCAGGCGCTGCCGCGGCCGCGCGTGCTGTGCCTCGAGTGGACCGAGCCGCCCTTCCCGATGGGGAACTGGGGCCCCGAGCTGGTCGAGCTGGCGGGCGGGGAACCGGTGCTCGGCAACCTCAACGCCCATTCGTCCGCGGCACCGTGGGAGGCCGTGCGCGCTGCGGATCCCGACGTGCTGGTGGTCGCGCCCTGTGGCTTTGGGCTTCAGCGCGCGCTGGCCGACGCGCAGGCGCTGCGCGCGCGCCCCGGGTGGTCGGAGTTGCGGGCGGTGCGCGCCGGTCGCGTCTTCGTCAGCGACGGCGATCGCTACTTCAACCGTTCGGGGCCGACCGTGTTCGAGACCATCGACGTGCTGGCGGAGATCCTCCATCCTGAGACGTTTGCGCCTCGTTTCGAGGGCACCGTGTATCGTCGCTGGTCGCACGGTTGAGGACGGCGATGGCGACCAAGAAGCCCGCGAAGATCTCCGCCACCCACCGTCGGATTCACGACGTGGTCCGGCGCATCCCGCGCGGCCGCGTGGCGACCTACGGGCAGGTGGCCGAGCTGGCCGGCCTGCCGCGCCAACCACGGTTGGTCGGCTACGTGATGAACGCGCTGCCGCCGGGAACGGACCTGCCGTGGCACCGGGTGGTGAACGCCAAGGGCCAGGTCAGCCCGCGGAAGGACGGCCTGGGCGGCGACCAGATCCAGGCCCAGCTGCTGACGCGCGAGGGGGTGCGGTTCGTCGACGGCACCCTGGACCTGAAGCGCTACCGCTGGGCGCCGCGCGGCCGCTAAATGGTAGATTCGGCCCAGTGCCGCACTTTTCGCTGCGCCAGTGGTCGATCGTCGGCGCGCTGGCCCTGGCCGCCATCGGAGGCGGATTCCTGTTCGGGCGCCGGGTGCTGAATCCCGACGGCCCGACGTCCGATCCGGCGGCGCTGGCCGACGCCATTTGGGCGCAGGGGACGCTGGACGAGGTGAAGAAGATGGTGCGCACCGAGCTGGATCGCATCCCCGAGACGGACGGCGCCGCCCGTGCGCGGGTGTTCGTGCGCTTCGGGATCGTCGACACCAACCCCGACGGGCAGGCGGCGGTCTTCAATCAAGCGTGCGTCGCCGATCCGCGCCTGTGCGACCACGACCGCCTGAAGGAGGCGGCCGAACGCGAGGTGCGGCTGCGTCGGGTGGCGCCCGGCAATGCGTTGCCGCTGTCGCTGCTGGGGGGCCATCCGCGGTGAGCCGCCCGAGAGGGAAGGTGCCCAAGGCGCGCGTCACCGCCACGGATGATGCCGGCCGCGTGCACCTGTCGCTGGTCTCGGAGGGACCGAACGGCCCGGTGCGGGTTCAGCTGGACCTTCCGGTGTTCAAGGAGACCTGGCAGAACGAGCTGACCGCCGGGGCCGCCAACACCGCCTATGCCGTCCTCTCGCCAGCTCCCAGCGTCGCGAGGACGGTCGAACTCGGCCGCAATGTGATGGCAGCGATGTCTCGGCTGGTCGACGGGCTGCTGGCCCGCGCGCCGGCGCCCGGGGTCGCCTGCCGCTCCGGCTGCGATCATTGCTGCTATCAACCGGTGGGGGTGACGCCGCCCGAGGCGCTGGCCATCCATGAGCACCTCAAGGCGACATTTTCAGCGGAGGCGCTGGCGACGATTGCGGCACGCGTCGCCGCGGCGCGGACGCGGACGCGCGGGCTGACAGCCGCGGAACGTTTCTCGCCCGACCATCCATGCCCTTTTCTCGAGGCGGGCGCCTGTTCCATCTACGACGCTCGTCCGCTGTCCTGCCGGGGAATGAATTCGCTCGACGCCGACGAATGTTCGGAACGGTTGCGAAGCCCGGCCGCGCGCGCCGCCTTTCTTGCGCGGGGCCAGGGCGGCCACCTGTTCCTGCAGCCCATCCGGGCCGCTCACGCCGTCAGCGCCGGCCTGCAACTGGCGCTCGACGAGCTCTTCGGCCTGGATGTCGCGCCGCTGGATCTCACGGCCGTCATGGACCTGCTGCTCTCAGGTCCGTCCACGCTGCCCGAGGAGTGGGTCGGCTGCGGCACACCATTCGCGCCCGCCCGCGGCGCCGACAACAGCACCGATCGCGACATCGGTACCCGCACCGGCGCCTTGTACCCGCCAGCGCGGTCGTGAAGGCGGGGCTACGCCTTCAGCGACGCCACTTCGCCCGGATTGGTGATGCCGGCGGTGGCGCTGTTGCTGTCGAAGACGCCGAACTTGGTGATGGGGCTGCCGTCGGCGTTCTTGCACCCGACCGCGTTCATCAACGTCACGTACAGCTTGTTGATGGGAACGTTGCCGCCTGAAGACCCGGTGTTGCCGATGTTGCCGCCGTTCATGCACGAGCCCTCGCTGTTGCCGACGCCGATGGTCTTGCCCTCGACGTTGACCACCTGCCCCTGCTTTAGGTAACCGCCGGCGCTGCCGGCGATGACGATGGGCAGGTTGTTCAGGTTGTGCGCCGCCCCGTCGGAGAGTTCTGGCAGCCACATGGTGGCCGTGTGGTCCAGCAGCTTGCCGTCGCCCTCGCCGATGCTGTCCAGCAACCCGACCAGCTTGACGTACTTGCTGGCGTACCACTTGTCGATCTGACCGATCATGTCCAGCACGCCGGTCACGCCGCAGGCTCCACCGACGCTGAAGTCACCCGTGCGGTGGGACAGGCCGTGGTGTTCGTGGGTGTGCATGATGCCGTCCCAGTTGAAGATGACGTAGCCGGGGTAGGCGATCATCAACACGCGGTTGACGTCGCAGACCATGGTCAGCGCCATCAGGTTCAACATCATGTCGCCGCCCAGCGTGAACGACGTGGCCAGGTTCTTGTCCCCCTCGGCCGAGCCCATGGGGCCAAGGACATTGCCCGCCGTGATCTTTCCCGTCGGGCTGCCGGCGGTCACCGCTGCCTGCGTGGCGCCGAACGGCGCCGCCTCGGCCGCCGTCTTGGTGCAGGAGGCCGGCTTGACCATGGTCATGATGCCGGTTTCGGTGGTGCGCAGCAGATCCAGCCAGGACTTGATGCGGTCCTGATCGGCCTTGCTCATCTTCAGGCCCTGCAACCGCTTCAGGTCGGTGCTGACCAGATCGATGGCACTTTGGCCGCGCCGCACGCGGTAGTCGGCCTCGGGCGTGGTGGACCCGCTGCCGCCGCCCATCCCGGTGCCACCGGTGCCAAAGATTCCCGTCAGCTGGTTGTAGACCGTGGTGGGGTTCACGACGGCCGGGAAGGCCGTATTCGGTCCCGAGAACGACACCACTTCCTTGATGCTGGTGCTGGCGGCGCCCACCGACAGCACCAGCGGCGTCTTGCCGCCGGGATTGATCTGCTTGGCGATCTCGTGATCCAGCGAGGCGGCCGTCGCGTACCGGTTCTTGTCCGTCCCGATGGTGGCGCAGGTCAGCTTCGACCCCATCGCCTGGTCGTGGGGATCGATGGTCTGCGTGGTGGCGTAACCGTTCAGCGACTTGAACCCGCGCGGCACCAGCAGCTTGTTCACGTAGGGGGTGAGACCCTCCAGCGTGGTGCCGGCCAGCGCCGCCGCCGTCAGGGCGCCGTTCTCCACCTTGGGGAACCAGCGGTTGGTCAGACAGCCGTTGTGGGTGAAGAAGATGACCAGGCGCTTGGGCGACGCCGCCGTGGTGGTCTGCCCGCGCGACTTGCCCTCGTACAGCGAGCTCAAGAACGGCGCGGCGACGGCGGCGCCCCCGACTCCCCTCAGAAAGATACGGCGATTCATTGCAGCGCTCCTACTGCACGGGTGCGGAACTGCGGCGATTGGGTGAGATCGGTGATCAGGTTCAACACGGTGTAGCCTCCCGCCGTCATCTTGGTGGTCAGCTCGTTGACGGTGCCGCAGTCCAGCGGGTCACCCTCCCGTTCGAAGGCGTACGACACCCATTTCTCGGCGTAGCGCCGCTGCGCCATGGGCGAGGCGGCGATCTTCGCCATCAGCTCGGCCGGCGTGGTGATGTGCACCGTCTGCCCGTCGATCGACATGTCGACTGCCAAATCCAGCGGCACCTTGCTGCTGGCCTCGACGGTCTGCCAGCTGCCGACAGCGTTGTACGCCTCCATCACGAACCCGGGCGGGTTGATGAAGCCGTGGTGGCAGGTCTGACAGGCGCCACCAGCCGTCTGCGCGTCCACCTGTTTGCGGTTGGTGTTCAGATCCGCTGACGACGCCGGCAGCGCCGTGGCCTCCGCCCCCGGTGGGGGGGCGCCGATGGGCGTACCCAGGATCTGCTTGGTGATGAAGGCGCCCCGCAGGATGGGCGACGTGCGGTTGAAGAACGAATAGGCGTTCAGGAAGCCGACCCGGGTCAGGAAGCCGGGGCGTTGCACCGGATCCAGGCTGACCTCTTTCAGGTCCGCGCCGAACTGCGAAGCGTTCAGGCCATACAGCGGTGCCGTGTCGGCGTTGACGAAGGCGACCGGGCTGGTCAGTAGATCCTGGAAGGTCCCCTTGCGGGCCACCACGATGTTGTCGAAGAAGCTCTCGGTCTCGGCCACCAGCGCCGACACGGCCGTCTTCTTGAACGCCGGGAACAGCGTGGTGTCGTGGTTGGCGGAATCCCAGCGCGTGTTGGTGCCCATCAACAGGTAATAGCGGTGGAACTCGGAGATCTTTCCGCGCGCCCGATCGCTCATCACCATGCGCTGGGCCTGGGTCAGGATCTGGGCGGGCGTGAACAGCTGGTTCTGATCGGCCGCGGTGCCGAGCGCGTCGTCGGGAATCGAGCCCCACAACATGTACGACAAACGCGAGGCCACCTCGTGGGCGGACAGCGGGAAGCGGCCCGCGACGTCCGCCGTCCCCGACAACTCGGTCCGTTGCAGGAACGAGGGATGGATGAGGAACATGTACAAGATCATTCCGGCGATCTCGTCGGTGGTCCCTGTCGCCGTCAGCATGGCGCCGTTGGTTACCAGGGCGTCGAACTTCGCCACCTCGTCGGTGGTCAGCGGACGCCGGAAGGCGCGCCGCCCGAACTGGACGATGGTGTCGTGCAGGCAGGCCTTGCCGTCACCGGTGGGCGTGCACTTCATGAAGTTCTTCTTCAGCGTGGCGTCGCCCATCACCTGCGTCGCGATCATGTCGGCCACCGTCTTGTAGGAAGACCACCCGAGGTCGGTGAGGCCGCCGGCCTGGTCGGTGGCCAGCAACGTCGCCGCCCCCGCGTTCTGCGACGCCTTCAGCCCCTGCACGCCCAGCAGGTCGTAGATCGTCCGCTCGTATTGCACGTTGGTCAGGCGCGGGATCTGCGACGTGACGGCGACGCCCGCGCTGCAGGCCACCGGCGCACCGCCCGTACCGGTGCCGGTCACGCCGCCGGTGCCTGTGCCCGTGGTGTTTCCCGTGCCGGTGGCGTTGCCAGTGCCGGTGGCGTTGCCGGTGCCGGTGGTGTTGCCCGTACCCGAGGTATTGCCGGTGCCCGTTCCAGTGGTGTTGCCCGTGCCGGTACCGGGCGCGTTGCCCGTGCCCCCACTGGCGGGTCCGCTCCCCGTCGGACCTACGCCCCCTCCCGGATCGACGTTCCCCACGCAGCCCGCCAGCAGCGCGATGGCAGCGGCGAGGGTGGCACTGCAACCGGTCATCCGCTGACTGCTCATGGCGCGCACCTCGTCCGGGTTCGGGGGCACTTCGGGAGGCGGGTGCACCAGACAGCGCGCAACCCAACATCCCTAGTAGCCGCGCGGCGTCTCCATCGGTGACGGAATTGTGAAGATCACGCGGCAACGGCCCATGCGCGCGAACCCGTGATTGGTTGCGCGGGACACGAGCTACGGCGGGTGATCCCGCGTTAGGCGGGAGTCAGCGGAGCAGAGCTGTCAGCGCCGCCGCGCCAGCGGCCAGCAGGGCAACCACGAGGGACCTGACGATAATCGATGCCGCCGCCCGGCGAATGGCGGGGAGCTGGCCCGGGTCCATCACCGTTTTCGAACGATCATCGTGCTCGTAGGTTCCGCGGGCCGCGCCGACCACGCACACGCTGCCGAGCGCTTCGAGGAATGAAGTGGCAGCCACGGCCGCTGGGACGAACACGGCGAGCGCTCGTCCCCACCACGGAGCGCCGCGTGCGATCGTCGCGCCCAGCGCCACGAACGTCGCGACGGTGGTGGCACGTCCGACGCGCACGCGAAGCCTCCGCGCGCCGGAGCTGAGATTCGGCGCACACGTCGCGCCATCTGACATCGCCGCTTCCATCGTGGACACCTTATCCTGCCCAGGGCCGCCGAGGGGCCACGGCCAGAATCGCCGCGTCGTGTTCGCCAAAGAGGCACGAATGCCCGCCGGTCCGTGACCGAATTGCAGGGCGCACGTTCCGGAAACCCCGGAATTGCGGCCTGATCGCTGGCCTTCCGCTTGCTGCTCTGGGAGGTGAGGTGATCATGCGAAACCGCGGCTCATGGGTACTGGCGTGCTTCGTGGGGGCCTGCCTGGGGGGATGTTCCGCCGGCGCAACAGGCCAGCAGGGCACGAGGATGCGCGGCGGGACTTTGGTTCTGGGGGGGGAGACGAAACACCACGTTCCGATCCTCACCGCGACGCCGGCATCGACGACTGACGCAGGACCACAACAGCCGCGCGTGGACCTTACGGAGGTGACGGAGAGGATCTTCGCGCGCGCCAGCAAGCTGGGCTTCGAAAAGCTCTCGCGCCAGGAGCAGAACGTCGCCGCGGTGTGGGGCCTCGAAGCAGACGTCAACAACGGCGGGTTCGATCAGTACTTCTTCAACGCCTCCAGTGATCTGGCCGCCACCGCGCCCGACGCCCTTCGCGAGATCGGCGCGCCCGACGCCGCCGCCATCGTCGACGAAGCGGTGGACGCCTTCGGGTCCGACGGGCCCGCGTCCGAGCAGACCGAACGCCAGCAGCAGCTCGAACGATTGGAGCCGCTGGCGAAACGGCGCTGGGCGGAGCTGGACCAACGGTTCAGGCTGTGCGGCGACGACATCACGGCGCTGTTGAAGGTCTACGTGAACGCGAACGCGGACGCGCTGCTATAGATCGGGGCCAGTAAGCCCGCCGCGCGCTGCGGGGCCCGCGATCAGTTCTATCAAGGCGTCCGTGTCCAGGGAGGCCGCCAGCTCGCTGCCGTCGAGGATGCTGGCCGCCAACGCCCGCTTGCTGGCGTGCATGCCCAGCACGGACTCCTCGATGGTCCCGCGCGCCGCCAGTCGAATGGCGGTCACCGGCTTGTCCTGCCCGATGCGGTGCGCGCGGGCCGTCGCCTGATCCTCGACGGCGGGGTTCCACCACGGGTCGAGGTGGATGACCGTATCGGCGGCGGTCAGGTTCAGGCCGAACCCTCCCGCCTTCAGCGAGATGAGGAACACGTCCGCCTCGCCGGCCTGAAAGGCCTTGATGCGGCGCTCGCGCACGTCGGACGGCGTGGTCCCGTCGAGCACCAGCACCGAGAAGCCCTGCTGGCGTAGCCGCGGCGCCACCAGGTCCAGGAAGCTGCGGAACTGACTGAACACCAGCACCTTGTGCTGTCCCTCGCGCAGCTCCTCCATCAGTTGCAGCAGCAGGTTCGCCTTCGACGAACCGGCCGCGGTCTTGGGGTAGACGAGGCGCGGGTGACAGCACAGCTGTCGCAGCCGGGTCAGCGCCGCCAGCAACACGAACCGCATGCCTTGCCCGTCGCGTGCCGGGTCCTTCTTGGCGGCCGCGATCTCCACCAGCGTCGATTCGCGCAGCTGCTCGTACAGCGCCTGCTCCTCGGGGGACAGGCGCACGCTGCGCACCAGCTCGGTGCGGGCAGGCAGCTCGCGCGCCACCTCGGCCTTCGTGCGCCGCAGGACGAACGGGCGCAGCAACCCGGCCAGCGCGTGGCGCCTGCTCCCGTCGCCGAACTTCTCGATGGGGACGGCATAGCGGGCGCGGAACTGCTCCCAGCTGCCCAGCAGCCCGGGCGACAGCACGCGCATGATGCTCCACAGCTCGCCCAGGCGGTTCTCGATGGGGGTTCCGGTCAGGCCCAGCCGCCAGTCGGCCTTCAGGTCGCGCAGCGCCTTGGCGCGCTCGGTGGTGGCGTTCTTCACCGCCTGCGCCTCGTCGAGCACCAGGGTCGCGAACGTGTGTTGCGACAGAGCGCCGGCCTCCAGCGTGGCGATGGCATAGCTCGCGACCAGCACGTCCCCCGGCCCCAGCTTGGCGCGGCCTGCCGCCAGCTGGGCGCGCAGCTCGCCGCGCAGCGGGCGCGCCGACAGTTCGGGCGTGAACCGCGCCGCCTCCGCGATCCAGTTCGGCGCCACTGACGTCGGCGCCACCACCAGCGCTGGGCCGGCGGACGCGCGGTGCGCCAGCACGGCCAGCGTCTGCACCGTTTTTCCCAGGCCCATTTCGTCGGCCAGGATCACGCCCGCCCCCCAGTGGGCGAGGCGGGTCATCCAGGTGACGCCGGCGTGCTGGTAGGGGCGCAGCGTCGCCGCCATCGCCGCCGACAGCCGCGGGGTCTCGACGGCCCCTTGGCGGATGCGCTTGCGCAGGGCGGTGAACGCCGCGCAAGCCTTCACTTGCGCCTGATGCTCGACCAGCCCCATCAGCGGATCGCTGCCCACCGCCGACACCTGCAGCGCCCCGCGGTGCTCGAAGACGATCGCCTCGGCTCGCGCCAGCGCCTCGCGCAGCGAATCCTCGATGCGCACGAAGCCGCGGCTGCCGACGATGACATAGCGGCGGTCGTCGCGAATGGCGGCAAACAGGTCGGCCAGGGGAACGATGGCGGGTTCGCCCTTCCCTTTGGCGGACTGGACCTCGGCGCCGCCTTCGATGCCGAACCAGTCGCGGCGGTCGGCCACCTGCATGCGCATGCTGCCGCGGTTGACGGTGCCCAGGGAGAACAGCTGCGCGTCGTCGGCCCACTCGACGACGACGCGTTCGCCCAGCTCTTTCAACGTCTCCACCACCCGCAGCGCGGGATCGCCCTCGCCGACGCGCCAGCACCACGGTTCGACCTCGGCGGCCGACGCCAGATCCAGCCGCTCGCGCAGATCGTGTGCGGTCTGGCGTTCGCCCTGGGGATCGCGCCGCGCGCCGTGACGATCGCGGCCGTCGCCCTCCAGCACCAGCGTCGGGCCCTCGCCGGGCGGGAACACGGGGCCCAGGCGCACCGGGCGCACCGCCAGCCGCACGTGCAGGGCGCCGGACGCCAGCAGCTCGAGGCGAACGACCGAGCGGCCGTCGGCGGGGGCGATGGTGCGGGTCCACGCCGACGGAAACTCGATGTCCATCGACTCTTGCAGCGTCTCCAGGCGGCCGGCCAGGGCGTCGTGTGACTCGACGGGAAAGCGGGCCGGCGCCACCGCCAGCGCGCGCACCACGGCCGCCGCTGGCGGTGACAACGTCGCCAGCAGGATGCGCGGCACCTGCCCCTCGACGTGCTGCAGATGCATCAGGTGGGTCTGATCGCGCAGCGCGCGCGCCACGTCGGCCGGCGACAGTGTGTGTCCCGCCAGCTCGAACTGCGGGCTCAGCGCCGCATCCCCGGCGGTGGAGAAGCGCAGGCGCAGCCGCGCCTGGCGAATGTCGGGGCGGCCATCTCCCGCGGCGCCGTCCAGAAAAACGGCCGGATGATCGATCAGCGCGCACAACATGCCGTAGGTGACCGAGGCGGTCGCGACCTCCCACGACACCGCGCGCGCAAAGGGATCGGCATAGGCCCGGTACACGCGGCGATCGAACGGCGTCAGATCGGGCCGCTCGGCCAACCGCCGCCAGTCGATGCGCGTGCCGCGCGAGAACGCCCCATTCTTGCCGCGCTTCTGGATGACCGGTTCCACCAGCAGCATCCGCTCCGACGGATCGACGCGGACGCGAAACCCCACCCGGTCCTTGGCTGGACCTGCCGGCGGCGAGGTGATGCCGGCAGCGTCGGCGCGGCTGGTGGCGCCGCTTGCGTTGTCGGCCAGCTCCGCCAACCGCCGATCCAATTCGCCCAGCGCGAACCGCCACACCGGCGTCGTCAACTGCTCCAGCAGCAGCTCGTGGTCGGCGGCGCGGCGCGGATCGCGCAGGAAATCGATCATCGCCTCCACGGCGGCCTCGCGACATTCGGGCGGGATGTCCGCGGTTTCCTGCCGGCTGCGATCAGAGGTCATCGTCCACCGCAGCGGCCCCTCGGCCCACCCCAGCAGCGCCACCGACACCTCGACGGTCGTGCGCTGCGCGAACGAGTCGTCGACGTTCAAGCCGCGCTCGCCGTAGCGCAGCACCGGCTGCGGCGACACCAGCAGGCGCACCCACGCCGGCGCGTAGGTGCCCGGCGGCCGCGCCGGCCGCGTGCGCGCACCGACAAGCGCGCGCTGCTCCTCGCGCAAACGGGCGAGAAAAGCAGCCAGCGGTTCTTCGACGGGATCGCGCCCGTGCGCCTGCATCCAGGCACGGCTATGGTCGTGCGCCGCTTGTCGGGTGGCCAGGCGGTGCAGGAACTCGCGCGCGCCGTCGGTCAGCCCAAAGTAACGGCGCCAGCGTTGGCCCTGGGTGTCGGTCTCGATCAGGACGTTGCGATAGGTCAGCGACTCACCTGGCCGCCCCGGCCAGTAGGCTCCATGGAAACCTTCCTGGGGTCCCGACGTCCCGACGAACACGTCATCCAGGCGCTCCTCGACCCCGTAGGTGCGGGCCCAGTCGACGATCGCTGACGGGGTGTCCGGTGGCGGGGGAACCACCGCCGTGGGCGGCGGCGCTGCTGCAGAGACAGCCGATGGGGTCGAGCGCTGACTGGATTTCACGGTGCGGTCTCGCTGTCGGGCAAGGGCACTATACTCGCCGCGATGGTGCTTCCAGCGGTGTTGTCCGCGCTGCATGTGTTGACCCTGGCCATGGGCCTGGGCGCGGTGTTCGTGCGCGGCCTGCGCTTGCGCGACCTGCGTCGGTCGCCCGAGGACGCGGCCGTTCGGAAAGAGCTGCTGGTGGCGGACAGCCTGTGGGGTCTGGCGGCCCTCTTCTGGATCGTCACCGGGCTGATGCGCGCCTTCATGGGCACCGAGAAGGCGAGCACGTTCTACACGCACAACGGGTTCTTCTTGGTGAAGATGGCGCTTTTTCTCTGCGTGTTTGCGCTGGAGATACCTCCCATCGTCACGTTCACAAGGTGGCGTCGTGCCCGCGCCACTGGCCGGACACCGTGGACGACCGACAACCTCGGTGCGCTCATCCGCGTGAACGACGCCGAGGTCGCGCTGACGCTGTTGATCCCGTTCGTTGCTGCCTTCATGGCCCGGGGCGTATGGTTGTTCTGAGGGTCGGAGGTTTGACCACTCACGCAACGTGAGTTCGCGCACGTTGCACGCGTCGTCGCGTCGCTGATCGACGCCTGCACGATTGACACGGCGGACTGACACGCCCATTCTGCTCTAGCGATGCGTTTTGGTGGGACGGGCCTGGTGGCAGTGCTGTCGGGTTTGCTGCTCGCCTGCGGCGGCGGCTCGGGCAGCGACCCGGAGGGTGGCTCGGGCGGACGCGCCGGCGGCGGCACGACGGGTAGTGGTTCGGGTGGACGGGCCGGCGACGGCACGGGCGGGACCGCGGGACCGACGACGGATGCGCGTTCGTTCTGCGTCAACGAGCTCTCGTTGCTGTGCGAGCTCTTCTTTCGCTGCATTCCGGTCGCGGAGCGGACCGCGGACGACACCGACGTGTTCGGCGCGTCCGTCGCCGAGTGCAAGAACACCAAGGTGCCGCTGCTCTGTTCAAACTCCGCCCAGGATTGTCCGCGCTACAACCCCACCTCGGGCAGCGCCTGCGTGGCGACGCTGGCCACCTACTCCTGCGATGACCTGGCCATCTATGGCGAGCCGACGGAGTGCGCGCGCGCGTGCGACGTGGGGACGCCCGGCACGGGCGGGATGAGCGGAACTGGTGGGATGCCCGGGTCCGGCGGCACGAGCGGCAGCGGCGGGAGCGGCACGGGTGGAATGACAGGCAGCGGGGGCCGCGGGACGGGCGGCATGACGGGCAGCGGTGGGCGCGGGACGGGCGGCATGACCGGCAGCGGCGGGCGCGGGACGGGCGGCGCCGACGGCCAGCTGCCGCTGTGCCCCGCCGACTACGAGACCAATCGCAACTGCCCGACGGCCGGCGTGTCCTGCCGTCTCGTGTGCGCCAGCGGGCTGTGCGGCTGCACGTGCCAGCAACTCGGCGATCAGAAGGTGTGGAGCTGCGTCATCCTCTAATGTCCCAATGATGGCCCGACCACCGTGGCCGACGACATTCAGATCCGCCCCGCCGTTGCCGGCGACGCACCCGCGCTGGCGGGCCTGATCGACTCCGTACAGCGCCTGCACGTCGCCGCGCACCCCGAGATCTTCAAGGCAGTCGAGCGCCCCGAGTTGCAAGCGTGGGCGGTGCAGGCGATCGCCGCCGCTCCTGCGCGCATCGTCGTGGCCGAGTGCGCAGGCGTCGTCGCCGGCTACGCGGTCGTCCTGGAGGGACACCGCGCCGACAACGCCTTCGCCTATGCGCGCCGCTGGCGCGAGATCGACCAGCTGTGCGTGGACCCGCGCTACCAGCGCCGTGGCATTGCCCGCGCATTGGTCGAATACATCGCCGCCGCCGCGCGTGACGCCGGCTTCCCCGCCGTCGAGCTGGGCACCTGGACGTTCAACACCGACGCGCGCGCCGCCTTCGAACGCATCGGCTTCGTGGCGAAGACGCTGCGCTACGAACGAAAGACGTGACCGGCGCGGAGGTTCACCGTTGTTCGTCGACGACCCGCCGCGGGTTCAGCAGCCAGCCGAGCGCCCACGACACGATGCCGACCACCAGCGCGCCGCCCACCGCCGAGCCGAGCGAGGCGACCCGGAAGCCCGGCACCAGCGCCGCCGCGATGCCGAACGCCGCCCCGTTCACGATCAGATAGAACAGCCCCAGCGTGAGGACGGTGATGGGCAAGGTCAGCAACACCAGCACCGGCCGCAGGATCGCGTTCACCACCCCCAGCACCAACCCCGACAGCAACAGCACCATCAGCGACGACACCTGAATGCCCGGGATGAGCTTGGCCGCCACCGCCAGCGCCCCCGCCGTGATCAACCAATGGATGAGGAAGTTCCGCATGGGCAGAGTCTGTCGCGTTGGCGGCGTCCCGCCATCGAAAAGCATCGCGCGTGCAGCGGCCAACCTTGACCTGGAAGGCCGGTGATAACATGCCCAGCTACGCGGCTGGTCACATGGTACGTACCCAAATCAGTCTCGCGGCCGGGGAGTACGCGGCGGCGAAACGTGAGGCAGCCAGGCTGGGAATCTCGCTGACTGAATTGGTTCGTCGGTCACTCGCCCGCACGTTACTTTTGAACGGTACTCAGCCGTGGATGCGGTACGCGGGGATGGTGGAGACGCGCGATTCACGTTCCAGCCAGAACGTCCACGACGTGGTCTACGGGCACAGGAGGTGAGGCCCTCCTCCACAGCCCGAGGTCGCCTCGAAGAGATCAGGGGCAGCAGTAGGTGTTGGTGACGTCGCCGATCGAGCGGACGACACACGGGGGTGGCAGGTCGGTCAGGATGCAGCGGAAGTAATGAGGCGTTGGAGCGCTGCACTGCGAATCCTGCTGTGGGATCGCCAGGCAGGCCGACGCATCGGGGAGGATCCCGCCGTCGGGACACTGGACGGTGAGGCACCCGCCGCCCATCGAAGCGCACAGGCCGCAGCTGGCGTTGCAGCAGTACTGCCCAGCGCCGCAGACGTTGGGCCCGCACATCTGACTGCCTCCCGCCCCGCCACCGCCCCGCCCACCGCTGGCGGCGCCACC
>JADMIO011875055.1_pt1 | contig 37247 bp, 47 predicted proteins | sample 8958161 | NCBI WGS metagenome assembly JADMIO01 (sample SAMN16585339, study PRJNA669376) | soil metagenome | isolation source: Crop rotation soil | place: USA: Cullars Rotation, Alabama | collected 2011 | reverse complement strand
GGCCGCGACTTCAAGTCACGTGAATTCCAAGCTTCGGATCCCACTGTGCTGGAAAGATTTCGTTCACGACCAGCTTGCTCAGGGTCGGCGCTTTCGCATCCTCAACATCGTCGATGACGTCACGCGGGAATGCCTGGCGGCGATCCCCGACACCTCGATCTCCGGCAAACGGGTTGCCCGCGAGCTGACGGAGCTCATCGGTGTGCGCGGTAAGCCCCGGATGATCGTTTCCGACAACGGCACCGAGTTCACCTCGAATGCCATCCTGGGCTGGGCAAAGGATCATCGGGTGGAGTGGCACTACATCGCGCCAGGCCGGCCGATGCAGAACGGCTATATCGAATCCTTCAATGGCCGGATGCGCGATGAGCTTCTCAACGAGAGCCTGTTCATCGATCTCGACCAGGCGCGGCAGCTCATCGGCACTTGGATCACCGACTACAACACGGTGAGGCCACACTCCTCGCTTGGCTACAAAACGCCGGCGGCTTATGCCGGTACACTCACCGCGTCGAAGGGCGTAACATTGGCCGAGGCTCTAACCGCCGCTGGATGAAAGTTCAGTGGCAGGTCAGTACCACGGGCGATTGCTCGGCATCGATTGTTCGAAAATCAAATCATAGTTGAACGAGACAATCGTGTCGCGAGTTCTAATGTGTTGTCGACGTAGATGCCTATATACTTGTTTCGTTTCTTTGTTGGCTCTGAAGCGACCAAAGACTTGGCCAATCTCAGCCAACAAAGCGCTCCATACGCGTGATGTATATGTTTTGACTTGGGGTGATACGCTCGGCGCATTGTTGCGCTCGGACAAGAAAGTAAAGACCTCCTCCACATCAATGGGACTCAGCTGACGACGTCTGGCCGCTTCGCTAGCCCGTCCGGGCACTTTTCCATAGTCGAGAAAATAGCGGTAAAGAAATGCCTCTATAACCCTTCGATTATTCGCGCTCTTACAAAACCTCAAAAATGTTTCCCAGAAAGTTGCTTGCGTCGGGATAGGAATGCGCCCGCCACCCTGCTTCCTAGCGTAAGCACCCGCGCCGAACGAGGCGCCTGCACCCAAAAAGAAAACGATGCGCCGTTCCCCAGCCATCCCTGCCCCCGTAGATACTACTTTTACGTGTATCAAAGCAGGGTAGTTGCGGCTGATCAAGTTGCACAGCCGAGGACTTGTCACACCGGTAAATTATCGTGCTTCCTTCGCGGCATCTCCACCTGCTTCCCCCTTAGCATCGCCAGCGCCCGCGCGATCCGCTTGCGCGTCGCGCGCGGCATGATCACGTCGTCGATGTAGCCGCGCTCGGCGGCGATGAACGGCGACAGGAAGCGCTCCTCGTATTCCTTGGTGCGCGCCGCGATTTTTTCGGGGTCGCCGATGTCGGCCCGAAAAATGATCTCGACCGCGCCCTTGGCTCCCATCACCGCGACCTGCGCGGTCGGCCAGGCGTAGTTGAGATCGCCGCCGACGTGCTTTGACGCCATCACGTCATAGGCGCCGCCGAACGCCTTGCGGGTGATGATGGTGACCAGCGGCACGGTCGCCTGCGAATACGCGAACAAAAGCTTGGCGCCGTGCTTGATCAGCCCGCCGTACTCCTGGTCGGTGCCGGGCAGGAATCCCGGCACGTCCACGAACGTCACGATCGGGATGTTGAAGGCGTCGCAGAAGCGCACGAAGCGCGCGGCCTTGCGGCTGGCGTCTGAGTCGAGCACGCCGGCCAGCACCATCGGCTGGTTGGCGACGAAGCCCACGGTGCGGCCGGCGATCCTTCCGAAGCCGGTCACGATGTTCTTGGCGAAGCTTTCGGACAGCTCGAAGAAGTCGCCCTCGTCGGCGACCTTCACGATCAGCTCGCGGATGTCGTAGGGCTTGTTCGGATTGTCGGGGATCAGCCGGTCGAGCGACAAGTCCTCGCGCTCGATGTCGTCGTGCGAAGGCCATTCCGGCACGCCGGCCTCGAAGCTTGCTGGAAGGAAATCGATCAGCCGCCGCATCTGGAGGAGGCACTGCACGTCGTCGTCGAAGGCGCCGTCGGCGATCGAAGATTTGGTGGTGTGCACCGACGCGCCGCCGAGCTCTTCGGCGGTGACCACCTCGTTGGTCACGGTCTTCACCACGTCGGGACCGGTGACGAACATGTAGCTGGTGTCACGCACCATGAAGATGAAATCGGTCATCGCCGGCGAGTAGACGTCGCCGCCGGCGCACGGGCCCATGATGACGCTGATCTGCGGGATGACGCCCGAGGCGATAACGTTGCGCTTGAACACCTCGCCGTAGCCGCCGAGCGAGGCGACGCCCTCCTGGATGCGCGCGCCGCCGGCGTCGAACAGGCCGATGATCGGGGCGCGCGCCTTCATGGCGGCGTCCTGCACCTTGATGATCTTTTGCGCGTGGGTTTCGGAGAGCGAGCCGCCGAACACCGTAAAATCTTTGGCGAACAGGAACACGGTGCGGCCATTCACAGTGCCCCAGCCGGTCACCACGCCGTCGCCGGGGATTTTCTGTTTCTCCATGCCGAAGTCGCTGGAGCGGTGCTCGACGAACATGTCGAACTCCTCGAACGAGCCCTTGTCGAGCAGAAGCTCGATGCGCTCGCGTGCGGTCAGCTTGCCGCGCTGGTGCTGCGCCTCGATGCGCTTCTCGCCGCCGCCGAGGCGGGCCTGCTCGCGGCGCTGTTCGAGGGTGTCGAGGATGTCCTTCATAAGTCCTGCCGATGTCCCAATCCGGTCCGGCAAAGCCATACCACGGAGGCTGTCCGGACGCTCGGCGGATTGCCCTGCCCGGGCGGCTGGGGCATGAAGCGCCCCAGGAAAGCACGATGAATTCACCCCCGGCCGCGGACAACCCGCAACAGGCCCTCCAGGACGCGCTGACGCTCCATCGCTCCGGCCAGCACGAGCTGGCGATGGAGCGCTATGTCGCGATCCTGCAGCGCAACCCCGGCAACGTCGACGCGCTCTATTACGTGGCCATGCTGGCGCTGCAGCAGAACCAGCTTGCCGAGGGCCTCAAGGTGATCGGGCGCGCGCTCGACATCGCGCCAAAGCAAGCGCGGCTGCACAATCTCGCCGGCCAGGCGCATCTGCGGCTCAACCAGGACGACGAGGCGCTGCAAAGTTTTGGCCGGGCCATAGAGGTCGAGCCGTCGTTTCCCGACGCCTACGGCAACCGCGGCACGCTGCTCTCCGAAATGGGCCGCGCCGAGGACGCGCTCGCGGACTTCGACCGCGCGCTGGCGCTGCGCCCCAACAACGTCGAGGACCATTGCAACCGGGCAAGTGCACTGGCCGACCTCGGCCGTTACGACGAAGCGCTGGCGGGATTTTCGCGCGCCATCGCGCTGGTGCCGGCGATGGCGCCGGCCTACTTCAACCGCGCCGATGTGCTGCGCCGGCTCGGCCGGCTGCCCGAGGCGCTGCGCGATTACGACAAAATGATCGAGCTTTACCCCGAGCATCCGGCCGCGCACAGCAATCGCGGTCTGGTGCTGAAGGAGCTCGACCGGTTGTCCGAAGCGACGGCGAGCATTGGGCGCGCGCTTGAGCTCGATCCGAACTTCGCCGAGGGCCTGGTCAGCCGCGGCAACATCGCCTTCGAGCAGGGGCGGCTCGACGAGGCCGGCACCGATTACGACCGCGCACTCGAACTCCAGCCATCCATCGCCGAGGCGGGTCATGGCCGCGCGCTGACTTATCTGTGCGCCGGCGACTGGGCCAAGGGCTTTTCGCTTTACGATGCGCGCGAGAAACTCCGCGAACCACCATACAAGGCGCTGCTCTACCCACGCTGGACACCGGACACGCCGCCCGGCAGCCGGCTGTTGCTCCTGTGCGAGCAGGGCCTCGGCGACATGATCCAGTTCTCGCGGTTTGCCCCGCTATTCGCCGGACGCGGTTATGATGTGACCTTGCTGGCGCCGAAATCGATGCAGCCGCTGCTGTCCAGCCTCAAGGGCGTGGCCGTCATGGCGATCGGCGATCCGCCGCCTGCCGATGAAAAGCCGATCTCGTGGCTGCCGCTGATGAGCGCGCCGGCCGCGTTCGACGTGCGGCCACAAAATGTGCCGCGCCACGTGCCGTATCTCGTGGCGGAGCCCGAGCGGATCGCGCGCTGGTCTGCGGCGCTCGGCGACGGCGGCTTCAAGATCGGCATCAACTGGGGCATCGGCGTTGCGCGCAATCGCTTTGGCCGCCGCCGCGAAATTCCGCTCGCGGCTTTCGCGCCGCTCGCCGCCCTCCCCAGCGTGCGGCTGATTTCGTTGCAACAAGGCCCGCCGTTGCAACAGATCGCGAGCGTGCCGTTCGGCGGAAAAATCGAGCGGCCCGAGATCGACACCGATCCGGCGGCAAGCTTTGCCGACAGTGCCGCGCTGATACAAGGCCTCGACCTGGTGGTGACGTGCGACACCGCGCTCGCCCATCTGGCCGGCGCACTGGCGCGTCCAGTGTTCACCGCATTACCGGTCGTGCCGGATTGGCGCTGGCTGCAAGAGCGCGACGACACGCCGTGGTATCCGACCATGCGGCTGTTCCGCCAGCGCGCGGGACAAGGCTGGGACGAGGTGTTTGCACGGATCGCCGCAGCGACCACCGAAATGGCGTCAACGCAAAAGCGATAGCACCGTCGCCGCAGCCTTCATCTCGGCAAAACGGTAGGCGCGCCGTTGCAGCGCCAGTTCGTCGCGGCCCCAGAACTCCATGTTCCAGTCCTCGTCGGCATGCGCGGCCGCCCACGCCTCGTCCGCAGTGATGCGGCCGGCCGCCAGCGCCAGTGCGAGCAGAGCGGAGCCGGTCAGCGTGGTCACGACGTTGAGCGCGCCGAGCCGCCAGGCGTTCTCGATTGTTTCGCCTTTGGGGATGGCCGCCGCCGCTGCGGCAATCGCCTCGGCCGGCTGCGTCGCGAACATCACGCCCTCGACCGTCACGAAGCGCGCGCCGAGCGTCTCGCGCGCCCAGTCCAGCACCGGGTCCCAGCGCCCGCGCTGCATGGCGACGAGCCCGGCCGGTTCGGCGGCGCGATAGAGCAGCAGATCGGTGCCGAGATATTTCTCGATCTCGGCCGCGACGGGCTGCGGCGACGGCACGACGCCGTCGACGATGGAGTTGGCGAGCCGCGTTAGCGGCATGGCGGCCGGGTCGATCTTGTCCTGCTGTGCATTCCACTCAGCGGCCAGCGCCTCCGCCAGCGTTAGCCGCGGGGCAGCAAGCGGCTTGCTGGCCGGGGTTCGCACCGGCCTGCCGTCGAGCAACACCTGGAAGCGCTGCTCCGCCTCGCCGGCCGTGGCCTTCTGATAGAACCGCGCGCGGAGGTTCGGGCGCATGTTGCGCCGCGCCGCCTCCATGGGATCGAGCGGCTGATTTGCGAAAATGTCCTCGAAAATGTCGCGCATGGGGTTAATCAGCCTTGTTTGTGCGACGCAACATATTCGATTGTCATTAAATGTCGGACAGGTCTCATAACGGGTCAAACTGAACCGAGAAAGCAGCAAAATTTGCCGCAGCCGACCTGCCTTGGTCACGCCGCTTTGGCGGACCAAAACGCCGCTTCGGTCCGCATTAACGAGAAGCGGACATGTGTTGGCAGACGGTGGAATTCGCAGATGCCATCTAGTAAAATTCCAAAGTGGATTCGGCGGGTTACAGCCGGACCATGGGGAATGGACCGGCCTGCGCTGACGTCACGCGAGCCCCGTTAAAAAGAGTCGAACAAGGGGCGCGTGAACGAGGAGTCGATGAAACCAACAAACATTGCGTCGCCCGACTACTTTCACAAAGTTGTCGACTGCCAATGGGCCTGCCCGGCCCACACACCCGTACCGGAATACATCCGACTGATCGCCGAGGGTCGCTACAGCGACGCCTACATGATCAACTGGCGGTCGAACGTGTTCCCGGGAATCCTCGGACGCACCTGCGACCGGCCGTGTGAACCAGCTTGCCGGCGCGGCCGGGTCGAAGAAACACCCGTCGCGATCTGCCGGTTGAAGCGCGTTGCGGCCGACTTCAAGGACGATATCCGAGGCCGGTTGCCCAAGATTTCCGCCAAAAATGGCAAGCGCATCGCGCTGGTCGGCGGCGGCCCTGCATCGCTCGCGGTGGCACGCGACCTCGCCCCGCTCGGCTATCAATGCACGGTGTTCGATCAGGACCCGAAGGCTGGCGGCATGATGCGGACGCAAATTCCGAAATTCCGCCTGCCCGACGTCGTGGTCGACGAGGAGACCGACTACATCCTCAACCTCGGCATCGAATGGAAGGGCGGCACCCGCATCGACAGCATGAAGAAGCTGCTGTCGGAAAATTTCGACGCGATCTTCGTCGGCTCCGGCGCTCCGCGTGGCCGCGAGCTCGACATTCCGGGCCGCAAGGAAGCGGCCAAGAACATCCACATCGGCATCGACTGGCTGTCCAACGTCTCGTTCGGCCACATCAACGCGATCAACAAGCGCGTGATCGTGCTCGGCGGCGGCAACACCGCGATGGACTGTTGCCGCACCGCGCGCCGGCTCGGCGGCGAGGACGTCAAGGTGATCGTGCGGTCGGGCTTCGAGGAGATGAAGGCGTCGCCCTGGGAAAAAGAGGACGCCATCCACGAGGACATTCCGATCCTCAACATGCTGGTGCCGAAGGAATTCACCCACGACAACGGCAAGCTCACCGGCGTCACCTTCGAGAAGGTGAAGGCGGTGCGAGACGAAAAGGGCCGCCGCAACCTCGTTTCCACCGGCGAGCCCGATCAGCATTTCGAATGCGACGACGTGCTGGTGGCAGTCGGCCAGGAGAATGCCTTCCCTTGGATCGAGCGCGACGCCGGCATCGAATTCGACAAGTGGGACATGCCCAAGGTCGATCCGGCAACCATGGCATCCACCAATCCCAAGGTGTTCTTCGGCGGCGATGCTGCGTTCGGCCCAAAGAACATCATCTGGGCCGTGGCGCACGGCCACGACGCCGCGCTATCGATCCACAAGTTCCTGTCCGGCGAAGACATCAAAGAGCGCCCGCTTCCCGAGGTGACCATCAGCAGCCAGAAGATGGGCATCCACGAGTGGAGCTACGACAACGACATCTCGCTCGACAAGCGATTCAAGGTTCCGCACCGCGACAAGGTGGTGGCGCTGAAAGACATCCGCGCCGAAGTCGAGCTCGGTTATGACGTCAAGCTCGCGCTCGGCGAAACGCAGCGCTGCCTGAACTGCGACGTGCAGACCGTGTTCGCTTCACAGCTCTGCATCGAGTGCGACGCCTGCGTCGACATCTGCCCGATGGATTGCATCACCTTCACGCAGAACGGCGACGAGGCCGATCTACGCGCGCGCCTAAAGGCACCCTCCCCGCACCTCGACCAGGCACTTTACGTGCAGGACGGCCTGAAAACCGGCCGGGTGATGGTGAAGGACGAGGACGTCTGCCTGCACTGCGGGCTCTGCGCCGAACGCTGCCCCACCGGAGCGTGGGACATGCAAAAGTATCTCATCGACATGACTCACGCCGGAACACCATGCCAGTCCCCAGCCCGATCAGCAGCGTAAACGACTTCGTCGTCCGGTTCGCCAACGTCAACGGCTCGGGCTCGGCCTCCGCCAACGAGCTGTTCGCGCGCTCCATCCTGCGCCACGGCGTACCGGTCAGCCCGCGCAACATCTTCCCGTCCAACATCCAGGGCCTGCCGACCTGGTACGAGGTGCGCGTCACCGAGGACGGCCATCTCGGCGCCCGCGGCGGCGTCGACATGATGGTGGCGATGAATCCGCAGACCTGGGACAAGGACGTCGCTTCGATCGAGCCCGGCGGCTATCTGTTCTACGATTCCACCAAGCCGATGCCGTCGTCGAAATTCCGCCAGGACATTTCGGTGATCGGTGTGCCGCTGACTGCCATCACCAACTCGACCTATACCGATCCGCGCCAGCGCCAGCTCTTCAAGAACATCATCTATCTCGGCGCGCTGTCGGCTCTGTTCGACATGGACCCCAAGTTGATCGAGACGCTGATCAGCGAACAATACAAGGGCAAAGAGAAGCTGCTCTCCTCCAACGTTCACGCGCTGCACCTTGGCCGAGACTGGGCGCTGAGCAACCTGAAATGCCCGATCGGGCTGCGCGTGCAGAAGACCGATAAGGTCGGCGACCGCATCTTCATCGAAGGCAATTCGGCGGCGGCGCTGGGCGCAGTCTATGGCGGCGCCACGGTGTGCGCCTGGTATCCCATCACGCCGTCGTCGTCGCTGGCCGATGCCTTTACCGGCCACTGCAAGCGGCTGCGCCACGACCCCGAAACCAAGAAGGCGAAATACGCGATCGTCCAGGGCGAGGACGAACTCGCCTCGATCGGCATTGTCATCGGCGCCGGCTGGAACGGCGCGCGAGCGTTTACCGCGACCTCCGGCCCGGGCATCTCGCTGATGCAGGAGTTTATCGGGCTTTCGTACTTCGCCGAAATTCCCGCCGTGATCATGAACGTGCAGCGCGCCGGCCCTTCGACCGGCATGCCGACGCGGACCCAGCAATGCGACGTGATGAGCTGCGCCTATGCTTCGCATGGCGACACCAAGCACCCGCTGCTGTTTCCCGAGGACCCGGCCGAGGCCTTCGAGATGGCGGGGCAGTGCTTCGATCTCGCCGAGCGCTTGCAGACCACGATCTTCCTGATGCTCGACCTGGACATCGGCATGAACCACCGGCTGTGCCGGCCGCTGAAGTGGGACGAGTCCAAGCAGTACGACCGCGGCAAGGTGATGACCGCCGAGATGCTGGATGACGGCCGCGACTTCGGCCGCTATCTCGATGTCGACGGCGACGGCATTCCGTTCCGCACCTATCCGGGCACGCATCCGACCAAGGGATCATTCTTCACCCGCGGCACGTCGCGTGACAGATACGCGCGCTACACGGAGGAAGGCCCGGCGTATCAGGACAACATGCAACGGCTCTTGCGGAAGTTCGAGACTGCGAAGGACCTGGTGCCGCGGCCGTTGCAGGCCAACGCGCAAAAGCCCACGCGATATGGCGTGATCTACTTCGGCTCGACCTCGCCGGCGATGGACGAGGCGATCGGCATGCTCGAAGCGCGCGGCCATCAGCTCGACCGGCTGCGCATCCGCGCCTTCCCGTTTCACTCCAGCGTGGCGAGCTTCATCGCCGACCACGACTTCGTCTATGTGGTCGAACAGAACCGCGACGCCCAACTGCGCTCGCTGATCGTCAACGAGAACGGCATCGATCCGGTCCGGCTAGTGCCGATCCTGCACTACGACGGCACACCGATTACGGCGCGCTTCATCGCCAAGGCGATCGGCGACCACCAGGATCAGCTCAAGGTGACGCCACTCCGCAAGGTGGTGTCGTAAAGTGCGCTAGGCAGCGCCTGATACGCGCCGCGGTGGCGGCGCCAGGCGCTCTTTGGTTGTCGCGATGTACGCCATCAGCGCGCCGTCGCTCTTGCGGCTGAGCGATGATTCCATCTCGATGCGATCTGCGGCGGCCTGCCATCGGTGCAGCCGGAAAATCAGCGTGTCATCAGGATCGCTGTTGCCGAAATAAAAGACATCGCGGCTGCGCGTACTGAAATCGGCCATCAGTGGCCGCCCGCCATGGCGCACAGCGCAAATGTCGTTGATGGTCGGATAGGCGGCAAAATACAGGAGGCCGACGCCGTTGATGTCGTGGCTCGGGATGATTTCGTACTCGCATTCGAACAGCGGCGGCGGAAGCGGCGCGGCGCGGCGCTCGCGGTAAGCGCCGCCGAACGCCGGCATGTCGTCGAGCGCGGGAATGCTGCATTCCGGTGGGATGTCCGGCTGCCCCTTGAGCAGCGCGGTGTTGGAGCCGCTCTCGCCGACCTTCGAGAAACTCGACATCAGCTCGGCGCGCAGAACACGGCCGTCTCCGTTCGCTGCCACCTCGCTGAAGTAGAGGCCTGCGCCGTACCGGTTTAGGCGAGCCTCCACCTCGAGGCGTTCGTTCTCACGGTAGCCGGTCAGGCCCACGCTGGAGTTCAAGCGAAAGCGCGTGAAGGTGGCGTAGAGGCGGTCGCCATCGGCGTCGGCGAGTTCATGTGATGGCGTGCCGAGCCCCTCGGTGATCAGGTGCCAGTGGATGTCGCCGAATTCCTTGAACAGCCAGGATTCCGACAAACCGCCCAGGGCCATCTGCGGCATGTTGATGTCGTAGCTGCGGCGCTCGACGGCGGCCGGCGGCCGATGGCTCTCGGTCGTCGCCGGTGCGGATTTGGCCAGCGCGCGCACGATATCGCCCGCGGTGGTCGCACTCATCCAGAGGCGATCGTCGATCGCGGCGCCGACCGCTTGCTCGATCCGGGCGCGTATCACCAGCGCAGTGAAACTGTCGATGCCGAGATTTGCGAACGGCTTGTCGAGATCGGCCGGGGAAAATCCCGGACTTTCGGCGGCGATGATGGAAACAATTCTGGCAGCCGCGCCGGCAGGCGCCGATTTCGGATTCGCGGCGTCCGTTCCAGCTTTGGCCGTTGGTGCGGCCTTGTCAGCCGATGTCGTTGCCGGAGCGGGCGGCAAGCCCCGGGTCTTGTGGCAGGCTTCAATGAACGCGTCGATGTCGACGCTTTCAAGCTGCGGTCGCAACGCCCGAACCTGCTCGTCATCAAGTTCCCACCAGCGAAGCTCTAACAGTTGTGTAATCTGCTGGTTGGAAAACCGCTTCGACACCACCCGCGCCGGATTGCCGAACACCACCGTATAGGGCGACACATCGTCGATCACCACCGCTCCTGCTCCGATCACCGCGCCGTGGCCGATCGTGACCCCCGACAACACGACGGCGTTGGCCGCGACCCAGACATCGGAGCCAACCACGATATCCCCGCGCGAGCGGGGCTGATCGCTCGGGCCCAGCTCCCCGGTCATGTCACCGAACGGGAATGTCGAGACGAAATCGGTGCGATGGCCGCCGCCCAGGACAAAGGTGGCGCCGGCCGCGATGCTGCAAAATTTGCCGACGATCAGCCGGCTGCTGCCGTCGAAGAACCGGATTTCCGGAACCCCGATCGAGTAGTCGCCGATCTCGAAACCGTGATCACGCACGTACCGGATCAGCCGCCGCCGTAGCCCGTGGCGCCGGTCAATCCCCATGCTGGACCAGCGGTCGCGCTGCTTGCGCAGAAACACCGAGAATGCGGACAAACAGGATCACTCCGATCCGAAGACGGCGGTCAGGTCATCAAATTCCCGCCACTAAGGCAAGTTGAGGTGCCGGCGTGGGGCTATCCACCGGCGCCTGTTCGCATGGTCTCACGGCCGAGAATCGCCTAGCGTAATCAGCGACATAATGGTAGTTTTGCAACCATGACCTACATCGCCAAACCGAAGTTCCAGCACCCCGGCCTGCCGAAGAACGAGCTCGGCTACACCCACCGCGACTACGAAGGCAAGGTTTCGACCTTGTGCGCCGGCTGCGGGCATGACTCGATCACCGCATCCATCATCGAAGCGTGCTTCCAGCTCTCAATCGAGCCGCATCGGGTGGCGAAGATTTCCGGCATCGGCTGCTCGTCGAAGACGCCGGACTATTTCCTCGGCAATTCGCACGGCTTCAACTCGGTGCATGGCCGCATGCCGTCGGTGCTCACCGGCGCCAATCTCGCCAACCGCGACTTGATCTATCTCGGCGTGTCCGGCGACGGCGACAGCGCCTCGATCGGCTTCGGCCAGTTCGCCCATTCGATCCGGCGCGGCGTCAACATGACCTACATCGTCGAGAACAACGGCGTGTACGGCCTGACCAAGGGTCAGTTCTCGGCCACCGCCGACCGCGGCTCCAAGAGCAAGCGCGGCATCACCAACTCCGATAACGCCATCGATCTGGTCGCCATTGCGCTGCAACTCGGCGCGAGCTTCGTGGCGCGCAGCTTCTCCGGCGACAAGACCCAGCTCGTGCCGCTGATCGAAGCGGCGATCAAGCACAAGGGCGCCTCGTTCATCGACGTGGTCAGCCCGTGCGTCGCCTTCAACAACCACGCCGGCTCGACCAAGAGCTTCGACTACGTACGCGAGCACAACGACGCGGTGAACCGCCTCGATGTCATCACCGGCCGCGATCCGATCACGGTGGACTACGCACCGGGCTCGGTGCAGGTGGTCGAGCAGCACGACGGCACGAGGCTCGCGCTACGCAAGCTCGATGCCGACTACGATGTGCATGACCGGCTGGCCGCGATGGCGTTCCTGCAAAAGCACGCCGCCAAGGGCCAGGTGGTGACCGGTTTGCTCTACGTCGATCCGGATTCGGAAGATCTGCACACCCACCTCAACACGGTGGATGCGCCGCTGAACACGCTCGCCGCGAAAGACCTCTGTCCGGGCACCGCAGCGCTCGAAAAGATCAACGCAGCGCTGCGTTAGCGCAAGTTTGTTGGGATTTGAGCTAGTCCCGTTCGTCCCCGCGAAAGCGGGGACCCAGCGTTGTTTAGCAAAGACTGGGTTCCCGCGTCCGCGGGAACGAACGGAGCTTATGCTAGCGCAAAGCGACCATCACAAGCCGGGACCTATTTCAGCCACGGCTTCTCGGCGACCGACTGTTTGACCGCCGCCATGAATTCCGGCGGCGGGCCTTCATTAGCAGTAACCAGCGGCTTGCCGGTTTCGAGCAGACTCTTCAGCCCGCAGAGAATCTTCGGCCAGCCCATCTCGCCGCCCTTGAGGATGTCGCGGGGCACATCCCATGAATGGGATTCGGTCATGGTCAGGCGGACGGCTTCACCGGACAGTGCAATGTCATAGCTGACCAGGCATTGTGGCAGTTCGCCGAAGTCCTTCATGCCTTCGACCAGCCAAGTGACGGCGAGCCTGCGCGGCGACACCCACTCGACCACCTCGCCGCTGACATGCAATCGGCCGTCGGGCCAGAGCAGGCGGAAGCGGCCGCCTGTCCTTGGCTCGATGTCGACCGCAAAGCCGAAGAAATACTGCTTCGAGAACGCCGGGTCGGTGAGCGCCTGCCACACTTTCTCAGGGGTGGAAGCGATGTAGGTGACGTAGACGGTCTTTGGCTTGAACTTCGTCGCGTCGATCATGGCCAACCCTACTTCTGGAATGCGACATCGCCGGTCTCAAGCAACGACTTAAGGTTTGAAAGAACCTTCGGCCAGCCGCCGGACACCGCCTCGATGAACTTGCCGCCGCCCTCACCCTCGATCTCGTGATGGATGGTGAGCTTGACCGCCTTGCCGCCGTGATCCGGGTAATAGTCGGCCAGCTCGATCTCCATCGTGCAGCGCGAGTAGCCCTCCGCCTTCAGCTCGGGCTTGAACTCGTTGCGCCAGCGGATCACCAGCCGCCGCGGCGGAACAGCCTCCAGAATTTCACCGGTGTCGGCTGTGCGGCCGTCCTCGAACTTGAGGCACCATGGCGAGCCCGGCCTGAAGTCGCTTTCGGCCGTGATGCCGAACCAGAATTTCCTGATCGTTTGCGGATCGGTCAGCGCCGCCCACAGCTTCTCCGGCGTAGTGCGAATGTAGGTGACATAGACGAACTTCGGCTTGTTGCTTACGGTCTCACTCATCATGCGCCTCCAACGCTTTTCTAGAGTCCGTCGAGCAGCGCAACGCGCCACCCTTCTGGCCCGGTCGAGTTCTTTGCCCGGTCAGGCGCTGGCAGCCTCCTTCTTTTCGTACCAGGGCGCCCAAAGCACGCGGTTGGCTTCCAAATAACTCTTGAGGCTGGAGAGCACGAGCGGCCAGCCGTTGCTGATGCTGCCGAACACCTTGCTGTCGGGCGGGAAGCCGTCATGGGTGACGGTGAGCTTGACCTGATCGTTCTGCTTCTCGAGTTCGAACACGACGCGCGACGCTCCCTCCGTGCTCGTTGCCGGGTCATGCATCGGGTGGAAGGTGTAGGACAACCGCCGCGGCGGCTCGTTTTCGAGGACTTCACCCTTGAGGACCAGCCTGCCCTCCCGGTGAAACTCGACAGGCGATCCGACTTTCCAATCGGAGGCCGCGGTGTTGCCGAACCAGTATTTGGCGGTCGCATCGCCATCGGTCAACGCGTCAAAGATCTTCTCGGGGGTCGAAGCGATGTAGGTCACGTAGATGAACTTCGGCTTGTCACTCATCACGATTCTCCAATGCCTTTTTCATGTCGCTCAGCGCTTGCAGGCGCGAGCGTTCGAACTTCCCGATCCAGCGATCCGCGATCTCGTGGATCGGAACGGGGTTGAGGTAGTGCAGTTTCTCCCTGCCCCGCCACACGGTGGCGACGAGGTTCGCGTCTTCCAGAATGGCGAGATGCTTGCTGACCGCTTGCCGCGTCATTGCGAGACGCGTGCACAGCTCGCCCAAAGTCTGACCGTTGTCAGCGCGGAGCCGGTCCAGCAGATCCCGCCGGCTTGCATCGGCCAGCGCCCTGAACACCTCATCCATGACGACAATATGCAACCTTTTGGTTGCCTGTCAAGCCGAGAAAAAAGCCGGCCACCGAAATGGCCGGCGTCATCAGCGCGGGACACTCATTGATTAAGGCGCTGCCGGATGAACTGCTGCTGGTCGAGTGGATTGTTGCCGATGCCTCGCTCCAGCGGATAGGCCTGGATCGCACTGTTGACGCGATCGCTGAAGGTGGTGATCGGCGGCGGGTTGTACGGCTGCACGGTCGGCTGCGGCGCTGGTGGGCTGTTGGACGAATACGGTGACGGCACCGGCGGCGGAATATAGGTGCTGCTGCCGCGCGGAATCTTGACCGGGCCATGGGCCTGGCGCTTCGGTTCGCCACGTTCTGGCTCAGCCTCACCATCCCGCATCATTACCGGTGAGCGATAGCCTTGCATGATGATCGGCGTACCGCTGCGATCGACCGGGACAAGATGGCCACGATCGATATTGCGAAGCCAGCGTTCGCTTGCAGTGGCTTGCGGCTTGGCGCGGTGCTTTTTCTTTTGCCGCGCGGAAGCAGCATCGAGCGTGCCAGCCGCAAGAATGGCAGCCAACACCACCGTCAGCATTTTGCGGAACGGGCTCTGCATGTTCGGTCCTTTGTGCCGCCCGTCTGTATGAACCCCGGATCAGGCCGGATGTTCCCTATTCCTCCGGCGCCTCAACGATCGGGTCATAACGACCGGCATCGAAGCCCAGCAGGTTCCAGCTCTGCTTCATATGCGGCGGCAGCGGCGCGGTGACATCGATCACCCCGCCGCGCGGATGCGGCACCGCGATCCGGCGCGCCAGCAGATGCAGCTTGTTCTGCATGCCGCCTGGAAACTCATAGTTCTCGATCCGAAAGTATTTCTCGTCGCCGATGATCGGATGGCCGATGTGCTCCATGTGAGCGCGCAACTGGTGAGTGCGGCCGGTTACCGGCTTGAGCGACAGCCAGGCAAGCTTCTGCGCTGCGGTCTCGACCACCGCATAATAGGTCACCGCGTGACTTGCGCCCTCCTCGCCGTGGCCGGCGATCCGCATGACGCTTTCATCCTCGCGCTCATCCTTGGCGAGGAAGGTCGAGACCCGGCCCTGCCTGGGCCGCGGCACACCCGCCACCAGCGCCCAGTAGATTTTACGAGCCGAGCGGGTGCGGAAGGTCTTGGCGAGCGCCGTTGCGGCGAAGCGAGTCTTGGCGACCAGAAGACAGCCTGAGGTGTCCTTATCGAGCCTGTGCACAAGTCTCGGCCGCTGGCCGTCCTTGCCGGTCATGCTGCCGAGCATACCGTCGATGTGGCGGTACGTGCCCGAGCCGCCCTGCACCGCAAGCCCCATCGGCTTGTTGAGCACGAGCACGTCATCGTCTTCGTGAAGCGTAATCGACTTGAGGAAGGCGCGATCCTTCTGCCCGACCGGCGCATCATCGCGCGGCTTCGGCGGCTCGATCTTGAGCGGCGGAACCCGGACGGCCTGGCCGCGCTGCAAGCGGTCTTTGGGCTGCGCGCGCTTGCCGTTCACCCGCACCTCGCCTTTGCGGATGATGCGCTGGATGTGGGAGAACGACAGCCCCGGATAGCGCGCCTCGAAGAAGCGATCGAGCCGCATGCCATCCTCGTCGGCGGAGACGGTGACAGTCTGCGCGCCCTTGCCGGATTTCGGCGGTGCCTGGATTGCGGCCTCGGTCATACTCTTTCCGCTCCGGCCGTCTCGGCGGCCTTCGCCTCAGTGGCCTCGTCCAGCGAACGGATACGCCGCAACTCCGGGAAAAGAAACATCCAAATCACGGTAACCAGGATGGTGCCGATGCCGCCAATGGCGACTGCAGCGACTGCCCCGAAAAGGGCCCCCATCACGCCAGCGCGGAAATCGCCGAGCTGGTTGGAGGTGCCGGTGAACAGGCCATTGACGGCGCTGACCCGGCCCCGCATCTGCGCCGGCGTGCGAAGCTGAACGAGCGAAAAGCGGATCACGACGCTGACCACGTCGGCCGCCCCCATGGCGGCAAGAGCAACCATCGACAGCGGCAACCACGTCGAGAAGGCAAAGCAGGTCACCGCGAGGCCATAGATCGTCAGGACCGAAAACAGCACCGGGCCGACCGGCAAGGTCAGCGGGCGGCGCGCCAAGATTATCGACATAACCAGAGCGCCTGCACCCGGCGATGCCCGCAAGAGCCCGAGCCCCCAGGGTCCGGTCATCAGGATGTCGCGTGCGAAGATCGGCAGCAGCGCGGTGGCGCCGCCGAGCAGAACAGCGAACATATCGAGCGACAGCGTGCCCAGGATGATGCGGTCGCGCCGCACGAAGCGGAAACCGCCGAGCAGCGAGGTCAGGCTGAACGGATCGGTCGAGCGCGGCCCCGGCTCGAAGCGCATCAGCATCAGCATGATGCTGCCAAGCCCCCACAACACGATGGTGATGCCATAGACCGCCGACGGACCGAGCAGGTAGAGCACGCCGCCGAGCGCCGGGCCGACGATCTGCCCGGTCTGATTGGCGGAGGCGAACCAAGCCATCGCGCGCTGCACTTCGTTGCGCGGTACGAGATTGGGAATGATCGCCGCCATGGTTGGAATTTCGAACGCCCGCGCGATGCCGACCACGGCAACCGCAATGTAGATGATGGGTGCGCCCAGCGTTCCGCTCAGCGTGGCAACGATCAGGACCACGGCGGCCACGGCCTCCGTGACCTGGCACAGCATCAGGATCCAACGGTGGTCGTAGCGATCGGCGAAATGGCCGACGAACAACGTCAGCAGCAGGATCGGCGCGAACTGGACCAGTCCGATCAGACCGAGGTCGAAGGCGCTGCCGGTGAGTTCGTAGAGCTGCCAGCCGATCGCCACCACGACCATATGAAACGACAGGATCGAGGCGATCCGGCTGAACCAATAGAGTGCGAAGGCACGGTGGCGAAACACCGAGGGCGCGGATGTCTCGCTCACACGCAGCCCCGGCCTAGTTGCACCGCTTCAAGTCCTCGGGCTTGGCCTTGCCCCAGGTCACGCGCATGCGGTTGCCCTGGGCGTCGAGCGTGACCGACACGTCGCCCTTTTCCCCGCAGTGGGCTTGCACATAGACCGCCTTGGCCTTGTACATCTTGCCGATGCGGCAATAGCCGTTGTACCACCACAGCGAGGTGTCGCTGGCGACCAGCGCGGAATTGGCCGGAGAGTCGCCGCCGCGCATCGAGCAGATCGCCGGGGTCGCCGCCCAGCGGCCGACGAACGCCTCTTGCGCCAGCGCAGACGAGCCCATGACCGCGCCCACAGCGCAGACCGCCAACACCAATAATTTCTGCATCAATTCCCAGCCTTATCCTTGCGAAGCTTGGCCCAGTAATCCAGGCGCTTCCTGATTTCCCGCTCGAAGCCACGGTCGGGGGGATCGTAGAACGTGTGGCGGCCGAGTTCTTCCGGGAAATAGTCCTGGCCGGAAAACGCCTCTTCCTCGTCGTGGTCATAAGCGTAGCCGCGACCATAGCCTTCGGTTTTCATCAGCTTAGTCGGCGCATTGAGAATGTGCTTGGGCGGCAGCAGCGAACCGCCCTCCTTCGCCGTGCGCCGGGCCGCGCCGTAGGCGACGTAGGCGGCGTTGGATTTTGGCGCAGTTGCGACATAGATCACTGCTTCGGCTAGCGCGAGTTCGCCCTCCGGCGAGCCGAGGAAATCGTAGGCATCTTTGGCAGCGTTGCAGATCACCAGCGCCTGCGGGTCGGCCATGCCGATGTCCTCCACCGCCATCCGCACGATGCGGCGAGCGAGATAGAGCGGGTCTTCGCCGGCATCGAGCATGCGGGCGAGATAATACAAAGCGGCGTCGGGGTCGGAGCCGCGCACCGACTTGTGCAGCGCCGAGATCAGGTTGTAGTGGCCGTCCTGCTTCTTGTCGTAGATCGGCGCGCGCCGCTGCACCACTTTCTGTAACGCAGCGGCGTCGAAGACTTCGCCGGACCGCGCAGCGCGCCAGATTTCCTCGGCCAGCGTCAACGAAGCGCGGCCGTCGCCATCAGCCATGCGGGCGAGCGACAGGCGGGCGTCGGCGTCGAGCGGAAGCTTTCGGCCTTCGAGCGCCTCCGCGCGCGACAAAAGCTTCTCCACCGCTTCGGCATCAAGCGACTTGAACACCAGCACACGGGCGCGCGACAGCATCGGCGCGATCAATTCGAACGATGGATTCTCCGTGGTGGCGCCGACCAGCACGATGGTGCCGTCCTCCATCACCGGCAGGAAGCTGTCCTGCTGGGCGCGGTTGAAGCGGTGGATTTCATCGACGAACAGCAGCGTGCCCTGCCCGGTCTCGCGGCGGGCGCGGGCTTCGTCGAATACTTTCTTGAGGTCGGCCACGCCAGAAAAGATCGCGCTGATCTGCACGAACTCGAGGCTGGTTTCGTGGGCCAGCAGCCGCGCCACTGTGGTCTTGCCGGTGCCAGGAGGGCCCCAGAAGATCAGCGAGCCGAGCGAGTGCGCCTCGAGCATGCGGGTGAGCGCACCATCCGGGCCGAGCAGATGGTCCTGGCCGACCACGTCGGCAAGTTTTTGCGGGCGCAGCTTGTCGGCCAGCGGACGCGGCGCATCGTTGTCCAGCCCCGCCGCTGCGAACAGGCTCGGCCCGCCGGATCGCTTGGGACGGGAAGCCATCAGAACGACGGCCACTGTTGCAGCGACGGGTCCATGGTCATCCGCTGAACACGGCAGAAATCTGCTGACCGCCGCGCTGAATGGTGATGCGCCAGAGCCGGGCGCCGGCCTTGGCGACCTTCTCGAGATCGCTGGTCTTCGCGATCTTAGTTCCATTGACAGCGAGCAGGATGTCGCCGCGCTGGAAACCGAATTGCTGCGCCGGCGCGCCATCGGCGATTTCGACAACGGCGACGCCTTGGGTCGCAGTGTCGAGCCGCAACTCATCGGCCAACGCCGGCGACAGGTTGGCCACCTTGGCGCCCATGAAGGGCGAGCGCGCCTCGATGACGACCTCATCGCGCGGCAACTCCGGCGCGGTTTCCAGCGCGACCGCAACCTTGCTCTCCTTGCCGCCGCGAACGATATCGAGATCGACCTTGCTGCCAAGCGGATGCGTCGTGAAGCGGTAATCGAACGCGTTCGGGTCGTCGACCGGCTGGCCGCCGACACCGACGATAATGTCGCCGGGCTTCAGCCCGGCCCGCGCGGCCGGGCCTTTATCGGTCACGTTGGTGATGACAACACCGGACGGTCGATTGAGATTGAAGGCTTGCGACAACTCCGGCGTCAGCGCCTGGAGCTTGGCGCCGAGCCACGGCCGCTTGACCGCCTTGCCGCCGGCGCGCGCCGAAGCAACGACCAACTGCACCATGGTGGCCGGAATGGCGAAACCGACGCCCTGCGAGCCGCCGGAGCGCGAGAAGATCGCGGTGTTGATGCCGACCAGACGGCCGGCCATATCAACCAGCGCGCCACCAGAATTGCCCGGATTGATCGCGGCATCCGTCTGAATGAAGAACTGGTAATCGGAGATGCCGACCTGGGTGCGCGCCACCGCCGAGACGATGCCATGCGTCACGGTCTGTCCGACGCCGAACGGATTGCCGATCGCCAAAACCACGTCGCCAACCTGAAGGTCGTCGGAGTTGCCGAAGTCGATCACCGGAAAGCGCTCTTTCCGATCGTCCTTGACCCGCAGCACGGCCAGATCGGCCCGCTGGTCTTTGAGCACGACATCGACCGCAAACTCGCGCTTGTCGGCGAGCGAAACCTTCACCTGGTCGGCGCCGTCGATGACATGGTTGTTGGTCACGATCAGGCCGGACGGATCAACGATGACGCCGGAGCCGAGCGATTGCTGAGTTTGCTCGCGGGGCCCGCCAAACTGCGGCCCGAAAAAGCGCCGGAAGAATGGGTCCTCCATCAGCGGATTGCGGTTCGCAACGGTTTTCGCCGCCGACACGGTAACGACCGCCGGGACCCCCCGCTTGACGATCGGCGCATACGACATCCGCAGCGCCTCCGCGGACGGAGGGACCACGCGGGTCTGTGCGGTGGCGGCCTGCGGCAGAAACGCCAGCAGGCTTAGCGCCAGCAGATTTGCGGCCAGCGCGGAAAACAACCTCAAACGGACGGGCATCGGCTCGAATCCCTGCTCGGCGGAACCCGAGATATAGGCCGCGCAGAACGGCAATTGAAGGGCGCAACGCCCCCGCAGCGCGCCCTGGCCGGTCCCCCATGGACCGGCCAAGGCGGCCGCTGCTATTCCTTTGGCGGCAGCGTGCGCACCCAGGCGATGACGTCGTTGAGATCGCTGTCCGTCATCTTGGCATAGTAGCCGAAGCCCATTGGAGGCTTCAGCGGCGAGCCGTCCTTGCGCTTGCCCTGGGTGATCGCGACCTTGATCTCGGCGTCGGTCCAATCGCCGATGCCGGCGGTCTTGCTCGACGTGATGTTGCGCGAGGTCGACACGCCCCATGGTCCCGGGAACTCGCGGCCGCCCTTGCCGATCTGGTCGAGCTTCAACTGACCGCGTTCCATCGGGGTGTGGCATTCCAGGCAATGGCCGATCGAAGCGAGGTAGAAGCCGTGCTTGACCTTGTCCTTCAGGTCAGCCTCGGCCATCGGCTTCTCGGTGCCGGGGAAGCGGTGCAGGCTGAACGGCGCCTTATAGACCGGGTCCGGCACTTTGTTGCTGACCGGCTTGAGCGACTGCATGTAGGCCACGATGGCGTCGGTGTCGCCCGGCGTCAGGATCGCATAGAAGCCCGACGGCATGATCGGCGCGAGCGGCACGCCGTTCGGCCGCACGCCTTCGATCAGCGCCTTCTTGAGGTCGGCGGTGCTGTAGTTGCCGACGCCGGTGCCCTTGTCAGTGGTGATGTTGGGCGCGGTGACCTTGAACGGCGGCTCATCCCAGCTCAGACCGCCGGAGTAATCCTTGCCCGCGGTTGCCGACGGCGGTCCCTTCGGCGAATGGCAGTTGGCGCAGGTCATGATGGTGTTCATCAGATAGTCGCCGCGCTGGACCGGCGACTGCGCAGCAGCACTGCCCACTACGGCTACGGCTGCGACAACTCCCAACGTCAAACGGATCATGCAGTGCCCCTCCAGATTCGCAGTTTGGAATCGTTGCAATGCTATCCCGGGAGGCGGCGGCGCGCCAACGGCGCACGGGCACTTTTAGCGCGCGCCGGCAGCAACCAAGATACGGGCCATTTCAGAATAGCCGGACTTCCTGGCGTGTGACAGCGGAGTGACGCCGTCGCGGTCGGCGATATTGACGTTGGCGCCAGCCGCGACAAGAAGCCGGACGATCTCGGTGTGCACCGCGCCTCCATCGCCCAGGATGATGGCTTCGAGCAGCGCGGTCCAACCCAGATTGTTGATGTGATCCTTGTCGATCGCGGTCGCCAGCAGGATTTTGACCGCCTCGACATGGCCATGATGGGCCGCCGGAATGAGCCCGGTGCCGCGGTAGCGGTTGGTGTCCTCGAGGTCAGCGCCGGCGGCCAGCGTCAGTTTCAGGATTTCGATGCGGCCCTCCGCCGCCGCGTAGAGATACGGCGAGTCCTGAATGAAATCCTTGGCGTTGACGTCGGCGCCTTCTTGGATGAGCACGCGCGCAACCTCGACGCGGTTGCGGTGCGTTGCGGCGAGCAATGCGGTGCGGCCACGCTGGTCGCGCGCGTCGATACGGGCGCCGCCGGCGAGATATTTCTTCACCACTGGCAGTTCGCCGCGTTCGGCGGACGCAATCATGTCACGCTCGGTCTCGTTGGCCTGCTGGGCTGAAGTCATGCTTTGCAATGCCAATAGCAAAAGGGCGGCCGAAGCCGCCCTTGCCATCCATGACACCGGCATCGTGGACTACGCCGGAGCGGTAGCGTCTTCGTCGCTCGCCGCTCTTTCGATCACCGGCCCGGAATCAAGTCCCTTGGCAGCCTCGTCGCGATCGACCAGCTCGATCACGCCGACCGGGGCGTTATCGCCATAGCGGAAGCCCGCCTTGAGGATGCGGGTGTAGCCGCCCTTGCGATCCTTGTAGCGGGGCCCCAGCACCTCGAAGAGCTTCTTCACCATCGCCACGTCGCGGATCTGCGCGATGGCCTGCCGGCGGGCGTGCAGGTCGCCGCGCTTGCCGAGCGTGATCAGCTTTTCGACCACCGGGCGCAGGTCCTTGGCCTTCGGCAGCGTCGTGGTGATCTGCTCGTGCTTGATCAGCGCCGCGCACATGTTGCCAAACATCGCCTTGCGATGCTCCGCGGTGCGGTTGAACTTGCGGTGAACCTTGCCGTGACGCATTGAACTGATCCTTATTTTCTCTCGGTCACGACGGTTCGTCGGCCGCTGTGCTCAGGTGGGCTTCCTGCGTTCGCCCTATGGAAGCGAGTGATGAGAGGCGAATAGCGAACAGAAATTACGTCCCATTCGCTACTCGCTATCCCCTATTCGCTCAGTAGTGATCCTCGAAGCGCTTGGCGAGTTCTTCGATGTTCTCGGGCGGCCAGCCGGGCACTTCCATGCCGAGGTGCAAGCCCATCTGCGCCAGAACTTCCTTGATCTCGTTGAGCGACTTGCGTCCGAAGTTCGGCGTCCGCAGCATCTCGGCCTCGGTCTTCTGAACCAGATCGCCGATGTAGACGATGTTGTCGTTCTTGAGACAGTTGGCCGAACGCACCGAAAGCTCGAGCTCGTCGACCTTCTTGAGGAAGGCCGGATTGAAGGCGAGGTCCGGGATCGCTTCCTGTGCCTGCTCCTTGCGGGGCTCTTCGAAGTTGACGAACACGTTGAGTTGGTCCTGCAAAATGCGCGCGGCATAGGCCAGCGCATCCTCCGGGCCGACCGCACCATTGGTCTCGATCGTAAGCGTCAGCTTGTCGTAGTCGAGAATCTGACCCTCGCGGGTGTTCTCGACCTTGTAGGAGACCTTGCGACACGGGGAATAGAGGCTGTCTACGGGGATCAGCCCGATCGGCGCGTCCTCGGGGCGGTTGCGCTCGGCCGGCACGTAGCCTTTGCCGGTCGACACCGTGAACTCCATGCGGATTTCGGCGCCCTCGTCCAGCGTGCACAGCACGAGGTCGGGGTTGAGCACCACGATGTCGCCGACGGTCTGGATGTCACCGGCCACCACGGTGCCGGGTCCGGACTTCTTGACCACCATGCGCTTGGGGCCCTCGCCCTGCATCTTGATGGCGATGTCCTTGATGTTGAGGACGATGTCGGTCACGTCCTCGCGCACGCCGGCAATCGAGGAGAACTCGTGGAGCACGCCATCGATGTGCACGGACTGCACCGCCGCGCCTTGCAGCGACGACAGCAGAATCCGGCGTAACGCATTGCCCAGCGTTACGCCAAAGCCGCGCTCCAGCGGTTCGGCGATCAGTGTCGCCATCCGCTTCGGATCGGAACCAAGCGAAACCTGCAGCTTGTTCGGCTTGATCAATTCCTGCCAATTCTTTTGGATCACGTTTGCACCCATCGTATTGAGTGGCGCGTTTTGCTTCGCACCCCACTCCGCCCCGTGGGAATTTTCGGCGGCAGCGGGCGTGTTGCCCTGCTGGATATAGGTATCACTCATACGCGCCGGCGCTTTCTCGGCCTGCAGCCGTTGTGAGGAATCGGCGTCACGTCGCGGATCGATGTCACGGTGAAGCCGGCGGCCTGCAGGGCACGCAGCGCCGACTCACGGCCCGAACCCGGACCCGCGACCTCGACCTCGAGCGTGCGCATGCCGTGCTCGGCGGCTTTCTTCGCGGCATCCTCGGCGGCGATCTGCGCCGCGTAGGGAGTCGACTTGCGTGAGCCCTTGAAGCCCATGGTGCCGGCCGACGACCAGGCGATGGCGTTGCCCTGCGCGTCGGTGATGGTGATCATGGTGTTATTGAACGAAGCGTTCACGTGCGCAACGCCCGACGCGATGTTCTTGCGTTCGCGGCGGCGGACACGACCGCCTGCCGGAGTTGTAGCTTCCTTACCCATTCACGATCCTTTCAAAGCCCGCGTTGACGGCAGGCTGATCAATTCGGCCTAACAGCGTTAGGCCGTCGGCTTCTTCTTGCCGGCAATGGCCTTGGCCGGACCCTTGCGGGTGCGGGCGTTGGTGTGGGTGCGCTGGCCGCGGACCGGAAGGCCCTTGCGGTGGCGCAGCCCGCGATAGCAGCCGAGATCCATCAGCCGCTTGATGTTGACCGCAACTTCGCGGCGCAGATCGCCCTCGACCATGTAATCGCGGTCGATCACTTCGCGGATCTGCAAGACCTCCTGGTCGGTGAGTTGTGACACCCGGCGCTCGGGCGGGATGTGCACCTTCTCCATGATGTCATGAGCGTTCTTCTGGCCGATGCCATGGATGTACTGCAGCGCGATCAGAACACGCTTGTTGGTCGGGATGTTTACGCCTGCAATTCGGGCCACGTCTTCACTCCTGTTCCGGCCGGCTCTGTGCCTGTCCGTTTCCTGCCTGTTCCGCAGGGTGCCCCAAGCAATAGTGCGACGCCCTCCCCTCGACATGGGGCCGGCGCCGCTCGAACCGAGTCCGACTGAATACGGGGCTTATTAAGGGATTCATCGCCACTTCGTCAACCTCTGCGCGCGCTTGGCTTTTTTGCTTTTTTGCGGCCCGGCTGGGGCGCCGCCGCGGGCTTTTTACGGACCTTGGGAGCGGCTCTGGCGGCCTTAACCTTGCCCCCAGACTTCCCTGCAGGCTTTCCGGCCGAGCGGCGCGCAGGTTTCCTGGCCTTGCTCGCTGCGGGCTTCCGCCCTGTGGATATCTTCCTGGCCTTGCCTGAGGCCCTCCTGGCGGCTGGAACCGGCCGGAAGGCTGCATCAGCCAGGGCCCGCCCGATCGCAGCCTCCACGTCGCCAATCGAGGCCATGCCATCAACGGCGCGGAGCGCCCCCTTGTCCTGGTAGTAATCCACCAGCGGCGCGGTCTGGGCGTGGTAGGCCGTGAGCCTCTGCTTGAGCACCTCGGGATTGTCGTCGGCGCGCAGCGCCTCGCCACGGCGCTTCATCTCGTCGATTCGGCTCTCGATGCGCCGAATCAGGATGTCCGGATCGACCTTGAGCTCCAGAACCGCATCGAGCCGCTGCCCCCGCTCGGCCAACATGCGATCCAAGGCGTCGGCCTGCGCAACGGTGCGTGGAAAGCCGTCGAGGATGAATCCATTACGCGCATCGGGCTGATCGATGCGATCAGCAACGATCCCGACGACGACATCGTCAGGCACCAAGGCGCCGCGTTCCATGATGTCCTTGGCCTTGCGCCCGATCGGGGTGCCGGCCGCGACGGCCGCGCGCAGCATGTCGCCGGTGGAGAGCTGCACGATGCCGTATTTTGAAACGAGTGCCTTGGCTTGCGTCCCCTTGCCGGCCCCCGGCGGGCCGAGCAAAACGATCCTCATCTCCTGCGCCCCCGCAGCTTCGAACGTTTAATCAGCCCTTCGTATTGATGCGCCAACAGATAGCCCTGGATTTGCGCCACGGTGTCCATTGTCACACTGACAACGATCAGAAGCGAGGTGCCTCCGAAGTAGAACGGCACCGCCGCGTATGAGATCAGGATTTCCGGAATTAGACACACCACCGCCAGATACGCCGCGCCAAGCACGGTGATGCGGCTCAGCACATAGTCGATGTGCTCAGCGGTGCGCTCGCCCGGGCGGATGCCCGGGATGAAGCCGCCGTGTTTCTTGAGGTTGTCGGCCGTCTCGGTCGGATTGAACACGATTGCCGTATAGAAGAAGGCGAAGAATATGATCAGGCCGATATAGAGGATCAGGAAGAGCGGCCTACCATGGCCGAGCTGGGTGGTGATGGCGACGAACCAGTCCGGCCCCTGACCTGCGTTGAAGTTGGCGACGGTGGTCGGCAGCAGCAGCAGCGACGAGGCAAAGATCGGCGGAATGACGCCCGAGGTGTTGAGCTTGAGCGGCAGATGCGAGGACTGGCCCTCGAACATCCGGTTGCCGACCTGGCGTTTGGGATACTGGATCAGTAGGCGGCGCTGTGCGCGCTCCATGAACACAATGAAGGCGATCACCGCGACCGCCATCACGATGACGACCAGGATCAAACCGGTCGACAATGCGCCCTGGCGGCCGAGTTCCAGCATGCCGGCGATGGCCGAGGGCAATTCCGCAACGATGCCCGACATGATGATGAGCGAAATGCCGTTGCCGATGCCGCGCGCGGTGATCTGCTCGCCGAGCCACATCAGGAACATGGTGCCGCCGGTCAGCGTGATCGCGGTCGAGATGCGGAAGAAATAGCCGGGGTCAGCGACCGCGCCGCCGGCGCCTTCGAGGCCGATGGCGATGCCGTAGGCCTGGAACGCCGCCAGCACCACGGTGAGATAGCGGGTGTACTGGTTGATGACCTTGCGGCCCTGCTCACCCTCCTTCTTAAGTTGTTCAAGCGTCGGTGAAACAGTCGTCATCAACTGAATGATGATTGACGCCGAAATATACGGCATGATGTTCAACGCGAAGATCGCCATGCGGTGAATGCCACCGCCGGAGAACATGTTGAACATCCCCAGGATGCCGCCCGACTGAGTGTTGAATATCCGCTCCCACGCCGCCGGGTCGATACCGGGCAGAGGGATGTAAGTGCCGAAGCGGTAGACCAGCAGCGCGCCAATCGTGAACCAGATGCGCTTCTTTAGTTCCTCGGCCTTGGCAAGCGCCGAGAAATTGAGATTGGCTGCCAGTTGTTCCGCTGCAGAGACCATCGAGAGCTCCCTTCCGCCCCAAATCCGTCAGGTACAAGCCCCTCAGATATAGGGATCAGGCGGCCTTTTCGCCCTCTTCACGCTTGGGTGCCAGGATTTTGACCGATCCGCCGGCCTTCTCCACTGCCTCGACGGCCGACTTGGAGGCGCCGTACACCTCGAAACTGACCTTGGACTTGAGCTCGCCGTTGCCGAGGAGCCGCACGCCGTCCTTGGCGCGCCGCATCAGGCCGGCCTTGACCATGGCGGCCGCGTCGACCGTCGCGCCTGCATCGAGCAGCTTGGCGTCGATGGCGGCCTGGACTTTGCCAAGGTTCACCTCATTCAGCTTCAACTGGAAGCTGGTGTTGCGAAAGCCGCGCTTGGGCAGCCGCCGATGCATCGGCATCTGGCCGCCCTCGAAACCCTTGATGCGCACGCCCGACCGCGCGGTCTGGCCCTTGCCGCCGCGCCCGCCGGTCTTGCCGGCGCCCGAGCCGATGCCACGGCCGATGCGGAAGCGCTTCTTCCGCGAGCCGTGCTTGGGGGCGATCTCGTTCAGCTTCATCGCCGCGTCTCCTTATTTCCCATCCACCACGCGGACGAGGTGCTTCACCTTATTGACCATGCCGCGCGTCATCGGCGTGTCCGGCAACTCGCGCGAACGGCCGATCTTGTTCAGGCCGAGCCCGATCAGGGTCTCGCGCTGGCTGTGCTCACGCCGCATCGGGCTGCCGGTCTGCTCGATCTTGAGAGTCTTGTCCTTGCTCGCCATGACGCTGTCCTGCCTTTAATCGGCCGCCGCTTCGCTGTCGGTGCCCTGACGGCGGCCTTGCAGCGTGGAAACCTTGATATTTCGCCGGGACGCCACCGAGCGCGGCGAGTCCTGGTGCTTCAGCGCGTCGAACGTGGCGCGGACCATGTTGTACGGATTGCTCGAGCCGAGCGACTTCGCCACCACGTCCTGCATGCCCAGCGTCTCGAACACGGCACGCATCGGGCCGCCGGCGATAATGCCGGTGCCGGGAGGGGCAGCGCGCAGGAACACCTTGCCGGCGCCATGACGCCCATGGACGTCGTGATGGAGCGTGCGGCCCTCGCGAAGCGGCACGCGGGTGACGTTGCGCTTGGCGGCATCGGTGGCCTTGCGGATCGCCTCCGGCACTTCGCGCGCCTTGCCGTGACCGAAGCCGACGCGGCCCTTCTGGTCACCGACGATCACCAGCGCGGCAAAGCCGAACCGGCGGCCGCCCTTGACCACTTTGGCGACGCGGTTGATGTGGACGAGCTTATCGACGAACTCGCTCGGCTCGCGCTCACCGCCGCGCTCACGGCCACGGCCGCCGCCTTCGCGCTCTCGTCTCGGTTCATGTGCCATAACGATCTTCTCTCTGTTCGGGCGCGGCGCCCGTCACCATCCGTTAGAAACTCAAACCTGCTTCACGCGCGGCGTCGCCGACCGCCTTGATGCGGCCGTGGTAGCGGAAGCCACCACGATCAAACACCACCTCTTTGACGCCCTTCTGAACCGCACGCTCGGCCACGAGCTTGCCGACCGCTTTGGCCGCCTCGACGTTGGCACCGGTCTTGCCGCGCAGATCCTTCTCAAGCGAGGAGGCCGCGGCGACCGTCGAGCCCTTCACGTCGTCGATGACCTGGGCATAGATGTGCTTGCCCGAGCGATGCACATGAAGCCGCACGCGACCGCTGGCCGCTGACGCGGCCTTGACGGCCTTTCGCACCACGCCCTTGCGCCGTTGGGTCCTTGCCTTGACTGTAGCCATCGTGGCGCTCCGTTACTTCTTCTTGCCTTCCTTGCGGAAAATGTATTCGCCGGCGTACTTCACGCCCTTGCCCTTGTACGGCTCGGGTGGCCGGAAATCGCGAATCTCGGCGGCAACCTGGCCGACCTTCTGCTTGTCCGAGCCGGTGATCTTGATCTCGGTCGGCTTTGCCGCCGCGATCGTGATGCCTTCCGGGATCGGATAGATCACATCGTGACTGTAGCCGAGCTGGAGCTGCAGGTTCTTGCCCTGCACCGCCGCGCGGTAGCCGACGCCGGTGATCTCGAGGTTTTCCTCGAAGCCCTTGGTGACGCCAACCATCAGGTTGTTGACCAGCGTGCGCGCGGTGCCCCACTGCGAGCGGGCGCGCTTGGTCTCAAAGCGCGGATCGATCTTGATCTGGCCCTTGTCCATCTTCGCGGTGACATCGTCATGCAGCACGAGCTGCAGCGAACCCTTCGGGCCCTTGACCTTGATGGTCTGGCCCTCGACGTTCGCCGTAACGCCGGTGGGAACCGCGACTGCCTTTTTGCCGATACGGGACATGATGGTTTCCTTAGCTTCCCCGTTCAGAACACCGTGCAGAGCACTTCGCCGCCGACATTAGCGTCGCGTGCATCGTGGTCGGCCATGACGCCCTTGGGCGTCGACAAAATGGAGATACCCAGGCCGTTGTTGACGCGCGGGAGATTGCGCACCGCGACATAGACCCGGCGGCCAGGCTTGGAGACCCGCGACATCTCGCGGATCACCGGCTCGCCGTCGAAATACTTCAGCTCGATCTCAAGCTCGCTGCGGCCATCGGAATGGTCGACCTGGGCGTAGCCGCGGATGAAACCTTCGTTCTTCAGCACGTCGAGAACGCTGACGCGAAGCCGCGAGCCCGGCGTCGAAACCTTGGGCTTTTTGCGCATCTGCGCGTTGTTGATGCGAGCGATCAGATCGCCGATTGGATCGTTCATCTGCATGCGACCCTCCTCACCAGCTCGACTTCACGAGCCCGGGGATGAGCCCCTTGGCGCCGAGTTCGCGCAACGCGATGCGGCTGAGCTTGTGCTTGCGGTAGACCGCGCGCGGCCGCCCCGTCATCTCGCAGCGGTTGCGGTAACGGTTCGGTGACGAGTTGCGCGGCAGCTCCGCCATCTTCATGGTCGCGGCAAAGCGCTCTTCCATCGGCTTGGTCTTGTCCATGGCAATCGCCTTGAGCCGCTGCCTGCGGCCCGAATATTTCTTCGCCAGCCTTTTCCGCCGGTTGTTCTTCTCAATCGAACTCTTCTTCGCCATCTAGGTCTCCTGGCTATCCGCGTTTGAGGCTCGGTCCGGAACCGATCCTCACTGCCGGAACGGGAAATTGAATGCGGCCAACAACGCACGGGCCTCGTCGTCGGTCTTTGCGGTCGTGCAAACCGTGACGTCCATGCCCCACATGTCCTGGGCCTTGTCGTAATCGATCTCCGGGAAGATCGTGTGCTCCTTGATGCCGAGCGAATAATTTCCGCGGCCATCGAAGCTCTTCGGATTGAGCCCGCGGAAGTCGCGAACACGCGGCAGCGCGATGTTGACCAAGCGGTCGAGGAACTCGTACATGCGCGCCTTGCGAAGCGTGACCTTGCAGCCGATCGCCTGACCGTCGCGAAGCTTGTATGTCGCGATCGACTTGCGCGACTTGGTGATGACCGGCTTCTGGCCGGCGATCGCCGCCATCGCCTCGGCGGCTTGCTCGACCTTCTTGCGGTCGGCGACACCCTCGCCGATGCCCATGTTGAGGACGATCTTGTCGACGCGGGGCACCTGCATCGGATTCTTGTAACCAAACTTCTCGGTCAGGGCCTTGCGGACGACCTGATCGAAATGCGTGCGCAGCCGCGGCGTGACCCGCTCCTCCGGCTCGCGCGGCTTCTTCTCGCCGCTCTCTTCGGCGGCCTTCTTGGCGGCTGCCTTGGCCTTCGCCTCGGCCGCCTTTTCCGCTCGGGCCTGCGCCTCGGGCGACTTGTCCGCCTTCGGGGCCTTCTCAGGCTTGGCGTCGTCGGGTTTCTTAGCCATCGATCTCAACTCCGGAACGCTTGGCGATGCGCACGACCTTGCGGTCCTCGCCCTTGCCGGTGATCTTGAAGCCGACGCGGGTCGGCTTGCCGTCCTTCGGATCGGCTAGCGCGATATTGGACATGTGGACCGGCAGCTCCTTGGAGATGATGCCGCCTTCCTGCTGCGCAGTCTGCTTCTGGTGACGCTTGACCATGTTGATGCCGCGCACCGTCGCGCGCTCGGCGCGCGGATGGACCTCGATCACCTCGCCACTGCGGCCCTTGTCGCGGCCGCTAAGGATCACGACCTTGTCGCCCTTCCTGATACGAGCCGCCATCACAGCACCTCCGGCGCGAGCGAAATGATCTTCATGTGGTTCTTGGCGCGCAGCTCGCGCGGCACTGGCCCGAAGATACGGGTGCCGACAGGCTCCATCTGCGGGTTGATCAGCACCGCGGCATTGCGGTCGAAGCGGATCACCGAGCCGTCGGGGCGCTTGATGTCCTTGCGGATGCGCACCACCACGGCCTTCATCACCTCGCCCTTCTTGACGCGGCCGCGCGGGATCGCCTCCTTGACCGAGACGACGATCACGTCGCCGATGGTCGCATACTTGCGCTTGGAGCCGCCCAGCACCTTGATGCACATGACGCGGCGCGCGCCGGAATTGTCGGCGACGTCGAGGTTGGTTTGCATCTGGATCATGAGGTGCCTCGCACTTCTTTCCTTGAACGGCCTGTGCCGTTAGCTCGCCTTGGCCGCGGCCGCGTCGGATTTCCCGGCAGCGGGTTTCGCGCCCTTTTTCTTGGACGAACGCTTTTCCGAATTGGTTTCGCTCGGAGCGTCGGTCTGGGCCCGCTTTTCACCGCGAACCACGGCCCAGCGCTTGAGCTTGGAGATCGGCTTGTGCTCCTCGATCCACACCAGGTCGCCAACCGAGTATTGGTTGGTCTCGTCATGGGCGTGGAACTTGTTGGAGCGGCGCACGACCTTGCCCATCACCGGATGCGCAAAGCGGCGCTCGACCCGGACAATCACGGTCTTGTCCTGCTTGTCGCTGACAACCACGCCCTGGAGCGTTCGCTTCGGCATGCGGTCCTCTTACTTCTTCGACTTCTTAGCCTTGGCCCGCAGCTTGGGGTTCGGCTTCGATCTGGATTTCTGGGGCGGACGGCGTTTGGCCGTTCGCTTGACCTTCGTGCGCTCGACCTTCGGCTTGTCGGCCTTAACGGCCGGCTCATCGCCGGTTCGCTTCTGCTTGGCGATGGTCAGCATCCGCGCGATATCGCGGCGGACCAAGCGCACCCGGGCAGTGTTCTCAAGCTGGCCGGTCGCCCGCTGGAAGCGCAGATTGAACTGCTCCTTCTTGAGCTTAAGCACTTCGTCGTCGAGCTGATCGACGGTCATGGCGCGGGCATCGGAGGCTTTCATGGCGCTGGTTCCCACTAGGCGGCGATGCGCGAAACGAAACGCGTCTTGATCGGAAGCTTGGCTGCGGCAAGCGTCAGCGCTTCCTTGGCGAGTTCGAGCGAAATGCCGTCGACCTCGAACATGATACGGCCGGGCTTGACGCGGCAGACCCAGAGTTCGACCGAGCCCTTGCCGGAGCCCATGCGGACTTCGAGCGGCTTCTTGCTGACCGGCACATCCGGATAAACGCGAATCCAGACCTGGCCGGCGCGCTTCATGTGACGAGTGAGCGCGCGGCGGGCCGCCTCGATCTGACGCGCGGTCACGCGATCGGGCTCCATCGCCTTGAGGCCGTATTGGCCGAACGCCAAATCCTTGGCGCTGGTGGCAAGGCCATGGATGCGGCCCTTGTGCGCCTTGCGGAATTTCGTTTTGGACGGTTGCAGCATGACGAATACTCTTGTTCTTGTCCCGCGCCGTTAGGCCGTCTCGCGCCGAGGCCGGCCGGCCTCGGCTTCGGCGAGGCGCTTATCCTGCGCCATGGAGTCGTGCTCCATGATCTCACCCTTGAAGATCCAGACCTTGACCCCGCAGGTGCCGTAGGTGGTGAAAGCGGTGGCGACGCCGTAATCGACGTCGGCGCGCAGCGTATGCAACGGCACGCGGCCCTCGCGATACCATTCCATGCGCGCGATTTCGGCGCCGCCGAGACGGCCCGAACAGTTGATGCGGATGCCCTGGGCGCCGAGCCGCACCGCCGACTGCACGGCGCGCTTCATCGCGCGGCGGAACGCAACGCGACGCTCGAGCTGCTGCGCGATCGATTCCGCCACCAAGGTGGCGTCGAGCTCAGGCTTTCTGATCTCGATGATATTGATGACGACATCGCTGTCGGTGATCTTGGCGACCTGCTTGCGCAGCTTCTCGATGTCGGCCCCCTTCTTGCCGATCACCACGCCCGGCCGCGCCGAGTGAACCGTCACGCGGCACTTTTTGTGCGGGCGTTCGATCACGATCTTCGACACCGCCGCCTGCTTGAGAGCCTCCATGAGGTTCTCGCGAATCTTCATGTCCTCGTGCAGCAGATCGCCGTACTCGTTCTTGCCGGCGAACCAGCGCGAATCCCAAGTGCGGTTGATGCCGAGCCGCAATCCGATCGGATTGACCTTTTGACCCATGACCTCTCCTTAAGCCGCTTCGCTCGCGACCTGACGCACGACAATGGTCAGGTTCGAGAACGGCTTCAAAATCTTGCCCATGCGGCCCCGGCCGCGCGGATGGAAGCGCTTGAGCACCAGCGCCTTGCCGACATGCGCCTCGGCGACGACGAGCTCGTCGACGTCGAGATCGTGGTTGTTCTCGGCGTTGGCGATCGCCGATTCCAGGCATTTCTTCACTTCCTTGGCGATCCGCTTCTGCGAGAACTGCAGATCGGCGAGCGCCATCGCCACCTTCTTGCCGCGGATCAATTGAGCGACAAGATTGAGCTTCTGCGGCGAGACCCGCAGCATGCGGGCCACCGCCTTGGCGTCGGTGTCCGGAAGATCCCTGTCGCGTGCGCGCTTGCCCATAATCCTGGTCCCTAGCTCGAAGCGCCGCCAGCAGCGGCCGGAGCGCCTGGCGCGCGCTTGGCCTTGCGGTCTGAGGTGTGGCCGTAGAAGGTCCGCGTCGGCGAGAACTCGCCGAACTTATGGCCGACCATCTCCTCGGTGACGTTCACCGGGATGTGCTTCTGGCCGTTGTAGACGCCAAACGTCAGCCCGACGAACTGCGGCAGAATGGTCGAGCGGCGGCTCCAGATCTTGATCATCTCGTGGCGGCCGGACGAGCGCGCGGCGTCTGCCTTCTTCAGCAGATAACCGTCGACAAACGGGCCTTTCCAAACCGAACGTGACATGTGGCTACCTTTAAGATGTCTTCTTGCGGGCGTGACGGCTGATCATGATGAACTTGCTGGTCGACTTGTTCTTGCGGGTCTTCTTGCCCTTCGTCGGGAAGCCCCACGGCGTCACCGGGTGGCCACCGCCCTTGGTGCGGCCGCCGTGCGGGTGATCGACCGGATTCATGGTGATGCCGCGGTTGTGCGGCATGCGGCCCTTCCAGCGCTGGCGGCCGGCCTTGCCGATGGTGATGTTCATGTTGTCGGGGTTTGACACCGCGCCGACCGTCGCCAGACAACGGCCGTGCACCAGGCGTTGCTCGGTCGAGTTCAAACGCAGGATGACGTACTCGCCGTCGCGGCCAACGATCTGCGCGTAGGTACCGGCCGAGCGCGCGATCTGGCCGCCCTTGCCGATCTTGATCTCGACGTTATGGACGATCGTGCCCACCGGCATATTGCCGATCGGCATGGCGTTGCCCGGTTTGATGTCGACCGACTCACCCGCGATGATGCTGTCGCCCGCCGCCAGCCGCTGCGGCGCCAGGATGTAGGACAGCGTGCCGTCCTTGTACTTCACCAGCGCGATGAAGGCGGTGCGGTTCGGATCGTATTCGATGCGCTCGACCGTCGCGGCCTCCTCGCGGCGGGTGCGCTTGAAGTCGATGGTGCGGTAGGCCTGCTTGTGGCCGCCGCCACGGAAGCGGCTGGTGATGCGGCCGAGATTGTTGCGTCCGCCGGTCGAGTTCTGTCCCTCGACCAGCGACTTCACCGGCTTGCCGCTGTAGAGCGCCGAACGATCGACGATAATCAGCCCGCGCTGGCTCGGCGTTGTCGGCTTGTAGGTCTTGAGTGCCATGCTTGCCTCTTCGCCTTACAGGCCCGTGGTCACGTCGATGCGGTGACCTTCTTCGAGGGTCACGATCGCGCGCTTGGTGTCTTGCAGTTCGCCCGGCCGGCCCTTGAAGAAGCGGACCTTGCCCTTGCGGATCAGCGTGTTGACGCTCTTGACCTTGACGTCGAACAGCTTCTCGACCGCTTCCTTGATCTGCGGCTTGGTTGCGGTGCGTGCGACCTTAAACACGAAGCGGTTGTGCTCCGAGGCCATGGTCGCCTTTTCGGTGATCACCGGCGACAGCAGGATGTCGTAGTGGCGCGGATCGGTGGTGCTCATTTGAATCGCGCCTCCAGCGCATCGAGCGCGGCCTTGGTCAGCACGAGCTTGCCGCGGCGCATGATGTCGTAAACGTTGATGCCCTGGATCGGCAGCACGTCGACATGCGGAATGTTGCGCGCCGCATTGGCGAACCCCGCCTCGATCTCGGCGCCGTCGATGATCAGCGTGCTGTCCCAGCCGAGCTTCTCGAAGTGCGAGGCAAGCTGCTTGGTCTTGCCATCCTTCACGGTCGCTTTGTCGAGCACGACGATGCCGCCGTCTTTGGCCTTGGCCGACAGCGCGTGCTTGAGCGCAAGCGCACGAACCTTCTTCGGCAGACCGATCTCATGACTGCGCACGACTGGACCGAAGGCGCGGCCGCCGCCGCGGAACTGCGGTACCCGGGCCGAACCGTGGCGTGCGCCGCCAGTACCCTTCTGGGCGTACATCTTCTTGCCGGTGCGCCAGATGTCGGCGCGGTTCTTCACCGCGTGAGTTCCGGCGCGCCGCTTGGCGAGCTGCCAGATCACGCAGCGCTGAATAAGGTCGGGCCGCACTTCAAGCCCGAAAATCGCATCCGGAAGCGTGACCGACCCGGACTCCTTACCCTCAAGGGTGGTGACCTTCAGTTCCATGTCACGCCCCCTCCTGCTGAGCTTCCGCAGCAGGCGCCGCTTCAGCCTTCGCAGCCGGCGCCGCCTCGGCAGCCGGAGCCTTGAACTTGCCTGGCTTCGGGGCTTCCTTCGGCAACGCCTTCTTCACCGCGTCGCGCACGGTGATCCAGCCGCCCTTGTGCCCCGGCACCGCGCCTTCGAGCATGATCAGGCCGCGATCGACGTCGGTCTGCACGACCCGCAGGTTGAGCGTGGTGACGCGGTCGACGCCGAGATGGCCCGGCATTTTCTTGTTCTTGAACACCTTGCCCGGGTCCTGACGGCCACCGGTGCCGCCGATCGAGCGGTGCGAAACCGACACGCCGTGCGAGGCGCGAAGTCCGCCGAAATTCCACCGCTTCATGCCGCCGGCGAAACCCTTGCCGACGCTGGTTCCGGTGACGTCGACGAACTGGCCGACAACGAAATGGTCCGCCGTGATCTCGGCACCGACCGGGATCATCGCGTCGTCGCTGACGCGGAACTCCGCAAGCGTACGCTTGGGCTCGACCTTGGCGACGGCAAAACGGCCGCGCTCGGCCTTGCTCACGTTCTTGACCTTGCGGGTGCCGGAACCGAGCTGGAGCGCGACGTAGCCGTCCTTCTCCTTGCTGCGGTGCGCGACCACCTGGCATTGCGCAAGACGCAGCACGGTGACGGGCACATGCTCGCCGGCCTCGGTGAAGAGCCGGGTCATTCCCATCTTCTGTGCGATCACACCGGAGCGCATTGTTCTGTCCTCGTTGTCCCGGTACGGCTCAGAGCTTGATCTCGACGTCGACGCCAGCGGCGAGGTCGAGCTTCATCAGCGCGTCCACGGTCTGCGGGGTCGGATCGACGATGTCGAGAAGGCGCTTGTGGGTGCGCATCTCGAACTGTTCGCGGCTTTTCTTGTCGACGTGCGGCGAGCGGTTCACCGTGAACTTTTCGATCTTGGTCGGCAGCGGGATCGGTCCACGCACCTGCGCACCCGTGCGCTTGGCGGTGTTGACGATCTCACGCGTCGACGCATCGAGGATGCGGTGATCGAACGCCTTGAGCCGGATCCGGATATTCTGGCCGTTCATCTGATTTCTCTCTCCGTCATGGCCGGGCTTGTCCCGGCCATCCACGTCTTCACTTCTGACTTAGTCGTGGATGCCCGGCACAAGGCCGGGCATGACGACGGATAGGTCCCTACTCGATGATGCTTGCGACGACGCCGGCGCCAACGGTGCGGCCGCCCTCGCGGATGGCGAAGCGCAGCTTCTCCTCCATCGCGATCGGAA
>JADMIO011101933.1_pt1 | contig 37247 bp, 32 predicted proteins | sample 8958161 | NCBI WGS metagenome assembly JADMIO01 (sample SAMN16585339, study PRJNA669376) | soil metagenome | isolation source: Crop rotation soil | place: USA: Cullars Rotation, Alabama | collected 2011 | reverse complement strand
CGCGACTTCAAGTCACGTGAATTCCAAGCTTCGGATCCCACTGTGCTGGAAAGCCTGACGGTCGATCCCGGCACGGGCCTGTCCGCGGACGAGCACCAGCGACGCTTCGCGCACTACGGACCCAACCAACTGGCGACCGAGCCGCCGCCGAGCCTGTGGTCGGTTGCGCTCGGTCAGCTCTCCAATCCGATGAACATCATGCTGGTGATCGTCGCGGTGGCGAGCCTCGCGATCGGTCAGGTCGCGACCGGCATCTTCGTAGCGCTGTTGGTGACCTTCAACGTCGTGATGGGTTCGCGTCAGGAGCTCTCGGCCCGGGCCAGTGTGCAAGCGCTCGCGCAGTTGCAGGTCCCGCACGCGCGTGTGCGGCGCGACGGCCGGGTCGAGGTCGTCGAGGCCCTCGACCTGGTGCCGGGTGACATCGTTCTGTTGGAAGCCGGCGACATCGTGCCGGCGGACGGGCGCGTGCTGGTGGCGGCGACGCTGGAGGTCCAGGAAGCCGCGCTGACCGGCGAGAGCGCCCCGGTGTCGAAGAGCGTCACCACGTTGCCCGAAGGTGACGTCGCCCTCGGTGACCGTACGAACATGGTGTTCCAGAACACGCAGGTCACTCGTGGCACCACGGAGTTCGTCGTCACCGACACCGGTCAGGCGACGCAGATGGGCCACATCGCCGACATGGTCAACGCCACGCAGCGCGTGCGCTCACCGTTGCAGCGCGAGCTCGACAGCATGACGAAGATCTTCGGTCTGATCGCGTGGACCGCGGTGACGATCATCGCGGTCGTCGGGATCGCCCGCGGTCAGGACACCGAGACGGTGATTCTCCTGTGCATCTCGACCGCGATCTCGGCGATCCCGGTGGGCCTGCCGACGTTCGTCCAGACGATGTTGTCATCTGGGGCGCGGCATCTCGCCGAGGACAAGGCGGTCGTGAAATCGCTCACCGACGTCGAGACGCTCGGCGGCACGACCGTCATCAACAGCGACAAGACCGGCACGCTGACCATGAACGCGATGACGGCGACCACGATGCTCGCCGACGGGCAGTGGTTCCAGGTGGAGGGCGGCGGCTACCAGAAGACGGGCGCGATCCTCGGCGTCGGTGGCGTCGCGGTGCCCGACTTCTCGCGCCTGGCTCTGGGGCTCGTGCTGTCCTGTGATGCGACCGTTGGCGACGACGGATCCGTGATCGGTGACCCGACGGAAGCTGCGTTCGTGGTGCTCGCCGCGAAGATGGGGGTGGGGGCCGAGGAGACTCGTCGTGCTCTCCCGCGGCTGGCCGAGGTGCCCTTCGACTCCGACTACAAGTTCATGGCGACGTTCCACGAACGGCCCGACTGGATGACGGGCGGGGTACTCGAGGCACCGCACTTCATGACGGTGAAGGGTGCGCCCGACGTCGTCATCGATCGGTGCGGCTCGGCGCTCTGGCGCGGCAAGCAGGTGCCGATCGCCGATGTGCGCGACGACCTCCTCGCGGCGAATCAGAAGCTGTCCGAACAGGGGCTGCGGGTCTTGGCGTTCGCGGTCCGCGACCTCGAAGGCACCATGCCGAGCGCAGACGGCGACCCCATGGCAGCGGTCCAGGACCTGTTGCTCGTCGCGTTGGTCGGGATCATCGATCCCCTGCGGGCCGAGGCCAAGCGCGCCGTCCGCGTCGCCTTGGACGCCGGCATTGACGTACGGATGATCACGGGCGACCACACGGTGACGGCGCGCGCGATCGCCGATCAGCTCGAGCTCGGTCCGGGACTCATCACCGGAACCGATCTGCAGCACCTGTCCGACGCGGAGGTGATCGATCGGCTCCCGCAGTTGCACGTCTTCGGACGGGTCGCACCCGAGGACAAGGTGCGGCTCGCGCGGCTGATGCAGGAAGACGGGCAAGTCGTGGCCATGACCGGTGATGCGGTCAACGACGCCGCCGCGCTCAAACAGGCCGACATCGGCGTCGCGATGGGCAGCGGTTCCGAGGTCACCAAGCAGGCCGGCAAGATCGTGCTCACCGACGACAACTTCGCCACGCTCGTGCGCGCGGTCGACCTCGGACGCGACATCTACCGCCGCATCACGTCGTACGTGAAGCTCCAGCTCACCGTATTGTCATCGGTGCTGCAGCTCATGCTGTTCGCGACGATCTTCAACATCAACGGCGGCGTGGCGCTGTTCCCGATGCAGTTGCTGTTCTGCAAGTTCTTCGTCGTCGTCACGGTGGTCATCGGGTTCATCGCCGACGTCCCGGACCCGAGTGTGATGCAACGGCCACCACGCAAGCCGGGAACCAGGATCGTCACCCGCCCCCAGGTGATCCGCTGGTTGATCAGCGGGTTCGTCATCGCGAGCCTGGCCCTGGCGGTGTTGGAGTGGGGTCCCGACTCGCCGAGCACTGACCACGCGTCCCATTCGATGACGATGGCATTTGCGATCGTCGCCCTCAGTGCGGTGAATCTCGGCGTCGTGCTCCGACGCGAACGCGAAGCACCGTGGTCGTCGCCCCTCTTCCCGTACTACGGGTGGCTCGTGCTGGGATGGGTACTGACCTGGGCTGCCGTGGAGCTCAACATGCTGCAGCGCCTCCTCGACACCGAGAGCCTCACCGGTGGTCAATGGGTGGTGGTCATCGCCCTGTCCATCGTGGCGCCCGCGCTCGTCGGCATGGACAAGGCGCTGCAGCTCCGGCGTCAACGGCACGCCGGTCCGGTCCTCACGTCGGAGGCTGCAGGATGAAGAACAAGCGCTACGAGAAGGAGCTGCGACACCTTCACGGCGAGTTGGTCGCGATGCAGGAGTGGGTGAAGGCCTCCGGCGCCAAGGTGCTGATCGCGTTCGAAGGACGGGACACTGCGGGGAAGGGCGGGACGATCAAGGCGATCACCGAGCGGGTCAGCCCCCGCGTGTTCCGCGTCGTCGCACTCCCCGCACCGACCGAACGCGAACGATCGCAGATGTACATCCAGCGCTACATCCCGCACTTCCCCGCCGCTGGTGAGGTCGTCATCTTCGACCGCAGTTGGTACAACCGGGCCGGCGTCGAACGGGTGATGGGGTTCTGCACCGAGGAGCAGTCGACGCGGTTCCTCGAACAAGTTCCCGCGGTCGAGAAGGCCATGGTCGACTCGGGGATCATCCTGCTCAAGTACTGGCTCGAGGTCAGCCCTGACGAGCAGACCCGTCGGCTCGAGAGCCGCATCGACGACCCGCGCAAGACCTGGAAGCTCTCGGACATGGACCTCGCGTCCTATGCCCGATGGAACGACTACAGCCGTGCCCGCGACGACATGTTCTCCGCCACCGACACCGCGTGGGCGCCGTGGTTCGTCGCGCACTCGGACGACAAGCGCAGCGCCCGTCTCAACATCATCACGCATCTGCTGAGCCAGGTTCCTTACGAGGCGCCACACCGCAGGAAGGTGAAGCTCCCCGACCGCAAGGTGCACGATTCGACACCTGACGAGACACACCTCCGCTACATCCCGACGCCGTTCACTGCTGACGACAACACCTCGACCTCGTAGTCGGAACCTGGTGCGCATCAGAACGACCATCGCGCTCGTCGCGCTCGCTCTCGTCGCCGTCGGTTGCGGCAGTAGCGGTGCCGACCACGCGTCGTCCTCACCGTCGACGACCGTCGCCGCGCAGGGTCGGAGGTTCCGCCTCATCGCGCCCGAGGGACTCCGGAGCATCCTGGCGCGGGAGCGGCGGACGAGCCGGCGCTCGGAGAGTTCAACCTCGTCGTCATCGACCACCACCACCACGACGACGCTCGCCCCGGCAACGGCGCCGTTCACCGTCGGCACGCTCTCGCAGGACTTCGTCGACCCGACGCGGGCTGCGCCCGCGCGCAATGGCGCGCCGTCCACGCCCGGACGGACGCTCGTCACGACGATCTACTACCCGACGCCGGCCGCCGCCCCGAACTCGCCTCCGCTCGTCGGTCCGTTTCCGCTACTGGTGTTCGCACACGGCTACGCGATCGACGCTGCCGCCTATGCGCCGTTGCTGCACGACCTTGCCGCGGGCGGGTACGTCGTCGCCGCGCCTGACTTCCCGGGCACCAGCACCGCCCATCCGGGTGGAGCGGTACGGAGTGATTCGCTCGAGGAACCCGCAGACATCTCCTTCGTGATCACCTCCGTGATCGGCCTGTCCGGCCAACCCGGACCGATCTCCGGGCTGGTCGACTCGAACGCGGTCGGCGATGCGGGACAGTCGGACGGGGGTGTCGTGGCCGCGGCCGCCGCCTACAACACGTGCTGCATCGATCCGCGCATCAAGGCGTCCTCGATCCTCACCGGCGGTGCGTTCGGGTTCGACGGTGAGTGGTTCCCACCCGGCACACCACCCGTGATGTTCGTGCACGCCACCGCCGACGAGATCAATCCGTACGGCGCCACCACCTCGATGTTCGCGCAGGCCCAATCACCGAAGTACCTCTTCACCATCGAGGGCGGCTCGCACCTGGAGGTGTATGTCGATCCACCCTGGGAGGAGCACGTCGCGGCCGCGATGGTCGCCTTCTTCGACCTGCACCTCAAAGGCGACCCCGCCGGGGCCGATCGTCTCGCCGCCGCAGGGACCGTTCCGGGCTACACCCTGCAAGTGGGTTGACGCAGGACGACGACGTCAGGGTCGGCGCTCATGTGGCGCGAGCGGTCGTCGACACGGGACTGCGGTCGATGCTCACGCGGCGCTTCCCGTTCCGCGTCTCTCCGGCGTGACCAACTCCTGGCCACCTGGCGAAGAGCTGGCGATGGATTGATCGCCGGAAACCCCTGCTGGCCTGCGCTTTTGTGGTGGGCGATACGGGACTCGAACCCATGACCTCTGCCGTGTGAAGGCAGCGCTCTAACCAACTGAGCCAATCGCCCGAGACGGTCGAGGATAGCGGTCGACGGGTGCGGCGCTCCGTGGCTAGGCCGGGTTCTTCAGCAGGTCGGCGGCCTTCGGGAGCTCCGAGCGCGAGCGATCGACCAGCAACGGCGACGCGAGGCGCGGGCTGAGCGCCCCGGGCTGCGCGTCCTCCGACCCCTCGAGTGCGTGCAGGATCACCTCGACGACCGACTCGGGCTGATCGTTCTGGACGTAGTGGTTCGCGTCGGGCACGAAGTACAACGCGTTCCGGCCCGGCTTGCGCATCATGAACTCGTTCCACACGTAGCTCGCGACCCTGGGCGGCGACACCGTGTCGTACACGCCCCAGATGAACGTGGTCGGCACGTCCATCCGCGCGAGCGACTCCAGCCACGAGCTCTCGTCCTGCGATCGCTCCACCAGGTACTGGATCGTCTCGTGCATCACCGGCAGCCCGCCGCCGTACTCGAAGATCGTCGTGAGCGCCTGCACCTCGGGATCGTCGGCGGTGCGCGCCGGCGAGTACGTGGCCTGGCCCATCCCCGCCGCGAGCTGCTCGGGCGACGCGGCAGCCAGGGCCGCCGGACCGGTCGCAGGATCGAGCATGATCCGCTGCACCTGTGTCAGGTTCGACATCGGCAGGAAGATGTTGGCGTTGGTGAGGAACAGGTGCTCGCGCGTCGCCCGCGAGTCGATGCTCGTCGTGTGCAGCATGGCCACGCTCGAACCACGGTCGTGCGCGTACATGACCATCGAGTCCAGGCCGAGCACCTCGGCGATGTAGTGCTCGAGCACCTCGGCGTCGCGCTGCAGGCTGTAGCCCCACCCGAGCGGCTTGTCGGAGAAGCCGAACCCGGGGAAGTCCATGGCGCACACGCGGTAGCGGTCGCTCAGCTTCGCGGCGACCTCGACCCAGTCGACGCTGCTGGTCGGGAAGCCGTGCACGAGCACGACCGCCGGTGCGTCGGGATCGCCGAGCTCGACGTGGAAGATCCGAACTTCGGCGGCATCACCACTCTTCGGTGCCCACGAGAACCAGCCGCCCTTGTCGCGCCACGCATCTGCCGGGTTCATGCTCCGATGCTCCCGCAGCCGACCGGACGCGGGCAACCGGCGAGCGCGTGCCGGGTACCGTCGCCCGGTGATCAGGGGCCGGGTCGGTGTCGCGGCGATCGCCGCGAGCCTGTTGTTGGCGGGTTGCGGGTCGTCGTCCGACTCCGCGTCCGACGCGCGACCCGGGCCGACCACCACGCTCGCGCCAGCCGCGACCTCGAGCGCGCCGACGACCGCTCCTCCGACTGCCCCCCCGGCACCGCGGGACTTCGAGAGCACCGATGTGGCGCTCGACGCGCGCGTCCGTACCGCCGGTCTGTCGGGCGGGCTCCTCGTCATCGCCGACGCCGACGGGACGGTCCTGCACGAACACCAGGTCGGTGACGTGAGTCGGAGCACGCCGCTCGCGGTGGCGTCGTCCGCCAAGTGGCTCACCGCGGCCACCCTCATGACCTTCGTCGACGATGGTGTCGTCTCACTCGACGACGACGTCGCCCGCTGGCTCCCCGAATTCGCCGGCTCGACGCCCTCGATCACGCCCCGCCAGCTCCTCACCCACACGTCGGGCGTGCGCGACAACCCGTGCCAGAGCAACGGCACCACGCTCGCGACCTGCGTCCAGACGCTCGCGTCATCGCCGCGCGAGTTCACCCCGGGCACGCAGTTCTCCTACGGCAACGCGCCGTTCCTCGTGGTGGGGCGACTGATCGAGGTGCTCGGGGGTGCCGACTTCGCGTCGGTCGTGCACGATCGTGTCGCCGGTCCGCTCGGTATGGAGAACACCACGTGGCCCGGCGCGCCCGCCGCGCCGAACCCGGCGTACGGCCTGCGCGTCACCGTCGACGACTACGGACGGTTCCTCGACATGATCCTCCACCGCGGCGTCGCCCATGGCACCCGTGTGCTGTCCGAGGCGGCGGTCGCGCAGCTGGTCACCGACCAGGTCGCCGACTACGACACCAGTCACGACTACTCGGTCGGCATCACCCGCATCCCTCGCTACGCGCTCGGCGCCTGGGTCGACGTCGAGACCGCGCCGTCGGACACCGCGGTGGTGAGCGGCAACGGTGGCATGGGCTTCTACCCCTGGGTCGACTATCCGACGCGCACGTGGGGCGTCGTCGGCGTGCAGGACAGCCGCGGTGCCGAGGTGGCCGTGCCGGCGTCGCAGGCGGTCGCGGTCGAGGCGCGCCGCGCCGTCAGCGGCTGACGGTCACGACCCGGCACGGCTCGGGCTACCGTCGCGCCGTGACCACCCTCGACACCGAGCAGGTCCTCGAGGTCGCCGACACGTCGCCCGAGGCGATGTACGACCTGTTCGAAGAGCACGGTTGGGGCGACGGGCTGCCCCTCGTCGCGCCCACCACCGAGCGGGTCGACGCCATGCTCGCGCACGCCGCCGGCGACGTCGACGAGGCGCTCGGCCTGCTCCCGCCGCGGTCGGGTGAGATCACCCGCCGGGTGGTGGCGGTGAACGCGGTGCTCGCCGGCTGCAAGCCCGCGTTCTTCCCGATCGTGCTGACGGCGGTGCGTGCGCTCGCCGAGCCCCAGGTGAACATCCGCGGCGTCAACGCCACCACCCACCCGGTGGCGCCGCTCGTGCTCGTGTCGGGCGACGTCGTGCCCGAGTGCGGGTTCAACCCCGGAATCGGCGCGTTCGGGCCCGGGAACCGCGCCAACGCGACCGTCGGCCGCGCCGTCCGGCTCGTGCTCCTGCACGTCGCGGGCGCGCGTCCCGCGTTCGGCGACGCCGCCAGCCAGGGCCAGCCGGCCAAGTACTCGTTCTGCGTGGCGGAGAACATGGACGAGAGCCCGTGGGAGTCGTTCGCCGCGAGCGAGGGTGTGCTCGCGCCGAGCACGGTCACCGTCCACTGCGGCGAGGGGCCGCACAACGTGCACGACATGGAGGCCGAGGGCGACCCGACGCTGATCCTCGACAAGATCGCGTCGGCGATGACATCGCTCGGCATGAACAACGCGCCCATCAGCCAGGGTGAGTTCTTCCTCGGGCTCGGGCCCGAGCACGCGCACGTGTTCGCGCGCCACGGCATGGAGCGCGCCGACATCGCCGGCTACCTGTTCAACCAGGCGCGCATGCCCGCGCGCGTGTTCCACCGTCACTTCGAGGAGCGGGCGTGGGACGAGTGGATGAAGCTCGTCGCGCCCGACGAGCTGCTGCCGATGACGGGGCATCCCGACAACATCAAGGTGTTCGTGGTCGGCGGCGCGGGCAAGCACAGCTCGCTGATCCCGTCGTGGGGCATGACGAAGAGCGTCAGCCTGCCCGTGGAAGGTTGAGACCATGACGACGACGATCTACCGGCCCGACGGCACGGTCGGCCAGGCGCGCGCGTCGCTCGCGCCGTCGCCGACGTCGCTCACCGGCGCGCGGATCGCGGTGCTCGACAACGGCAAGCCCAACGCCGCGCTGCTCATGACGCGCATCGCCGAGGCGCTGGCCAAGGAGACCGGCGCGCAGGTCACCGCGGTGTTGAAGAAGGGCCCCCGTGGCGAGTCGGCCAACGCCGCCATCCCGTGCGCGCCCGACATCTTCGAGCGGGTGCTCGCGCAGGCCGACGTGGTGATCACCGGTACCGCCGACTGCGGCAGCTGCACCGCCTACAGCGTGTACGACGGCATCGAGCTCGAGAAGGCGGGCAAGGTGGCGGTGGTGGTGACGACCACCCACTTCCGGCCGGTCGCCGCCACCATGGCCGAGCACTTCGGCCTTCCCGAGCTGCGCACCCTGGTGCTCCCCCACCCCATCGGGGGCACCGACCCCGACACCCTCTTCCAGTGGGCCGACGACGCAGTGGGCGAGGTCGTGGCGCTCTGCACCCAATAGCCTCTCGGCCCTATGGCCATCACCAGCGAGACGCCGGTCGGCGACGTCGAGATCGACGTCCGTGACGTCGACGCCCGTCTCGAGATGCCGCTCGCCGAGGCGATGCGCACCCAGCGGGCGGTGCGGCGGCTGCGCCCCGACCCGGTCGACGACGACGTCGTCCTCCGCTGCATCGAGCTCGCCACCCGGGCGCCCACCGGCTCGAACAAGCAGCAGTGGGAATTCGTGGTGGTGCGCGACGCCGAGGTCAAGCACCAGCTGGCGCGCCTGAACCGCCAGGCGCTGGCGGTCGGTCGGCGGCTCGAGGCCAGGAAGCACCGCGAGGACCCCGCCGCCCGGCGCAACCTGGCGGCGGTGCGCTGGCAGGCGGACCACTTCGAGGAGGTCCCGGTCGTCGTGGTGGTGTGCCTCCACGGCCGCTCGCCGGTGCTCGGCCCGCCGATCATGGCTGCGTCGTGGTACGGCTCGGCGTTCCCTGCCGCGCAGAACCTGCTGCTGGCGGCGCGCGCCGTCGGGCTCGGGGGCGCGCTCACCACCATGCCGATCTGGTCGGTCGCGCTCGCCCGCCGCACCCTCGGTCTGCCCCGGCACGTCACCCCGGTGGCCGCGGTGCCGCTGGGCTGGCCACAGGGCCGGTACGGGCCCACCACCCGGCGCCCGGTGGGAGAAGTCGTCCACCTCGACCGATTTGGGAACCAGCCCTTCCGGGAACCGCCGCACTGACCCCTCGCCATTTGGCAGAATGGAGGGGTGCACCACGGCGCCGCAGGCGCCGCACCAGGATCCGCGCGCTCCAAGGCGGTGACATGCCGAGAAAAGGACGGGCTCGCCGGTTCCGCGAGGCCCGGGAACTCAAGCAGGGCTTCGACGACGGTCTCTTCTCCGAGACCGGGCGTTCGCTCGCCGACGTCGACCTCGACGACGCCCTCGCGGACGACGACGAGGACGAGCTCGACGACTGGGACGACGACGAGGACGACCCCCTCGACGACGACCCCCTCCGCGACGACGACGAGACCCGCCGCGCCGCCTCCTGATCTCCCGAATCTGACGCGGCGTCAGGTGGTGCGGGGGTCGGGCTTGTCGGCATCGAGGTCGTAGCGGGCGATGGCCTCGTGCACGACCTCGTCCTTGATCGCGCCGGCGTCCGCCAGCCCGTGCAGTACCGCGACCACCACGTTGGCGGCGTCCACCTCGAAGTGGCGCCGCAGCGCGGTACGGGTGTCGGAGTAGCCGTAGCCGTCGGTGCCGAGCGACGTGAACGGCTGCGTCACGAACGGCGCGATCTGGTCGGGCACCGCCTTCATGAAGTCGGTGACGGCCACGATCGGCCCCTCGGCGTCGGTCAGCACGTCGTTGACGTACGGCGTGCGCGCCGCCTCGGTCGGGTGCAGCCGGTTCCAGCGCCGCGTGCTCAGCGCGTCCTCGCGCAGCAGCTTGTAGCTGGTCGCGCTCCACACGTCGACGTCGACGTCCCACTCGTCGTGCAGCATCGCCTGCGCGTCGAGCGCGGCGAGCATGGCGGTGCCCGACGCGAACACCTGCGCCCGGCGTGACGCACCACCAGCAGCTTCGCGGAACCTGTACAGCCCCTTCACGATCCCTTCCTCGACACCGTCCGGCATCGGTGGCATCGAGTAGTTCTCGTTGTAGAGCGTGAGGTAGTAGAAGACGTCCTCGGGCTCATCGCCGTACATGCGCTCGATCCCCTCGCGCACGATGACGGCCATCTCGTACGCGAACGCGGGGTCGTAGGCACGGCAGTTGGGCACCGTCGTCGCCAGCACGTGGCTGTGGCCGTCGCAGTGCTGCAACCCCTCACCGGTGAGCGTCGTGCGCCCCGCCGTCGCGCCGAGCAGGAAGCCTCGGCCGCGCTGGTCGCCGAACGACCAGATGAGGTCGCCGACCCGTTGGAACCCGAACATCGAGTAGAAGATGAAGAACGGGATCATCGGCTGACCCCACGTCGCGTAGGCGGTGCCGGCGGCGGTGAACGACGCCATCGAACCCGCCTCGGTGATCCCCTCCTCGAGGATGCGCCCGCCGCGCGCCTCCCGGTACGAGAGCAGCAGCTCGGCGTCGACCGGCTCGTAGGTCTGGCCGAACGGTTGGTAGATCTTGTAGTCCTTGAACAACGCGTCCAGGCCGAAGGTGCGGCCCTCGTCGGGGATGATCGGCACCACCCGGTTCCCGATGCCCGGGTCGCGCAGCAGGTTGCGGAGCAGCCGCGCGAAGGCGGTCGTGGTGCTCGCCTTCACCTTGTCGCCCGTGCCGGCCAGCACGTCGGCGTAGGCCTCCGCCGGCGGCAGGGGGAACGCGCGCGACCGCACCACCCGTTCGGGCACGGGACCGTCGAGGGTGCGGCGCCGCGCCATCATGTACTCGTACTCGGGCGAGTCGGTGCCCGGGTGCCAGTAGGGCGGGTCGCCGTCCTCGAGCTCGGAGTCGGGGATCGGCAGCTGGAGCCGGTCGCGGAACACCTTGAGCTCGGCGGGCGTGAGCTTCTTGATCTGGTGGGTCGCGTTGCGCGACTCGATCGAGCTGCCGAGCGTCCAGCCCTTGATGGTCTTCGCCAGGATGACGGTGGGGCTGCCCTCGTGCTCGACCGCCATCTTGTAAGCGGCGTAGAGCTTCCGGTAGTCGTGACCGCCACGCGGGAGCATGCGCAGGTCGTCGTCCGACAGGTGCTCGACCATGCGCTGCAGCCGTGGGTCGGGCCCGAAGAAGTGCTCGCGGATGTACGCACCGCTCTCGACCGCGTACTTCTGGAACTCGCCGTCGACCGTGCTGTTCATCTTGTTGACGAGCACACCGTCGACGTCGCGCAGCAGCAACTCGTCCCAGCCGCGGCCCCACACGACCTTGATCACGTTCCAGCCCGCACCGCGGAACGTGGCCTCGAGCTCCTGGATGATCTTGCCGTTGCCCCGCACCGGGCCGTCGAGGCGCTGCAGGTTGCAGTTGACGACGAAGATGAGGTTGTCGAGCTGCTCGCGTGCCGCGATCGACAGCGCCGCCATCGACTCGGGCTCGTCCATCTCGCCGTCGCCCACGAACGCCCAGACGCGCGCCGGGCTGGTGTCGGCGATCTCACGGTGCAGGAGGTAGCGGTTGAACCGGGCCTGGTAGACCGCGTTGAGCGGGCCGAGGCCCATCGAGACGGTGGGGAACTCCCAGAACTCCGGCATGCGCCGCGGGTGCGGGTAGCTCGACAGTCCCCCACCGTCGACCTCACGACGGAAGCGGTCGAGCTGGTCCTCGGTGAGCCGGCCCTCGAGGAAGGCCCGGGCGTAGACGCCGGGCGCAGCGTGGCCCTGGAAGTAGATCTGGTCGCCGTAGCCGCCGTCGCGCTTGCCGCGGAAGAAGTGGTTGAAGCCGACGTCGTAGAGGCCGGCCGCCGACGCGAAGGTGGAGAGGTGGCCGCCGAGGGCGTCGAACCGGTGGTTCGAGCGGTCGACCATCGCCATCGCGTTCCAGCGGATGTAGGCCCGGATCCCCCGCTCGAGCACCTCGTCGCCCGGGAACCACGGTTCCTGCTCGGGCGGGATGGTGTTGATGTAGTCGGTGCTCACCATGGCGGGGACGCCGACGCCCTGCTCGCGGGCCCGCTCCATCAGCCGGGCGAGGAGGTAGCGGGCGCGGGCACGGCCCCCGACCTCGATGACGGAGTCGAGCGAGTCGAGCCACTCCCCCGTCTCCTGCGGGTCGACGTCGGGGAGCTGGTGCACGAAGCCGTCGATGAACACGGGCGCCTCGGTCCTGTGGGGGGTGTCTCCAGGCTACGACCGCATCAACCGCCGAAGGTCACTTCCTCATTTCGTTCTGGCGTCGTGGACGCGTGGATATGACGCGTTGGCGACGCCAAAAGCAACGAAATGGGTCAGGAGAGGTCGAGGGCCTTCTCGATGGTGGCGGCAATGCCGGTGGCGTCGAGGCCGAGGTTGGCGAGGATCGCGTCGGGCTTGCCGTGCGGCAGGTAGGTGAGCGGCGTGCCGAGGGTGACGACGGGCGGCGCCGCGCCGCCGAGCTCGAGCCGGCCGATGGCGCCCGCGGCCAGGCTGCCGACCCCGCCCTCGGCCACGCCGTCCTCGACCGTGACCACCAGCCGGTGCGCGGAGGCGTCGGCGAGCATGCGGGTGTCGAGCGGGACGACACGGATGTCCCACACCGTCGCCGACACGCCCCGCGCCTCCAACAGCGCCGCCGCTTCCTCGGCCGCCTCCACCATCTTCCCCAGCGCGAGCACGCACACGTCGGAGCCGACACGCACCTTGCGGGCGCTGCGGCCCCCGCCCACCTCGTCGGGCTCGACGTGCCGGGCCGCGGTCTTCGCCCAGCGCAGCGCCACCGGGCCCGACGTGCTGCGCAGCGCGTCGTCGAGCATCACCGCCACTTCCTCGTACGACGAGGGGGCGAACACCGTCATACCCGGCACCTTGGTGAGCAGCGCCAGGTCGTAGAGCCCGTGGTGGCTGGGCCCGTCGTCGCCGGTGACGCCGGCACGGTCGATGCAGAAGATCACCGGTTGCGCGTGGAGGCCGACGTCGTAGAGGACCTGGTCCCACGCCCGGCTGAGGAACGTGGAGTAGACGGCCACCACCGGGCGCAGCCCACGCATCGCCATGCCCGCCGCCGCGGTCACCGCGTGCTGTTCGGCGATGCCGACGTCGAGGCAGCGGTCGGGGAACCGCTCGGCGAACCGCAGGAGGCCGGTCGACCCCGGCATCCCGGCGGTGATCGCGACCAGCTCGGGGTGCAGCTCGCCCTGGCGCACCATCTCCGACGCGAACGCGCCGGTGTACGACGACGTGCTGCTCGCCTGCGGCACGCCGGTCTCGGGATCGAACGCGCCGATGTCGTGGAGGCGCTTCTCCTCGTCGGTCTCCGCCGGTCCGTACCCCTCGCCCTTGCGGGTGAGCGCGTGCACCACGACGGGACCGGGATGCGCGCTCGCGGCGCGCAACGCGACCTCGAGCGCCTCGACGTCGTGGCCGTCGACCGGCCCGACGTACTCGAGGCCGAGCGACCGGAAGAACGCTTCCGTGCCCTCGGGCTCGTCGCCGACCGCGGTCAGGCGCGACACGGTGGGTGCGTAGCAGCGGCCGTTGTCGTTCAGGACCACTACGACGCGGCGCCGCTGGAAGCCGATGTTGTTGAGCGCCTCGTACGCGAGCCCACCGGTGAGCGCGCCGTCGCCGATCACTGCGACGACCGCGTTGGGGGCGTCGGTGAGGTCGCGTGCCACCGCCAGCCCGTGCGCGTAGCTCAGCGCGGTGGAGGCATGGCTGTTCTCGACCAGGTCGTGCTCCGACTCGGCGCGCGAGGGGTAGCCGGAGAGGCCGCCCGCCTGCCGCAGCCGCTCGAACCCGTCCTGGCGCCCGGTGACCAGCTTGTGCACGTACGCCTGGTGGCCGGTGTCCCACACCAGCGCGTCGGACGGGGAGTCGAACACCCGGTGCAGCGCCAGCGTGAGCTCGACCGCCCCGAGGTTGGAGCCCAGGTGCCCGCCGTGGCGAGCCACCGACTGGATCAGGACGGCCCGGATCTCGTGCGCGAGCGCCGCCAGGTCGGTGGCGTCGAGGCGCTTGAGGTCCGCGGGACTGCTGATGGAGTCGAGGAGCACGCCGTGCCGATCGTCAGGAGTCGGTCAGGGCCGATCGTACCGGGGTCTCCTCGGGCTCCGCCGATCCCCCTCCGCTCAGGTCGATGCGGTACGGAAGCGAGGTGACGACCGTCTGCTTCCGGAAGAGGAGGCGGCCCTTGAGCCACAGGGCGCTCTGGTTGTGCAGCAGGTGCTGGTACCAGTGTTCGACGAACAACTCCGGCACGAGCACGGTGATGGTGTCGTTCTCCCACCGGGCGCCCACCTCGTCGACGAACGTCAACGTCGCCGCGGTGAGGGAGCTCGCCGGCGACACGACCAGCTCGAGCGGGACGTCGATGCCGGCCTGGGTCCACTCCTTCTCGGCCCGCTCGGCGGCGATCGCGTCGGGCACCACCCGCATGGCGAGCAGGTGGTCGGGCGCGGTGGCCCGCGCGTACGCGATCGCCTCGAGCACGCCGATGTGCACCGACTCGGCCAGGATCACCACGGTGTGGCGGCGCCGCGGCGGCTCGTAGCCCGGTTCCACGCGCAGCGCCAGGGCCACGTGCGTGTAGTGGCGCTTGATCGCCTTGAAGAGCAGCACGATCACCGGGATCACCACGACCGGGAGCCACGCGCCGCTCGTGAACTTGGTGACGGTCACGATCATGAGCACGACGAAGGTGGCGGTGGCACCGGCGGCGTTCAGCGCGATGTTGCGGCGCCACGGCCCGACGCGGTGGGTGAGGTGGTGGCGCACCATGCCCACCTGCGACAGCGTGAACCCCGTGAACACCCCGACCGCGTACAACGGGATGAGTGCATTCGTGATCCCGCCGAACGCGACGAGCAGGATCGCCGCCGCGCCGGCGAGGAAGATGACGCCGTTCGAGTAGACGAGCCGGTCGCCCCGGTTGGCGAGCTGGCGCGGCAGGTATCCGTCCCGGGCGACGATCGACGACAGCCCGGGGAACCCGTTGTAGGCGGTGTTGGCGGCCAGGGTGAGGATGCCGGCGGTGGCGAACTGCAACAGCAGGAACACCGGCCCGTCGCCGAACACCGCCAGGCCCATCTGCGCGATGACGGTGCGGTCGTGGCTCGGGTAGGGATGCAGTTCACGGGCCAGCAGTGACACGCCGAAGAAGAGCGTGCCGAGGATCACACCCATCCACACCATCGTGGCGGCGGCGTTCTTCGCCTCGGGCCGGCGGAACATGGGCACGCCGTTCGAGATCGCCTCGACCCCGGTGAGCGCCACCGCGCCCGACGAGAACCCCTTGAGCAGCAGGAACAGGCTCAGGCTCCCGCCGATCTCCTTGACGTCCTCGGCCGCCTTGGCGTCGAACGGCACCGGCGAGATGTCGCCGAGGAACGACCCCGCCAGACCGACGCCGACCAGCACCGCGAGCACGACCACGTAGAGATAGGTCGGGATGGCGAACAGGCGGCCGGACTCCTTCACGCCGCGCAGGTTGGCGAGGGTGATCAGCGCGATGAGCGCGAGCCCCAGCTCGACGCGGTGCTGGGCGAGGCTCTCGAACGCCGGGATCGAGACGATGGCGGCGACGCCGGCCGAGATCGACACCGCGACGGTGAGGATGTAGTCGACCATGAGCGACGCACCCGCGACCAGCGACGGGTACTCGCCGAGGTTCTCGCGACTGACGACGTACGACCCGCCGCCGTCCGGGTAGGCGAAGATCACCTGCCGGTACGAGATGATCACGATCGTGAGCAGCACCGCGACGACGACTGCGATGGGCACGAGCTTGCTGAGCCCCAGCGCGAGGCTCGACCCGCCGACCGCGATGACGAAGAGGATCTCCTCGGTCGCGTAGGCCGTCGACGAGAGCGCGTCCGACGAGAACACCGGCAGCGCGATCGTCTTCGACAATCGCTGGTGTTCCATCTGCGTGGTGGCCAGCGGCCGCCCCACGAAGATGCGTTTGAGGACCTCGGCCATCAGTGGCGCGACAACCGAGCCGCGTCAGATACGGCGCGCGTACTGCTTGGCTTCGTCGGGCGACAGCGGCTCCTGCAGCTCCGCCACCGTCGGCCCCACCTCGTTGGCGAGCGGGATCAGCTTCTCGACGTCGAAGTGGTAGAGCTTGGCCGCGTTCCCGCACAGCATGTCCCACGTCTCCGACGGGTCGATGTCGTGGAACGCGAGGCGCAGGCGTTCGCGCGAGAAGGGGTAGGTGCCCTCGTCGTGCGGGTAGTCGCTCCCCCACATGAAACCGCCCTCGCCGATCTCGTGGCGCAACGCGACGTCGGCGGGTCCCGCCATGCTCACGCCCAGGTGGCACGACTGGTGGAATTGCTCGGTCGCCGACATGGTGAGCGGCATGTCGTCGGCGGTGTAGCGCATCTCGCCCGACGCGCCGCTGCGCACCCGCTCCATGAGCAGGTCGAGCTGCTGGAGCATCGGCGGGACCCACGCGCCACCGAGCTCGGTGAGGCAGTACTGCAGCTTCGGGTGACGCTCGAACACGCCGCCGAGCAGCAGGTGCACGAGGGGACGCTGCGAGTAGAAGGGGATCTCGTTCATCTGCATCAGCGCGGCGCCCGGGCGCCCGCCGTAGTTCGGCGAGCCCGTGCCGCTGTGCGTGTTCACGACGACACCGAGGTCGGCGCACACCTCCCACAGCGGGTCGTAGACGCGGTCGGTGATCGGTGCGATCCAGGTGACGTCGGGCGCGAGGGTCGGCAGCAGGATGCCGCCACGCAGCCCGTGCTCCTTGACCCACTTCACGTCCTCGATGGCGTCGTCGACGTCGTTCAGGAAGATCTGGCCGATCCCGGCGCGGCGCTCGGGGAACTCGTTGCACCAGTCGACGAGCCACCGGTTGTGGGCACGGATCCCGGCGAGGCGGTGCTCGTAGTTCTCCGGCGTGGGCTGCGGCGCGAACAGAACGAAGCTCGGGAAGAACGGCGGCACCGTGTTGGGGAACACCACCTCGCCGACGACCCCGTCGCGCTGCTGGTCGCCGTTGCGGCGGTCGTTGTCCCAGTTGCGGATGCGGTCGTCGGTGGCGCGCAGGTCCTTGTAGGGGTTGCGGTACTTCTCCCGCCAGGCGTCGAAGTCCTCGTGGTAGCGCTCCTCCAGGTACTCCCGGTAAACCGCGTGGCTCGCGCCGGCGTGGCAGTCGGCGGAGATGATCGGGTAGTGGTCGGTGGGCGCCAGTGCCATGGGATCCCCCTCGGGTCGTTGCGCCGAGCGTAGCGGCGGCGTCGGCCCGCCGGCCGCCCGGCGCCTGACGGGACAAGGGCTGCCGGGCGGTGCCAGACTGCCGGCCACGGCACCGAGCCGTATTCCGAAATTGAGTCGTGACCGGGGGGACGCGGGAATGGGCGCGAGAGGACGGATGCTCGGCGCGGGTGCGCTCGTGGTGGCAGTGGTCGTGGCGGCGAGCGCACTGGTCGCGCTCGCACCGGGAGATGCGGGCGCGGGCTCGTCGGGTGGCAGCCGGAAGTTCGACCCCGGCATCAACAGTGCCGCGGCGCTCGCCGCGCCCAACTGCGACGCCGAACGGAAGCAGGTCAAGTTCTTCTACTACGCGGCCGCGCCGTGCGTGAAGCCGTGGAAGGACGGCGCCGACAACGGCGGCGCCACCGCGCCGGGCGTGAAGGCCGACTCGATCAAGGTCGTGGTGCTCCACAACACCCCGGTGCCCGGTCCGCCGACGGTGTCGGCCAACTTCCTCGTCGACCAGGCGACCGGCGACGACGGGCTCCCGGAGGACGCGATCCTCGACTACGACGCCGCGTACCGCTCGGTGTACGAGACCTGGGGCCGCACCGTCGAGTACGAGTTCGTGCAGTCGGGTGGCAGCGACGAGGTGGCGCAGCGCGCCGATGCGGTCAAGGTCGCGGCGATGAAGCCGTTCGCGGTGCTCGACCTCGCCAGCCTCGAGGGCAGCACCGGCGGCGGGCCGATCTTCCGGCGCGAGCTCGAGGCTGCGGGCGTGCCGATCGTGAGCCCGGCCCTGCCCTCGGATCCCCAGAACACCTGGATCCCCTACATGCTCCCGCTCGCGGAGTTCGTCGGGAAGGCGCTGGTGGGCAAGCCGGCGAAGTTCGCGGGCCAGGACGACCTGACGACGAAGACCCGCAGCTTCGCGGTGGTCTACCAGGGCGACGCGCTGGGCACCGAGGGCATGGACATCTCGATCTTCGAGAAGGAGCTCGCGAAGTACGGCGGGAAGACCGTGGTCGCAATCGAGTATCAGCCCGGATCGAGCGCGGAGGAGCGCACGGCCAAGGCGCAGGAGCAGGCGGGCACGCTGGCGACGCGGCTGAAGGAGAGCGGTGCGACGACCGTCGTCCTCTTCGTCGATCCGCGGGCCATGCTCCCCGCGCTGCTCACGCAGATGACGCAGCAGGAGTACTTCCCGGAGAACGTCATCACGACGCTCGGTTTCCAGGACATCTCGTTCTACGGCCGGATCATGGACCAGGAGCAGTGGAAGCACGCGTTCGGTCCGATCTGGTTCGAGCCCTACGTGCAGGGCTACACCGACCCGATCCAGGCCTCGTTCCAGTGGTACTGGGGCACCGACCAGGGCACGTTCTGCACCTGCTCGTTCTCGCTCGTCGCGGGGCTCTACAACGGCATCCACCTCGCGGGTCCGAAGCTGACGAAGGCGACCTACCGCGACGGCGCGTCGATGGCGCCGGCGCGGGGCGGCTTCTACAGCGACTCGGTGACGACGCTCGAGAACGCGCCGGGCAAGCCCGGCGCGCCGAACCCTGCGGGCCGCGGGTACTCGCTCGGATGGTGGGACCCCGACACCGAGGGCCCGACCCAGCTCCAGGGTGTGGCGGGCACGGGCGTGACGCAGTACCTCGACGGCGGGAAGCGCTACGTGTACGGGCACTTCCCGAAGTTCGCCAAGAACAAGCAGCCTGCGTTCTTCGACGCCGACGTCGCCACCACCGTCTACGAGCTCGACGCGATCCCGCCGCAGGACGTGCTCCCGCAGTACCCGTGTGACGACTGCCCGTCGAGCGGTGGAGGACCGCCACCGGCGTCCCAGGCCTGACGTCTCCGCCGGTTTGGAGTCGGCGGCGCCACACATTGGAGACTGCGGCGATGGGGCTGCGAGGAGAGGCGTCCATCGTCGGGTACGCGGAGCGCGCCGCCGAACGGCGGTTCACCGGCACGCCGCGCCTGAGCATCGAGCAGTGGGCCGACCTCGCCGCTGACGCGCTGCACGACGCGGGCATCGCCTCGTCCGAAGTGAACGGCATCGTGTGCGCGGGGGACGTCGCCGAGAGCTTCATGTTCGTCCCGGCGACGGTCGCCGAGTACTGCGGATGGTCCGTGAACTTCGCCGAGCGCATGGACCTCGGCGGCGCGTCGGCCGTCGGCATGGTCTGGCGGGCGGCGGCCGCCATCGAGCTGGGGATCTGCGACGTCGTCGTGATGGCGACGCCCTCGGCGCCCGGACCGCCGTCGCCGATCCCGCGCCCGGTCAACGACCGTGCGGTGTACGGCGCGTCGAGCAGCGCGTGGGGATCACCGCAGGCGGAGTTCGAGCTGCCGTACGGCAACGTGGCGCAGAACTGCGGGTACGCGATGTACGCGCAGCGCTACCACGACCTCTACGGGTGGAACGAGCGGGCGCGGGCGAAGGTCGCGGCGGACCAGCGGGTGAGCGCGTGCGCCAACCCCGACGCGGTGTTCTTCGGCCAGCCGATCAGCGTCGACGACGTGCTCGCGTCGCGCGTGATCGCGGCTCCGCTCCACCTGCTCGAGATCGTGATGCCCTGTGTGGGAGGCGCCGCGCTGGTGATGACGAGTGCCGAGCGCGCCCGGCGGACGCCGCACCGCGCGGTCGCCGTCACCGGGTGCGGAGAGCACCTCACCCACAAGACGCCGACCTACTCCCCGGACCTACCGCGCACGCCCGTCGCCGCCGCGGCGACGTCGGCGTTCGGCATGTCGGGGATCGCGCCATCGGCCGTCGACATGGTGCAGCTCTACGACTGCTACACGATCACCGCGCTGCTCACCATCGAGGACTCGGGCTTCTGCGGTCCCGGCGAGGGCATGCGCTTCGTCGAGGAGCACGACCTCTCCTACCGCGGCGACTTCCCGTGCAACACGCACGGCGGGCAGCTCGGCTTCGGCCAGACCGGCCTGTCGGGCGGGATGTCGCAGGTGGTCGAGGCCGTCCGCCAGATCCAGGGCCGCGCCGGCGACCGCCAGTTGGCGCGCCACGACGTCGCGTACGTCACCGGCACGGGCGGCGTCATGAGCGAACAGAGTGCGCTCGTGCTGCAGGGGGCGTGAGGTGACCACCGAGCTGCCGAAGCCCCGCCCGGTGCCGACCCCGGTGTCGCAGCCGTTCTGGGACGCGCTGCGCGACGACCGGATCGTGCTCCAGCACTGCGCGGCCTGCGGGACGTGGATCTACTACCCGCGTGGCCGCTGCCCGCGCTGCCTGGGCGACGCGCTCCCGTGGGAGCCCGTGTCGGGCGCAGGGTCGGTGTTCGTTTTCACGGTCGCGCCCCAACCCACGGCACCGCCGTTCGCCGACGAGGTGCCCCAGGTGATCGCCGTCGTCGAGCTCGACCAGGGCGTGCACGTGACGAGCACGATCGTCGGCGACCCGGCGACCGTCCGCATCGGCGCCGCGGTCGTGCCGGTGTTCGACCACGGCGACGACGGCATCACCCTCCTTCGTTTCCGCATCACCGGCTGACGACCCGGGCTCACCCCCTACAATCTGGGGGTGTCCGGCCGTCGCGTGCTCCGTACCGTCGTGCTCGCGCTGGCGGCGGCGAGCCTCAGCCTCGGCGTCACCGCGTCGAGCGGCACCGCGGTCGAGGCGCATCCGGCCACCCACCGCGACGACACCACCGTCGCGTCGATGCCGGCACGCGGCGATGCCGCCACCGTCGCCGGACCAGGGCAGACCCAGCTCGAGCACTCGCGGTTGCGCCCGCGTACCGAGCCCCGCCCGCAGATCCTCCTCGGCGCGCTCCTGGCCGCGGCCGTCGTCGCAGCCATCGCCGGCGCACGCCGCCTGCGATCCGCACGTGGCCTGTTGCGCACCATCGGTGCACCCGGTGTCTTCTCCGGGCGCGCACCACCCGCTCTCCTCTCCTGACCTGAGGCGGCACCGAGCGGCGTCACGCGCCGTGCGTGCCGTTCACCGCTCGTCGTGACGGTCGCGCGCGCTCCCCCGCGCGCCGGCCAGGAGAAGGAGTTGCTCATGAACCGCGTCGACCGCATGGCCTGGTCGGCCTTCCTCGTGATCCTCGTGCTCGCGGTGATCATGGGTGTGTACCTGGGGTTCGTCCGATGAACGGCGCCGCGACCCGCGAGATCCGCGCGCTTCCGCCGTCCCGGGCGCCGGGCCGCAACCTCGCGCTGGTGCTTCTCGCTGCCATCGTCCTCGTCGCGGGCGCGCTGCTCGTCCTCCGCGTCGAGGAGCACCTCCGCGGCGCCGCCAAGGTGCCGGCGGTGCACGTGCTGAACCCGGCGAACCTGCTCGTCGATGTCGACGTGTCCGACGGGAGTGGCGACGGCTGGTTGCCCATCGCGATCGCCCGTCCCCGCGAGGTCACGACCGTCGAGGACGTCGTCGACCAGGGAGACGTCTGGCGCTTCCGCTTCCACTCGACCGGCGTCGAGGGCGGCGAGGTCACGGTGACGCGCGCAGCGCTCGAGGCCGCCGGATGGCGGATCGCGATCCCCGAGTCGGTCGTCGATCGACTGCAACGGGACGGCGCCCGACCACCCGTGGGATCGTTCTGAGAATGGTGCGCGCACCGGTGCAATGGATATGACCTGACCCCGTGATGCGGCTGCTCCTCGCCGTGCACCTGCTCGCAGGTGTCCTCGCCGTCGGGTTCGGCGCCCGGTGGGGTCGGCGCGCGCTGTGGGTGGCGATCGTGGGGCCGGCGGCGACGGTCGTCTGGGCGGCGGCGCGGGCGCCCGAGGTCCTCGACGGCACCGTGCTGCACGAGCGCGTGCGATGGGTGCCCGAGCTCGGCCTCTCCCTGGATCTCCGCCTCGACGCCTTCTCGCTGCTCATGACGCTGCTCGTCGCAGGCATCGGGGTGCTGGTGTTCGTCTACGCGGCGCGCTACCTCGCGCCGCGCGGTGACGATGTCGGACGCCTCGTCGGCCTGCTCACCCTGTTCGCCGGATCGATGCTCGGCCTGGTCTGGTCCGACAACCTCATCGGGCTCTTCGCGTTCTGGGAGCTCACGTCGGTCACGTCGTACCTGCTGATCGGGAACCGTCACCGCGAACCTCGCGCGCGTGCCGCGGCACTGCAGGCGCTGCTGGTCACCGGCACCGGCGGCCTCGCGATGCTCGCCGGCTTCGTGCTGATCGGTCAGGAGGCCGGCACGTTCCGGATGAGCGAACTGCTCGCCGATCCCCCACCGGGGTCGGCGGCGGTCACCGTCGGACTGCTCCTCGTTCTCGTCGGCGCCATGACCAAGTCGGCGCAGTACCCGTTCCACGCCTGGCTGCCGGGCGCGATGGTGGCGCCCACGCCGGTGAGCGCGTACCTGCACTCGGCCACCATGGTGAAGGCGGGCGTGTACCTGGTCGCGCGCTTCGCGCCGGTGTTCGCCGCGGTGAGCCCGTGGCGCACCGTCGTCCTCGTCGTGGGCCTCGTCTCCATGGTCGCGGGCGGGCTGCGGGCGTGGCGCCAGCACGACCTCAAGCTGCTGCTCGCGTTCGGCACCGTGAGCCAGCTCGGCTTCCTGTTCGTGCTGTTCGGCACCGGGGTCGCGAGCGCGACGCTGGCAGGCGCGTTGCTGATCGTGGCCCACGCGCTGTTCAAGGCGACGCTCTTCCTCGTCGTCGGCATCGTCGAGCACGAGACCGGGACCCGCGACTTCCGTCGCCTCGGTCGGCTTCCCTCCAGTTGGAACCGGTTGCGCGTGGTCACCGTCGCCGCGGCCGCGTCGATGGCGGGGATCCCGCTCACGTTGGGCTTCCTGGCCAAGGAGTCCGCGTACGACGCGTTCGCACACGGGCCGATCGGGTGGTCCTGGGTGGTGTTGATCCTCCTGGTCGCGGGGTCGGCGCTCACCGTCGCGTACACCGTGCGCTTCGTGATGGGCGGGTTCTTCTCCCCGCCGCGCGACACTCATCGGCTGGTCTCGGTCACACCGACCAGCGGCGTGCCCACCGCCCTGCTCGCGGCGCCGGCGGTGCTCGCCGCGCTCGGTGTCGTGCTCGGCACGTTCCCGGCGCTGATCGACCCGTTCGTCGACGCCAGCGTGCGCGCGCTCGTACCCGGTTCGGACCCGCACGCGGTCGTGCTCTGGCACGGCGTGACCCTCGCGCTCGTGCTCTCGCTCGTCACCTACGTAGTCGGTGGCCTGCTCGCGTGGGCACGCGAGCCGCTGAGCTACCTCCTCGGGCGGGGTGCCCGCGTCCCTGCCGCCGAGCTCGCGTACCTCGGCACGCTGCGGGGCGTCAACCGGCTGGCGGACCGCGTCACCGGGATCGTCCAGAGCGGCTCGCTCCCCGTCTACCTCGGCGTGATCCTCCTGACCGCCTCGGTGGTCCCCGGGGTCGCGTTGCTCGGCGCCGACGCATGGCCGGGGTCGCTCGACGTCGTCCCCGAGGTCGCGCAGCTGCCGATCGTCGCCATCGTGATCGGGTCGGCCGCCGCGGCGGCGATGGCCCGGCGCCGGTTCGTTGCCGCGCTCTGCGTCGGCGTCACCGGCTACGGCATGGCGGGCCTCTACGTCCTGCAGGGAGCACCGGATCTCGCGTTGACCCAGATCACGGTGGAGACGCTGACCGTGGTCGTGTTCGTCGTCGTCATGCGCCGCCTCCCCGACGAGTTCGCGGGAGCCGAGGACCGCGCGGTGAACCGGTCGCGCATGCTCGTCGCCGCCGCGGTGGCGATCATGGTGTTCGGATTCGCGCTGGTCGCCGGCGCCGCCCGGTCCGCCGAACCGATCTCGGCCGAGATGATCGAGCGGGCGCTCCCCGACGGCCACGGACGCAACGTGGTGAACGTGATCCTCGTCGACTTCCGGGCCCTCGACACGCTCGGGGAGATCACCGTGCTCGCCACCGCGGCGATCGGGGCGGTCGCGCTCGCACGCGCGGTGCGCCGCCCCGGCCGGCGCCCAGCCGGTGTCACTGGGGCGGACGTCTCCGCGCCGCCCGCCGAACCGGAGCCGATCCGATGACCAAGCGCAACGTCATCCTCGACCTTGCCGCCCAGGTGATCTTCTACCCGGTCCTCGTGGGCGCGGTGTGGCTCCTGTTCGCGGGGCACAACCAGCCCGGTGGCGGGTTCGTCGGAGGCCTCGTCGTGGGCACCGCCATCACGCTCCGGTACCTGGCCGGCGGCATCGACGAGGTGCGGGGACTCACCCGGCTCAAGCCGTGGACCATCCTGGGCACCGGGCTGCTCGTGGCGGTCGGCACCGCGACGGCGTCACTGGTGGCGGGGCACGAGGCGCTCGAGGCGGCGCTCGTCGACGTCGACCTGGTCGTGGTGGGCCACGTGAAGACCACGACCGCGATGTTCTTCGACATCGGCGTCTTCCTCCTCGTCGTCGGCCTCGTGCTCATGATGTTCGAGGCGTTCGGTGACGAGTCACGGGACGAGCCGCGATGAACGTCACCCTCGCCGCGACGGCCGCCCTGCTCTTCGGCTTCGGCACCTACCTGGTGCTCCAGCGGAAACTGAGCCGCATCGTGATCGGCCTGGGGATCCTGGCCCACGGCGGCAACGTCCTGTTCCTCGGCGCGGGGAGTCCGGGGATCCCGCCGTTGATCGGCAGCGGAGCCCGGCGCAATTTCTCCGATCCGTTGCCCGAGTCGCTGATCCTCACCGCCATCGTCATCAGCTTCGCGGTCACCATCTTCCTGCTCGCGCTCGCGTACCGCAGCTGGGTGCTCACCGGCGACGACGAAGTGGAGGACGACCTCGAGGACCGCCGCGTCGCGGCGGGGCTCGCGATGGACGAGGAGGTCGGCGACGAAGCCATCGCGCTCACCGAGTCGAGGGTGGAGGAGGACTCGTGAGCGACTGGCTCCCCCTCCCCATCCTGCTCCCGATCATGGGTGCCGGCCTCTCGATGGTCACCGGGCGCGTGCGGTGGCTGCAGCGCGTCATCGGGCTGTCGGTGCTGAGCGGGATGATGGTGTTCTCGATGCTGTTGCTCGTCGAGGTCGACCGTGAGGGGACGATCGCGACGCAGATCGGCGCATGGCCGGCGCCCATCGGCATCACCCTGGTCGCCGACCGCTTCTCCGCCATCATGCTCGTGCTCGCGTGTCTGATGCTCCTGACCGTGCTGGTGTACGCGATCGGACAGCCCGGCGCCGAGCGCAACCACGTCGGCTTCACGTCCGTGTACCTCGTGCTCGCCGGTGGCCTCTGCGCGACCTTCCTCACCGGCGACCTCTTCACGTTGTTCGTGGCGTTCGAGGTGATGTTGACCGCCAGCTACGTGCTCTTGACGCTGGGCGCGCGCGAAGCGCAGGTGCGCGCCGGCATGACGTACGTCGTCATCAGCCTCCTGTCGTCGACGCTGTTCGTCACCGCGATCGCGCTCGTGTACGCCGCCACCGGCACGCTGAACCTCGCCGACCTCGCCGGAAAGGTCGGCGACCTGCCGGGCGGTGTGCGCATGGCGTTCGCGGTCCTGTTCCTGATCGTGTTCGGGATCAAGGCCGGCCTGTTCCCGTTGTTCTTCTGGCTCCCCGACAGCTACCCGACCGCGCCGTCGCCGGTGACCGCGGTGTTCGCCGGGCTGCTCACCAAGGTCGGCGTGTACGCCATCATCCGCGTCGAGACCCTGCTGTTCCCCCAGTCCGTGCCGACCACCCTCATGCTCGTCATCGCCGGGCTCACCATGCTCGTCGGCGTGCTGGGCGCGATCGCGCAGGACGACGTGAAACGAATTCTCTCATTCCTCATCGTCAGCTCCATCGGCTTCGTCGTGATGGGCCTGGCGTTCTTCACCGTCGCCGGCATCGCGGCCGCGATCTTCTACGTCGTCAACCACATCATCGTGAAGACGAGCCTGTTCCTGACCGGTGGGCTCATCGAGCACGTCGGCGGGTCGAGCCGGCTGCTCGGCGTCGGGAACCTGGTGCGCACGGCCCCGGCGCTCGCCGTGCTGTTCGCGATCCCCGCGCTGAGCCTCGCCGGCGTACCACCGTTCGCGGGGTTCGTGGCCAAGTTCGCGCTCGTCGACTCGGGGTTCGGCACCGGTGAGTACGTCGTGGTCGGGGTCAGCCTGCTGGTGAGCATCCTGACCGTCTTCTCGATCACGAAGATCTGGTCGGGTGTGTTCTGGAGCCCGCGCGAGCCGAGCGACGACGACGGGCCGCCGCCGGTCGTGCGTCCGGTCGGCCGGCTCGGCGGCCCGGTGCTCATGGTGGCACCCACCGCGGCGCTGGTCGTGATCAGCCTGGTCGCGATGGTCGCGGCGAGCTCGCTGTTCGCGCTCAGCGAGCGCGCCGCCCACGACCTGCTCGACCCGTCGCAGTACGTGCAGGCGGTGCTCGGGTGATCCGTCGCGCCGGCTTCGTCGCCTTCCTGCTCGCGGTCTGGCTGCTCCTCTGGGGCGAGGTGTCGGTGGCGAACGTGGTGAGTGGGTTGTTGGTCACCGCGCTGCTCCTGGTGGTCTTCCCCCGTGCGCCGGGCGCCACCGGGTTCGTGATCCGACCGCTGCCGACCGCGCGCTTCCTCGTGTTCTTCGCGCGCGAGATGGTCGAATCGGTGCTGCTGCTCAGCCGGGCGGTGCTCAGCCGCGAGTCGCAGTTCCACACCGGCGTGATCGCGGTACCGATCCACGGGTGCCGCGGTTCCCTGCTCGCGGTCCTCGCCAACCTGATCGCCCTCACCCCCGGCACCATGACGGTGGAGCTCAGGGAAGAGCCTGCGACGCTGTACGCGCACGTGCTGATCTTCCGCGACATCGAGACCGCCCGTGCGAAGGTCCGGCAGCTCAACCGCCTCGTCGTGCTGGCGTTCGCCGCCAAGGACGACTGCGCCTTCTACCTGGAGCCACGCCCGTGATCATCGCCTCGTTCATCGTCCTCGCGTGCGCCGCGCTCTGCTTCTTCGTGCGCTTCCTGATCGGTCCGTCCCTGCCGGACCGCATCGTCGCCATCGACGGGATGCTGGTGGTCGGGGTGAGCGCGATCGGGGTGGAGGCGGTGCGGAGCGGGATCGGCTCGTTCCTCCCGGCGGCCCTCGTGGTGACCCTCGTCGGCTTCCTCAGCACCGCGGTCGCGGCCCGCTTCCTCGCGGAGCGCGACTCGTGATCGGCGAGGCGATCATCCTGCTGGGATGCGTGCTCACGCTGTTGTCGGCGGCGGGCGTGCTGCGCTTCGGCGACGTGTTCGAGCGCATGCACGCGCTCACGAAGGCCTCCGCTCTCGGGATGGTGCTGGTGCTGATCGGCGCCGCGCTGCTCATCCCCAGCGTCAACGACGTGACGACGCTGGCACTGGCCGCCTTCCTGCAGGTGCTCACCCTGCCGGTCGCCGCCAACCTCATCGCCAGCGCCACCTACCGGGCGAAGAGCGTGCCGCGCCGCATCGACACCGTCGACGAGCTCGGTGACGACCTCCGCGGCCAGGGGTGAGCATCCGTCAGTTGCGCCACGCCGGCCTGCCGCAACTGACGGATGATGAGTCGCGTGCGGACTGATCAGGTCGGCAGGGTCTCGAGCACCGGGCGGGTCCCGGGCGGCGTGACCTTCACCGCCGACGCGTGGAGGCGCTCGACCTCGGCGTCGATGGCGCGCTGGATGCGCTCGCGGTAGTCGCCGGCGAACTCCTCGAGCACCTCGACGTCGTGCGTCAGCGCGTCGCGCTTCGACGTCAGCGCGTCGATCTGGGCCTCGAGCTTGCCCTTCTCGGTGTCGGCGATGCGACGCGCGTTCGCTTCCGCTTCCTCGACCAGTGAACGCGCCGTCGTCTCGGACTCGTGCTTCAGACGGTCGGCGTGTGCCTTCGCCTCGGCGACGGCCTCGTCGGCGGTCTTCTGCGCGTGCACCAGCGCGCGTTCGATCACACCTGCATCGACGTCGGGGACACCGGCGGCGACGGTCTTGCCGTTCGGGCGACGAGCTTTGAGTGCTCGGTTCTCGCGTTCGAGTTGTTCGATCTTCACCGCGGCACGGTCCAACAGCGCGTCGACCTCATCACGTTGATAGCCACGGAACGCTTCCGGCGGATGTACGTCTCGGAGTAGTTGCGCAGTGATGTCCATGGCGCGCCAGGCTACGAATGTGTGCGCGCCGACTCGCGGACCACTCCCATCAGCACCGAATGCGCAAGCGGTGCACTTTTCACCAAGCGCGGAGTTTCATCGCGTTGCGTCGGCTCGCGAGACCGTGTCTACGCGGCTCGGCGGCGTCTCGTCGGCTTCGACTTCGGCTTCGGCTTCGGCTTCGGCTGCGACGACTTCGCCGTCGTGCCGCTGCGCTTCCTGGAACCGCCCCGACTCGCAGGCGCACGACGCGTGCGGTTGCGCTCGAGGCTGGCCTGCAACGCCTCCATGAGATCCGCGACCGGTGCCGGTTGCTCCGGCGCTTCGATCTCGATGGTCTTGCCGCGCTCCTTGGCGCGGATGATGTCGAGGAGCTGCTCCTGGTACGTGTCGTGGTACTTGCCCGGCTTCCAGTCGCTCTCCAGCGCATCGATGATCTGTCCCGCGAGCTGCTTCTCCTTCGGAGACACCTTGGGCAATCGCGTCGGGACGTCGTCGATGTCGGTCTGCGGCACCACCTCGTCCTCGAACAGCATCGTCGAGAGCGCGAGTCCCCGACCGAAGGGGCGGATCGCGCAGAGGTACTGCTTCTCACGCATGACGACGGTGCCGATTCCGACCCGCTGGCGTTCCTCCATCACGGCGGCGAGCAGTCCGTACGCCTTACGCGCGGCGTCACCGTTCGGCGCGAGGTGGTACGTCCGCTCGAAGTAGAGCGGATCGATGTCCTCGAGCGCGACGAAGTCCTCGATCTCGATCGTCTTCGTGCTCTCGGGTTGCAGATCCTTGAGCTCGGCGTTGGTGAACGTCACGACCTTGCGCGACGAGACCTCGTAGGCCTTGAGGATCTTCTCGTAGTCGACCTCGCGTCCGGACTTCTCCGAGATCCGCTTGTAGCGGATGCGCGACCCGTCGGGTGCCACCTGGTGGAAGTGCACGTCGTGTTCCCGCACCGCGGGGAAGAGCCGCACCGGGACGTTGACGAGCCCGAAGCTGACCGACCCGGTCCACAGTGATCGTGCCATGCGGGAGGTTTCCCGCCCGGCGTCACCGGCAATCGCGAGCCGGGTCGGGCGGGGGTCGTTCCACCACCAGGTAGATCACCAGCAACGAGGCCGCACCGACGAGGATGCCGACCACGACGTCGCTCAGGTGGTGCATCCCCCGGTACATGCGCGACGCGCCGACGCCGGCGACCAACACGATCGCCACGGTGACCGCGAGGTACCGCGCCGCCGCCCGGCGGGTGTGCCAGAACACGACGATGGCGATCGCCCCGTAGAACGCCACCGCGGCGCCGGTGTGACCCGACGGGTAGCTCGACGTGAGCGGGATGGTGTCCAGCTGCGGGATCGGTGGTCGTCCACGACCGACCACCAGACTGGCCGTCACGAACACCGCCGCCTCGAGTGCGAGGGCGCCCGCCAACAGCGTGGCCTCGTGCCAGCGCCGCCACCGCCAGAAGAAGAACGCGACGAGCGCAGCGGCGGCGGGGACCTTCACGACGATGTCGGCGATGCCGCTGCCCACCCAGGTCACGTCGTTCCACGTGGCGGTACGGCGGGCGCCGAGCCAGTGCGAGACCCGGGTGTCGAGGTCGCGCACCGCACCGAGGTGGTCGACGATCAGGAACCCCACGACGATGGCCACCCCGCTCAGCACGACGTAGGCGGCGACCACCGCGACCAGTCCGTTGCGCGTCACGGGCACGTGGCGCGCCAGTGACCGCCGGTGAACGGTCGCGGCCGCGCCGCCGTCGGCCGCGACTCCCACCGGACCCGCTCCACGCGCCGGCGCCTGCTGCACGGCAGTCCTCTACCCGCCCCACGCCGCGGACCTAACCGCCGTTCGCTCGAGCCTGCTCGCGAAGATGTGACTCGAGGGGCTACCCGCGGGGGAGGCCGAGCAGGCGCTCGCCGACGATGTTGCGCAGGATGGTCACGGTGCCGCCCATGATCGTGTAGGCGGGTGCGTAGCAGACGGCGCGAGCGGCGCGGCCGGCGAGCCCGTGCTCCGGCCCCCACAGCATCGCCCCGGCACCGAACTGGCGGGCGCAGAAGTCGGCGAGTCGGACCTCGAACTCGGTCGCGTAGGTCTTGGTCACCGCCGAGAAGCCACGCGGTGCCTGACCCAGCGACTCGCGCAGGATCATCAGCCGCCCGATGCGGTACGCGCTCTCGATGGCCGCGAGCTCCTGGCGGATCGCGCGATCGCGACGATCCACGAGGCCGTCGGTCGCCATGACATCTCGGAAGAGCGCGTAGTTGGAGACGAGGCGGTCGATGCCGCCGCGCTCGTGCTCGAGCTGGCGCATGAGCTGGCGGAAGCTGCCGTTGCGCTCCCCCACCAGGTGGTCCTCCGGCACCCGCACCTCGGTCAGCGTGATCTCGCAGAAGTGCTCGTTCGACGTCATGTCGCGGATGGTGGCGACGTCGACGCCCGGGCTCGCCATGTCGACGACGAGCTCGGACAATCCCGCGTGCTTCGGCGCGTCGGGATCGGTGCGCACGATGCAATAGCACCACCGCGCGAACGCGGCACCGCTCGTCCAGATCTTGCGACCGTCGATCACCCAGTCCGAGCCGTCGCGCACCGCGCGCGTGCGCAGCGAGGCGACGTCGCTCCCTGCATCGGGCTCGCTCATGCCGATGCACCACGTCTCCTCGCCCGCGACGATGCCCGGCAACCAGCGGCGCCGCTGCTCGTCGCTGCCGTACTGCAGCAGGGACGGCCCGATCTGCCGGTCGGCGAACCACGCGGCGCTGATCGGCGCGCCGTGCTTGATCAGCTGCTCGTACACGACGAACCGCTCGAGCGCCGAGCGCCCGTGGCCGCCGAATTCCTCCGGCCACGTCATCCCGAGCCAGCCCCGCCGCCCCAGCTCGCGTGCGAACTCCTCGTCGTGACCGATCAACCAGCCGTCCTCGGGCACCACGGAACGCCGCGCGGCCTCGCGGCCGACCTGCTCGGCCTCGGCCTGGAGCGTCCGCAGCGCGTCCGGGAGCGTGAAGTCCACGGGAACCCCCGCGCGCCGATCAGCGGCCGACGACGACGCCGAGCGCGTCGCGCGTGCTGGACCGGCTCGTGTTCATCGAGTCGATGATCGCAGGTCCCGGTCCACGGGCGTCAGTGCGGGTGACGGCGCCCGCCGCGCCTCGCTAGGGTCCGGCGCATGTCCGAAGCGAGCCAGGCCGAGCCGATCCGGGTCGGCTTCCTCATCGACTACCTGAGCGGATCCGACCCCGACGGGTGGCGGAGCCACACGCGGCCGATGGACCTCGTGTTCCGCGACGGGCTCGAGTCGAAGCTCATCGACCGACCGGTGGAGATCGTCTACCGCGGTGCGCAGGGGCTGCCGCGCGGTCGGGTCAAGTCGGTGATCGACGCGTTCGGCGAGCTGGTCGACGAGGGGTGCGTGGCGGTGATCGGACCGCACATCAGCGACAACACGGTCGCGGTGCGCGACGAGATCGAGCGCCGCTTCCGCGTGCCGGCGATCAGCGTGTGCGGGTCGGAGCACTGGCTCGGCGAGTGGACGTTCCTGTTGAACAACGGCTCGATGACCGACGAGCCCATCCTGTGGGCGCACCTGATGGCGAAGGCGGGGCAGCCGACGGCCGGGGTGCTCGTCGAGCGCTCGTACATCGGCCAGGAGTACCTCCTCAACTTCCGGCGTGCCGCGCACCACGAAGGCATCCAGATCGTGGCTGAGGAGCAGATCGCGCAGACCGGCCAGGACATCACCGCGGCCGTCACCGCACTGCACCACGCCGGCGCGAGCGCGATCGTGCACTGCGGGTTCGGCCTCGGCGTCGCCGAGATCAACGTGGCGCTCGAGTCCCTCGGCTGGGACCCGCCCCGCTACATGGGCACCGCCTTCGAGACGGGATTCAACGCGGCGCTGTGGGACGCCTACCGCGGCTGGATCGGTCTCGAGCAGTACGACGAGGCCAACCCGGTCGGCCAGGCGTTCCTCGACCGCTACGAGGCCGAGTACGGCGAGCGGCCCGAGTACTACGGCCCGCTGCTGTGGCGCGACTGCGCGACGGCGCTCCTCTACGCGTTCGCCGACGCCACCCCGCTGTCGCCGCTCGGCGTCAAGGACGCACTGGAACGGGTGAAGATGCTGCCGGCGGCGTGCGGCTCACCGGGCACCCGCATCTCGTTCGGGCGGTGGATGCACCGCGGGTGGGTCGGCGCGGGCTACCTCGTCGCCCGCAGCCTCGACGCCGACGGCAAGGAGCTCGGCCAGTTCTACAAGTCGTCGCTGGTCGGCCGCTACGGGGTCGACTGACTCGACGGAGCGCCCACCTTCCGGAGCCAGATGCTGAGGCCGTCACCGGCGAGGTGACCCGTGGCCTGCAGCAGGTCGACGCAGAGCAGGATCTCGAACGCCTGGTCGTACTCGAGGAAGGCCCGCAGCAGGTAGGCCTCGTTCCACGCCCGGCCCTGCTGCACCCAGACGTCGGGGTACTCGAATGGATACGCGACGTCACGGAAGTGGACGATCACGCCGTTCGCGAGCGCGGGGAGGATCTCGAACACGAGCCGGTTGACGTCGCTGCCCAGCTTCGTGACGTGCGTCGAGTCGACGAACAGCACGTCGCCGGCGTCGAGGGCCTGGAAGGTCGCGAGCGACACGTCCTGGAGACGCGCCTCGAGCAGCGCACAGCGGTCGAGGTCCTTCCGGGTGAGCAGCTGGCGGACGAGCTGCGGGTAGGGCTCGATCAGGGTGACGTGCCGCGCGCCGCCCGCGTCGAACAACGCCGCGGCCGACCACCCGCACCCGACTTCGATCACCCGCGCCGGCCGGAAGTGGCGCAGCATCGCCTGGTAGACGGCGGCATCGGTGTCCGGGAACGCCATGTTGTGCGCATCGGTCCAGCTGTACGGCCTGAATCGCGGGCCGGCGGGCTGGCCGACGTCGAGCTCGGCGAGCAGCGCGACCTGCTCGTCGACCCGCAGGTCGATGACGACGATCTCGGTGCGCGACCGCTCGTCGATGTCGCGCCGGGACGGGATGGTCGAGGAGAAGTGCCCGGGCGGGAACCCCATCGGCACCCGCTCGCTGCCCGACAGCACCTTCCACGCGAGGCTGTCGAGCCGGTGTCCGAGGGCGCGTCGCGCCCGGATCCGCAACGACGTCAGCGGCTGCATCCGGTCACGCGAACGAAGCGGACCGCGACGCCGATGCGGTCACTGCGCGCGATCGACCGGCCCGGACGGAAGATGTACCAGAAGCGGACGCCCGGGCGACCTGAACTGACACATCTTCCGATGCCGCAGGCGCCGGACGCCGGTGGACTGGTGGGCGGTAGGCGATTTGAACGCCTGACCCCTTCCGCGTCAAGGAAGTGCTCTACCCCTGAGCTAACCGCCCTGGTGAGCCAGCGATCGTAGCAACGGGCCCCCGCGGTCCGGGATACGTTGCCGGCTCACTCGGTGGCGATGGCGTCGAGCACGTCGAGGCGCGACGCCCGCCACGCGGGCAGGATCGCCGCCACCACCCCGGCGACCACCGAACCGAGGAGGAAGAAGGCGAGCGCCGGCACCGGCACGCTGAACACGCTGAGGCCCTCGTCGCGCAGCGAGCGCGTGAACGCCCAGCCCCAGAGCAGGCCGAGCACGACGCCGATGACCGCGCCGATGAGCGCGATCACCACCGACTCCAGCCGGACCATCCGGCGCAGCTGCCGCCGCGACATCCCGACGATGCGCAGCAGCCCGAGCTCCCGGGTGCGCTCGAACACCGACAGCGCCAGCGTGTTGACGATGCCGAGGATCGCGATGATCTCCGACAGGGCGAGGATCGCCACCAGCACGGTGAGGAATTGGTCGACGGTGTCGAGCTGCTCGTCGCGGAACTCGTCGCGCGTCAGCACCTCGATGTTGGGGAAGTCGTCGGCGAGCAGGCGGCGCATCGTCGAACCGGCGGCTGCAACCTCGCCCGGCGTCGCCTTCACGAGCAGCAGCGTGTCCTGCTGGTCGCCGCCGACGCCGAGCTCCAGCGTCTCCGGCGCCACGATCATCGGGATGGCCTGGCCGAAGATGCCGATGAAGTTGTCGTTGCGGTAGACGCCCCGCACGGTGACCGGTTGCAGACCACGCGCGAGCTGCAGCCCGACCACGTCGCCGGTCGTGACGCCGAGTCGTTCCGCGAGCTTCGTCTCGAGCAGCACGCCGCCGGACTCGCCCTCGAGCCCGCCGACGTCGCCACTGACGAGATCGAGGTCGACGACGTCGTCCATCACCTGCGGATCCAGCGCGCCGACCGTCTCGATGGCGTCGCCGATCGCGCCGTCGGCGATGCGCACCGGCACGACCGCGTCGAGCGACGGGCGGCCTTCGAGCCGCTCCGCCACCGCGCCCGAGAACCCCGCGAACCCGTCGGTCTTCACCACATAGTCGGCCCGCAGCCCGGACGCGGTGTCGCGCCGCACCGACGCCTTCGCCGACTCACCGAACGTCGCCGTGAGGCAGACCAGGGCGAGGCCGATGACGAGCGCCGACGCGGTGACCGCGGTCCGCCGCGGGTTGCGCATCGCGTTCTCCCTCGCCAGCACCCCACTCGTGCCGAGCGCGCGCAGCGGACGGCCGATGGTCGCGGCGAGGGGCCGCGCCATTGCTGCCAGCAGCACGACGACGCCGACGAGCAGCGTGAAGGCGCCGAGCGCGACCACCTGCACCTGCTCGAACACTCCGCTGACCGACGTGGCGCGCACCAGGCCGAGCACCAGCACGATCGCGCCGAGGAGGGTGATGGCGAGACCGGTGACCACCCGTCGCCGCAGCCCCTCGCCCCGAGCACGGACCTGCACCGCGTTGATCGCCGCCACCGGCGGGACGCGCGCCGCGCGCACCGCGGGCAGCAGCGACGCGACGACGGTGACCACCACGCCGACCAGCAGGGACACCACGACCGTGCGCCCCGCCAGCACGGTCGACGTCTCCGGCAGCTGTAGCCCCACGCCGCGGAGCAGCTCGAGCAGGCCGACGCCGAGCACGATCCCCACCCCGAGCCCGATGACCGACGACACCGTCCCCACGACCAGCGCCTCGAGCACCACCGACCCGATGACCTGACCGCCGGTGGCCCCCATCGCCCGGAGCAGGCCCAACTCACGCGTGCGCTGGGTGACGAGGATGGTGAACGTGTTGAAGATGACGAACGCGCCGACCACCACGCCGATGGCCGCGAAGCCGAGCAGGGCGAAGGTGAAGAAGCCGAGGAAGTCACGCACCGGCTCGCCGCGCTGCTCGATCGCCTCGCTCGCCGTGAGCACCTCGAACGTCGAGCCCAGCTCCTGTTGGATCCGCGCCTGCAGCTCGCGCACGGGGACGCCCGGCTCGCCCTGCACGTAGACGCCGTCGAGGGCACCGCGTGCGTCGAACGCCTCCTGGGCCGTCTCGAGGTCGAAGGCCGCGAACGTCACCGCACCGAGGTCGTCCCGGTCGCCGAAGCCGAAGAGGCCGACGACGCGGAACTCCTGCGCGGGACCGTCGAGCAGCACCCGGACCCGGTCGCCGACCGCGAACCCGTGCTCCCTGGCGGTTCCCGCGTCCATCGCGACCTCACCGGGCCCGCTCGGGGCGCGGCTCGTCCCGTCGTCGACGAGGCGGAACGGCCCGTCGTCGACCCACGAGGCGCCGAACGTCGGCGGCCCTCCCCCGCCGATGCTCTCGCCGTCGTCGTCGACGAACTGCGCGTACCCCTGCACGTAGGGCTCCGCCCGTGCGACGCCCGGCACCGACCGCACCGCGCGGAGCGTCGTCTCGGGGATGCGCTGCGGATCACCGCGACCGAGTGGCCGTGCCCCCTGCACCTGGAGGTCGACGCGGTCGAGCGTCTGGGCGAACACCGCGTCGAACGACTGCTTGACCGTGTCGGTGAGCACGTAGGTCGCGCTCATGAACGCGACGCCGAGGAGCACCGCGAGCGCGGTGAGGACCAGCCGCACCTTGCGGGCGAGCAGGCCCCTGATTGTCGGCTTCCACATCCTGGTTGCCTCGCGGCGCGCCCCGGCGGCGACGCCAATCATCGCAAAAGCCGAGCGGAGTGACGCGCGTCACGTAGAGTCCCCGGACGAACACGCCGAGTGCTCAAGTCGGCGGGTTCGCGCAAATCGGACCTTTCTCACGCAAACAGAGCGTCATCGGGCAGGGAAAGGCCCGTCGTCACCCTCAAGGGCGGCCGGGTCTCGTGCCGATGAACCCTTCACGCTGAGTGACGACTGGGAGTCGAGATGCGAGCTGTGAAGAGCGCCAAGCGTCGGGTCGCCATCCTGGTCGCGGTGGCGGCGATCGGGATCGGGGCGTCGGCCTGCTTCCCGAACGTGACGCCCGGCGTGGGGCCGAGCGACCCGTTGAAGGCGCAGATCTTCAACCACATGAATTACGACCGCGCCGTCAACGGCCTGCCGCAGCTCATGTACAGCCCGAAGCTCGACAACCTGGCGGGCACGTGGGCGTGGAACATGTCGACGAACTACGGGTTCACCCACCAGAACCTCACCAGCGTCCTGTACAGCGCCGACTTCGCCGGCTGGTACACGCTGGGCGAGAACATCCTCGTGGGTCCGGGCAACATGACCGCCGGCCAGATGGAAACGGCCTGGATGCGCTCCGCCCCCCACCCTTTCCAGCACATTGGGATCCTAAGCTTAGAATTCCACGTGGACAAGTTGTC
>JADMIO011197756.1_pt1 | contig 37249 bp, 35 predicted proteins | sample 8958161 | NCBI WGS metagenome assembly JADMIO01 (sample SAMN16585339, study PRJNA669376) | soil metagenome | isolation source: Crop rotation soil | place: USA: Cullars Rotation, Alabama | collected 2011 | reverse complement strand
CGCGACAACTTGTCCACGTGGAATTCTAAGCTTAGGATCCCAATGTGCTGGAAAGACCATCTCCACCGTTTTAACGCTCTAAATTGTATTTTAGTAATTAAATTAAACGCAATTATGAAAAAGATTTTTTTTGTTTTAGTAATTTCTATCGCTGGCCTTTCGGCAAAATCTCAATTGGCAAATCATAAGTTTGAGGGTTCTATTCAACTTGACAACCAGCCAACAGATATAATACTTGATTTCAAGAAAGATAGCGTAGATGCAATCATCAAGGCAAGTGGCGAAGTGCTTGAAACGATGCTGTTCACTGCAAAAAACGGCGTTGTCACATTTCAAAAAGTGAGCGGCAAAAGTGAGTGCGGAACAGACATTGTAGGCAAATATAAATTTGCACAAAAAGGAAGTGATGTCACGCTTATGGTTACCGAAGACATTTGTGGCGATCGGGCAAATGTGTTGGATAAGTCTGTATGGAAAAAGCAGGGGAAATAATAACTTATTTCTCCCACCCTTTTAACCGGCAACTTCTTACCTGAGAATAAAAAGAGTATTGGTATCTTCATAGCTTAACGATTACTGCTATGCGGCTGTTGCCAATACTCTTTGTTTTTGTACATACTGTTACTTCATTAAATACGCTGGCGCAAACCCATTTTAAACTGGCCTCACCAAACAGTCAACTGGTATTTACTCTCCAGGTTACAGAGAAGACCCCTGCCTATAACATAGCATATAAAGGCAAAACACTCATACAAAATTCCACGCTGGGCCTGCAATTCGAAGATGGAAATTTTCAGCAACACATCACAAGTGGCAAAGCTCAACTGAAGGATACCACGAATAATTATGTATTAGTTGCGGGCAAGGCAAAGAACGTAATTGCACACTACCGTGAACTTACGGTACCAATGAAAGATAAAACATCCGGCCGGGTCGTTAACCTGGTAGTACGGGCCTTTGATGACGGGATCGCGTTTCGATATGAGTTTGCACAACAAGGGGATAAAACAAGTTTTACATTGACAGATGAAAACAGCTATTTTAACCTGGTTGGCAACCCGACAGTACTTACACTGTTCCTGCCTTCATTTACCACCTCGCATGAAGGTTTTTACACTACGCTTCCATTAAGCGAGATAAAAGAAGATACTTTGATGGACATGCCCACGCTGTTTGAGTTTCCTGGCAAAGTGTATATGGCGATTACCGAAGCGGCGTTAAGTGACTATGCGGGCATGTACCTTATAAAGCATAACGGAATACTTAAAGGACAACTATCTCCCTTGCCCGGCCGGCAACCGGTTAAAGTAATCGCCGGTCTTCCGCACAAAAGTCCGTGGCGCGTGATGATGATCAGCGACCGGATAGGCAGCCTGATTGAATCGAACATACTGACCAACCTGAATGAACCTTGCAAAATAAAAGATGTGTCGTGGATAAAACCCGGTAAAACAACTTTTCCATGGTGGAATGGAAATGTAGTTCCGGATACAATCAATGCGCCGGGAAATAATTTTGTTACCAATAAATATTATATCGATTTCTCTGCAAGAAATAAAGTGGAATATCATTCCGTTGTTGAATATGGTTTGCATGAATGGTACACAAATGACGGAGGTAATTTTCAACCCGGACCTCATGCGGATGTTACCAAACCGGTAGCCGGTATTGACATGAAAGAAATTTGCGACTATGCCCATTCGGTGGGCGTCGATGTACGTGTGTGGGTTCATTTCTATGCCTTGTATCCGAAACTGGATACTGCGTTTGCACTGTTTGAAAAATGGGGACTTAGCGGAATGATGGTCGACTTTATGGACCGCGATGACCAGGAAATGGTGCGTATGCAGGAAGAAATTTTACAGAAGGCTGCACAGCATCATTTACACATCCAGTTTCATGGAGCATACAAACCAACCGGTATGAACCGCACCTATCCGAATGAGTTTAGCCGGGAAGGAACATTAAATTATGAAGCCAATAAATGGAATGAAACTCCTTTATCTGCGGATCATGATATTTCCATGCCCTTTACCCGGATGCTTGCCGGGGCAACCGATTATCATCTGGGTGGTTTCAGGGCGGTACCTCTTTCTAAATACAGGATGCAGTATACAAGACCTTTGATGGGCAGTACGCGTTGCCATATGCTCGCCATGTACGTTGTGCTCGAAAGTTATCTCGGCATGGTGTGCGATTATCCCGAGGCATATGAAGGTCAACCGGGTTTTGAATTTATAAAAGATGTTCCGACGGTGTGGGATGAAACAAAAGTATTGGATGCCGTAGTAAATGAGTATGTCACTATTGCAAGGAAAAAAAATGATGTTTGGTACATCGGCACCATTAATAATCACAGCCCAAGAGAAATTGCTATTCCGCTCACTTTTTTGGATGGCGATAATTATACAGCTGATAGTTATTCCGATGCGGACGACGTAACGGCGAATCCGGATCATTTAAATAAAAAAACGATACCCGTTTCAACAAAAGATGTTATTAAAATCAAGCTGGCTGCCGGCGGAGGACAAGTAATGACAATAAGAAAAACAGTGCCGTAGCTTCTGGATATGGGCTGTGAGCCACCGGCGATATGCTATATTCAATTGACTTGACCAAAACATGTATACCAACTCTGCAAACATGAACCCACCAAAACAGACCCGCGTAGCGTCTATAGACATCCTGCGGGCAATTACCATGCTGCTGATGATCTTTGTAAATGATCTATGGTCGCTTACAAATATTCCCGGCTGGCTTGAACATACACTTGCTGCGGAAGATGGAATGGGTCTTGCAGATACAGTGTTTCCCGCTTTTTTATTTATAACGGGCATGTCTATCCCACTTGCGGTAGCACATCGCCGCGGCAAGGGCGATACGGATGCGCAGATATTATGGCATATACTCTGGCGCGGCATTGCATTACTGATCATGGGCGTGTGGCTGGTGAATGGCGAATCGATTAACGAAGCAGCAACAGGAATGAAAAGAGTGATATGGAACATGATCTGCTGGGCATGTTTCATTATTTTCTGGAATGCATGGCCAAAGAAAATAAACAATCTTGTTTTAAGTGTATTGCGCGTCATCGCAGCATTGCTGTTAATATATCTCGCCATTATCTACCGCGGTGGAACGGATGACAAGATCGAACGCTTTGCCACACACTGGTGGGGAATATTGGGATTGATTGGCTGGGCTTATCTTGTAAGCGCCGTCATTTTTACATTATCCAAAAACAGCCTTGTCGTTATGGTCGTCGCCTGGCTTGTATTTACTTTTCTTTGCGCCGCAAGCCATGCAGGGTGGTTTTCATCCATGTCTTTTTTAAAAACAATCCTCGCTCCTATAGGCGGCGGCGCTATGACAGCGTTTGTAACCGGCGGCATAGTAACCACCATGATCTTTGAGCATTACCGCAATAAAGGAAAAGACGGAAAGATGATTGTTGTGTTGGGCATACTTGCCGTACTACTTATCGCCTGCGGATTTTACTTCCGCCAGTTCTGGGGCATTTCAAAAATAAGAGCAACACCGGCATGGGTTTTAATCTGCAGTGGTATAACTATTATCATGTTCCTTATCATTTATTGCATCGCAGACCTGAATAGAAAAGCAAATTTGTTTGCCATTATAAAGCCGGGCGGCACGAACACGCTGGTTTGCTATATGCTTCCTTACTTTGCCTATGCCGTTGTAGTATTGCTTCACTTAAAATTACCTGCTGCGTTGCTTGATGGCGGCGTTGGCCTTATTAAATCATTTCTGTTTGCCTTGCTGATGATAATTCTTGCAGGTGTATTTGGTAAAGTGGGACTGCGAATGAAATTGTAAACGCCTCAGAAAAAATGCAGAATCCGGCCAACGGTACGCGAGTACGTTGCCGCAGGTTCAACGTTTAGTGGGTTAAGGGTTACTCAAACTCACGTTCTCTGCAACTCAAAATAACCTTACACCTTAACCCTCAACTTTGCCTTGTTTTACCTAAATTGTGTAACACTAAAATAAACTTGTGATATGGCTACACGCAGAACATTTATCAAACAAAGTGCATTAACGATTGCCGGTGCCTCGCTTCTTTCTAAAAATTTATTTGCCGCCTCAAAACCGGCTGAATCACTCGGTGTACAGCTGTATTCCGTTCGGGACGATATGAAAAAAGATCCGATGGGTACTTTGAAGCTGGTTGCAAAAGCGGGTTATAAAAATGTAGAACATGCCAACTATGTTGACCGTAAATTTTATGGATATACTCCTTCAGAATTTAAAAAGATTTTAAATGATCTTGGCCTGACAATGCTAAGCGGGCACACCGTAATGGGCCGCCAGCATTGGGATGCTGCTAAAAATGATTTCACCGATACCTGGAAGTACACGGTAGAGGACGCCGCTGCAATGGGCCAGCAATATGTAATCAGTCCCTGGCTGGATGACAGCTACCGGAAAAATTATGACGACCTGAAAAAGTATATGGAGGTGTTCAATAAAAGCGGTGAGCTTTGTAAAAAGTCCGGAATGAAATTCGGTTACCACAATCACGATTTTGAATTCAGCCAAAGCCTGAATGGACAGAAAGTATTCGACATCATTCTTCAGAATACCGATCCTTCATTGGTTGCGCAGCAGTTGGATATCGGCAACATGTATCATGCCGGTGGTATTGCACTGGATATTATGAAACAATACCCGGGCAGGTTCGATTCCATGCATGTAAAAGATGAAATTAAAGCGGCCAAAGGAGGAGAAATGGGCGGAAGTTATGAGAGCACAATTCTCGGCAAGGGCATAATACCTGTAAAAGAGATTGTAGACCTTGGCAGAAAATCAGGCACCACGCTTTTTATCATTGAACAGGAATCATACCAGGGCATGCAGCCGATTGATACGGTGAAACAGGATTATGAGATCATGAAAAAATGGGGTTACTGATTTCGTCAATGAATTTCCGCCTCGAGGATATTTCGATTCGCACACAACTCAAACCCGGTGATATTGGCCATGTAGTTTTACTACATGGCCTTTTATATAGCCGTGACTATAATTATGGTATCGGCTTTGAAAGTTATGTGGCAGCGGGTTTGCACGAATTCTATTCTAATTATAATGCAGAGAAAGACCGGGTTTGGATTTGTGAATACCAGAATGAAATGGTCGGCTTTTTATTGCTGATGCACCGGGAAAATAATTCCGCACAATTACGCTACTTTATTATCATGCCAGCATTTCGCGGCATTGGCCTCGGCAAAAAGTTGATGCAACTATATATGGAGTTTTTAAGAGAGAAAAAATACGGCTCTTCTTACTTATGGACAACGTCTGAATTACATGCTGCAGCCGCATTGTATACATTTTATGGCTTTACATTAACCAGCGAAAATTCATCTTCTAAATTTGGCAAGCAGGTAACCGAGCAGCGATACGACCTTACAGAAATCAAATAGTTGTAGTCTACTTCTGCAACGTCCTGTTGAATTTATTAACGCATGGATCGCATTCTGGCAAGGTCTTTGGAAAATATGCAGTATACGTTTAACTAAAACAATTAATCATGAAAGCACTAGTAGGAGCACTCGCCTTACTTGCCACCGGTGTAACTATCGGTATATTGATGGCACCAGATAAAGGACAAAAAACGCGTGAAAAGCTTGGAGATAAATTCGGCGATGTAAAAGACTCATGGAAAAGATTTCGGGGCGCTACCATGGACGAATTGGATGAATTGAAAAGTACATTTAAACATGAAATTGCCGGCTTGAAAGATGATGCAAGAGAAAAAGTATTGGAACTGATAAAAACAGCAAGATCAGCGAAGAACAATATTAAAGAAGACGCACTTTCATAAATAAGCAAACGGGGCTTTTATTTATAATTGAAGCGGAGCATGGCGCTCCGCTTTTTTATTGCCGGTATAAATGCTGAATGGCCAATTTTATGATGAAATATTCCGGCATCAGAGTTATGTGTATTTAGATAATACCTATTCCTTTCAATTAACCGGTCAAAAAAATTGTCAGGCCTGTTTCTGTGTACCAGGTCGGCTTTCACTATTTTTAGTTCATGCTGCATGAAAAGATAGTTAAATCGGTACTCAATAAGCATAAGCAAAGAGATAGCTGGTTTCTCGACGACTATTCTGTAAATGGATACGAGGGATGCAGCTGCAATTGCCTTTATTGTTATATCCGCGGCAGTCGCTATGGCGAAAACATGGAGGAAAAGTTATCAGTCAAAATAAATGCAGCGGATATTTTAGATAAGCAATTGGCATCAAGGGCCCGTAAAAACCAATACGGCTTTGTAACGCTCGGTTCGGCAACAGATGCATATATTCACCATGATTCAAAATATAAAATAACCGAACAGATGCTGACTGTATTATTAAAGCATCGCTTCCCGGTTTTTATCAGTACGAAAAGAACGGCAATCAAAAGAGATATTGCCGTATTGAAGCAAATTGACCAGCAGGCAATCTTACCGCCCGACTTAAAACAAACTTTGAATCGCGGAGTTATTTTATCGGTGTCGCTCTCATCAACCGATGAAACTATAACCCGTATGCTGGAACCTGGTGCAGCTGCGCCGAAGGAACGGCTCAACCTCGTAAAAGAATTAAGCGGTGCCGGCTTTCTTGCAGGTATTAATGCGATTCCTGCATTACCTTTTATAAGTGATACAGAAGAAGAGCTCGAAAAAACGATTGCCGCCGCCAGGGAACATGATGCGCAATACGTTCTGATTGGCGGACTGACCCTTTTTGGCAGCGCACCTGCAGATAGCAAGACATTATTTTATACATTTCTTGAGCGGTACAAACCGGCATTGATTGGCAAGTACAATGATTTGTATGGAGATAATTTCTATACTCCGCGCAGTTACCAGGAAAAATTAAAAGAAAGAGCGGATAAACTTTGCAGGAAGTATAACATAAGAAACCGTATCCTGCCATGACCATGAATGAACAAGTGAAGCAAATACAAAAAATTCTTATTGCGCAGGCCAATCCGGCATCTAAAGCCGCGCATAAATTGTTTGTACCCGGTGTTGAGAAAGTGTATGGTGTAAGAACACCCGTGTTGAACAGTATGGCGTCAACCTTTAAAGATGGAGGATTTGTGCTTGTGCAGGAATTATGGAAAGCCGGGTCGCTGGAAGAAACGATACTTGCCGCCAAGATGCTGGGCAAAATAGCAAAGCAAGATCCGCAACGATCCCTGGCCCTTGTACAATTGTTTGCGAAAAATATAGGTAACTGGGCGGTATGCGATGCTATCGGAATGCAGGCACTGAAACCGATCGTAAAAAGTCATCAACAGGAAATTTTTTCGCTGGCGAAAAAATTTAATTCGTCGACAGATCTTTGGCAACGGCGGCTATCGCTGGTATTGGTGGAATGGTATACGAGGATGCCTGCATTACATCCTGAAATAAACAAACTGGTGCAGGCACTTGAGCACGACAATGAATATTATGTGAGGAAAGCAGTTGTTTGGATTAAAAAGAATTTTAAAAAAGGCAAATAAAAGAAAGCCGGCCCAATGATACCGGTTTATGGATAGCTCAATGAAAAAGATTGTGCACTATATTCGATCGTATTTAGATGAGGTGGATAAAAAACTACTTTTATCCATTACAATACTTACCGCCTTACTCGTTTTTTGCAATTACTATTTCAAACTGGATAAATGGATCATTGATCATACCTTTTATCCCCGCTTGCTCTATCGCTACTGCATTTCGCTGTTCGCTTTCATAGTTCCTTATATTTTAGCCGCGCGGATAACAAGGAACAATTATTTTTCAAACGCAACTTTTACGTTCATTTTACTTATAGCACCGATCGTCTTTAGCCTGAAGATGGAAATATATACACACCTGCCGCTTACTGATAATGAGGCGATGAATCATTATTGGAACCGGGTATTGTATTGGCCCGTTAGGCTGGTGATGATTATGTTGTTATTATTTATTTTATGGAAATGGTTTTATCGCGATAAATCATTTTTTGGTCTTACCACTAATGGCTTTGAATGGCAACCGTATGCCGTCATGCTGCTGATAATGCTGCCGTTAATAGCAAGTGCATCTACACAACCTGATTTTCTGCACATGTATCCCAAATTAAAAATGGTGAGCGGCGATCTGGGTCATTCCCCTATGGCAACGATATATAAATTGTTATTTGAGTTATCATACGGCAGTGATTTTGTTTCCATCGAATTATTCTTCCGCGGCTTTCTTATCCTCGGTTTTTTACAATGGGCAGGTAAAGACGCTATCCTGCCGATGGCTTGTTTTTATTGCACCATACATTTCGGGAAGCCTCTTGGCGAATGCATCAGCTCTTACTTCGGAGGTATATTACTGGGAATAGTGGTATACCATACCCGGTCAATATTCGGAGGGTTGATGGTACACCTGGGCATTGCGTGGCTGATGGAAGCAGGAGGTTACATCGGTAACTGCATTTTCAACAAATAACGAGGCGGAACTTCAAACGCATCACTTAAACAGCAACACTCGTTTTAAAAAAAAGCTACAAGCCGATAAGCCGGATTCTGTCGCGGGCTATCATTTATCTGTCCTCAACATTGCTGTCGGGATCAATCTGCCTACCCACTATCGTTTTCATTTTGCAATGAAATCGGGCGAGCAACCCTCACCGATAGTTTATGTGGCATTTCAGCATGCAAGGTTTACCCGCAAATAATGTTACCATTACAAGCTGTGAGCTTTTACCTCACATTTTCACCTTTGTCCGCCTTTCGGCGGATAGTTATTTTCTGTGGCACTGTCTCTTTCCTGGTTTGCAGGAAGCCCGGTGTTACCGGGTGCATTGCTCTGCGCTGTCCGGACTTTCCTCCTTTCTGATAAACAGAAAAGCGATAGCCTGGCTTGTAGCATGTACAAAGGTAACAACAGTTGAGAGATAAGCACGCTGTGCCATTGCAGTATTTACCAGTATTGCCATTTCGGGCATCAGGTTTGTAACTGTAGTAATAAATTGTTTTTTATGAAAATTATAATCAGCTCTCTTTTGCTTGCTATTGCCTTTTCTGCAGCCGCGCAACACGATGAAAATGACAAAAAGCATGACGGGCACAGGATGATGCGCAACATGCCGTACATGACCCGTACTTTAGGCGCAAGCTTTCAATCATTTGACGCCTTAAATGCCCGTGTGGCAAATTTGCCCCAATACACGCAATTAAAAGATTTTTCGCCGACAATCGGACTTGGATGGTTACAGGAATACAAAAATGTTGTAACCAATGCTAATCTTACACTGGCGAGTACGATGACAGGTCACCGCGATGAGAAAAGCAGCACGGTTCGCTACATCGCAGTCAACGCCGATATCGGTTATGACGTAATAAATGGAGATCGCATCATGCTGTACCCGATGGTAGGACTTGGTTTGCAGAAATACCAGGCCCTGTTTTATCGCGATAATTCAGCTGTAAACTTTAATGATGTGCTTGTATCACCCACGCTGGAAAATAGTATCAGCTCGGTAAAGTTTAAAAATAGCTATGCCGTGTACCGCGGAGGTATCGGTTTTGCGATTAAAGCGCCAAAATATCCGGTGGCAATCGGTATACAGGCCGGATATATCGGCAGTTTCAAAAAAAATAATTGGAGAACGAACGAAGATCAAAACCTCTTAAACTCGCCGGAAGATAAGATCAGCCAGTTTTACGTAAGCCTTATTCTCATGAGTAAGCCCTGGATGCGAATGGGGAAGATGTAATGATGAAAATCTTTTAAAAAATGCCGGAAAATATTCCGGCATTTTTTTGATTTAATTATCCGTTTATTAACTTGGGATCTTTTAAAACGATTCATTTCATCACATGCACGAAAACGGCAAGGCAGAAACGGAGGTAAGCGTTTTTGCGGTAATTAAAGAGCTGCTGCCCTTCCTGGATTTTGTAAAAAATCACCCGGCTACACTGCCGGAACATAAGGCGAAAGCAGCTAAGGTCTATGCAATTATTCAAAACATCGAGACCTATAGAGAAACATTGAGCTGGTGTATTTCCTTTGCCATATACAGTGAAAAGTTGCTGCGCGAACCAAAAGAAGGTTTATGCCGGTACGACTGGCGCGCTTCATTGGAGAGCGGCATTTTAAGTATTGAAGCGGAACGCCGTTTCTATCCTTTTTCGGTTAAGACGTTAAACTATGCCTATTCCTTTCACTATAATTTCAGAACGGGACGCCTCTCCGACGCCGGTGATAAAGAAATAAATGTGTTTATCGATGATGTATTGAAGTATAAAGAATACGTAACTACAAAGCTGCCGGATATTGAAACCGAGATTGAAGTATTTGAATAGTAGCTACACGCAGAAAAAACATAACGCCCGTTTCTTAAACACGGATGACACAGATTGACCGGCATAGTTAATGTACCCGCATCTATCCATGTCATCCATATCTGGTTAGCCATTCTTACATCGCGCCAAGTTGCTTTAAATATTTTTCGGAATTCGCTTTTGTGGCAGCAGGCGGATTCAGGCTGAGCGATTTTTTAAAATTCGTAATCGCATTTTTCTTATCCCCGCTTAATGCATATGCTTCGCCCAGACTATCCCACGTATTTGCACTTTTTGGATGGCGTTGCGTATTTAGTATAAACATCTTTATCGCCTTATCCTGTTCTTTGTTATTCATCAACTGGTAACCATACAAATTCAATTCAATTTCACTGGCGAGGTTGACCGCATCATTGGAAATCTTATCTGCCTCATCGGCCTTGCCTTGTGCTTTCAACACGTTTGCTTTTACGGTTAATGTGTTGAAGTTTGTATTCATCACCACGGCCCTATCCGCCCATATCAGCGCCTGGTCAAGATTTACTTTATTATTCACGGCATAATTGGCAGCACTTGTAAATCCAATCCAGTTGAAACCCGTTGTGCTCTTCAGTTCTTCAGCGGCATTGTCCATTACAATTTTATCCACGTTAAATTCAATCTTTACCGGGAATTCTTTTTTTTCCCACATCAATACCATGTCTGCCGATGTTTTGGTAAGGTTTATGAAATCATAAGTCAACAATTCCGTAGCGGGTATATCACGCAATTCAATTTTTGCCCGCATGAAATCATTCTTTTCATCATAAAAAAAACTTCCCCATGAACGGTAGTCTTTTGATAAAATAACTTCGCCGGTATTGTCTTTATTGATCACAAAAAACAAACCGTAAGAGCCTGCAGGAACCTGTTTACCTTGTACCACTGCATCGTGTGAAAAAGTAATCACGGTATTCTCGTTGGCACCGGCGCGCCATGGCGCTGAATTAGCAAGACCGAACGCCTGCACATTCCATCCATATGGAACCAATGCACCCCATATCTCGCGACCCTTTACCGAAGGACGGGAATATTTTACAGTAACATTGGAAATGCCGATGGTTTGCGAAACAGTTGCAGCAGGACTTGGTGTGCGCGGACTGGTAATTTGAGCAGAGGTAATAATAGTAATAGTGCAGGCAAATGCCAGCATACAGGCAGTCAGTTTAAGCATAGATTTTAGTTTTGTTGTGTGAAAGTCAGATCAGTATCAATTTACGAATTACGACTACCGCGTGTTCTAAATTATACTCAAATGGGTATTACGCCTGTTGAACGCTAAAAATGGAGGGTTGAAGTGTAAGCCAGTAAACAGGAAGAAGCAACTTGAGAGGTGAAACAACGTCCATTCTCTTTTCTAAAAAACAATTACGACGACAAAAAAATAGAAAGAACATCTTAAAAAAGATGTTCTTTTCATTCCAAAACTAAATCTATTGTTTACAGGTTTTTCTCGGCTATGGACTGGTTAATGCGTAAGTGGACTATATGGGTAAAAGGTTAATCTGCCTTTCTTAAAAATATGTCTCCGCTGATTGTTTCCAGGTCTATACGCTGGCCGCCGCCATTGAGCTCAGACGATACTTCGTTGCCACCGCGGCGGTGACTGGGTTTTGCCAACGCTACATTCGTATAAATGGTGCCTGAAATGGTGCTCATGCGCAGGTCAGCTTTGCGCGATGCGACAAGCGCCATATCTATAAATCCGCTGATGCTATGCGCTTTTATTTCCCCGGTATTACCGATGATGGTGATGTTGCCATCGATGGTTTCAACAGAAAAAGCGACACTTTCCGGCACGTACACGTCCCAGTAAATGCGGCTGCGGTAATTGCAGCAACAATTGCATGAGTCGTTCCAGTTCCTTTTCGATTTTACTTCACTGAACTTCGCTCGTACCTCTATTGAGTTGCCCGACTCATCAAAGGAAGTTTCGTACACATCATTGTCCTTGTTGTCGTTTATATTGATAGAGCCTTTGGCATACACTTCATTTTTGTTCCAGGTAATGATGCGGATGGAATCGGCAATCTGTATATTGAGTTCAACTTTTTTACCTGTTGTGTAATTCATATGTTTTTCTACGATCTTTTGTGCGTATGTAAAGCAGCTCAGCATACAAAAAAGAATCGTGGCGATTATACTTCTCATAAATGATTTGATTAAATAGCTTAAGTATTAGGTTTGATGGAGAGGGTGAAAGGAGAAACGGTAAAAGCTAAACGGTAAACGTAAAATATTTCCGAAAGAACAAACAGCTTTCCCTTATTCCCATCTGTCGTTTTGTATTTCTGTTTTCCGTTTTCTGTTTTCCGTCTTCCGTCTTACCTTTTCCTTCTTCCGTTTCCCGTTGTATCTAGGTGCCCTTCTTTCTTAAATAAATATTACCGCTCACATTCGTTATCTTAAAATCAACCCCTCCCCCGTTTAATTGTCCTTTTACCGTATTGCCGCCAATGCGACGCATTGATTTATTATCGGTGGAGAAATCGAAGTCCGAATAAATATTACCGGAAATGGTTTCCATCTCCACATCTACGCCTGCTTTTGCCGGCAGTGTTACATCTATTTCTCCACTGATGGATGCAATTGATACAGGTCTTTCTTTGCTCACTTCAGCAAAATCAAGATCGAGGTTGCCGCTTATTGTTGATAATACCAATGGTCCGGAGATATTTTTTACTTTTATATCACCGCAATTTTTTACTTCCACTTCGCCCTTAATGTTGGATACAGTAACATCGCCGGAGTGACCGCATTCATTATCTACTTTTACACTGAAATTGTCGGGTACTTTTATGCGGTAATTGGCAGACTGCGTAATCGGCAGCAAACATTGCAGCGTAATCTGGTTGCCGTTTTTTTCCAACGACACGCCAACGCCGGTATTATCCGTACCATCTGCATATACCGGCTTCAATCCTTTTGCCCTGTCGGGTACGCCGGATCCCTTATCACTCACGATAATGATTTCGGAACCGCTGTATCCTTCGATCGGCATATCACCGGAAAAATCATTCAGTGTTATCTTACCGTCTTTTGTATTCTGTACACTGATCTTGTATTCGCCGGATGAGCTGCGGCCTTCTTTTGATGCGCCTGTAGCTCTTGCATCCTGTGCCTGTACAGCGATTGCGCATAAGCCGAAACCGGCCGATAATAAATAAGTAATTGCTCTTGCTTTCATGGTTTTAATTTTAATCATTGTTTTTTCTCTATTGTTAAATGTTAACGTCTTTTATGTAACTATTAAACGTACAAACTTGTTATGCTCCCGCTTGTTTCATCCTCCTGCGTCAGGCAATACTATGCCCTCAGCATCCATTGCTGTTTTTTTTGCTATCACTAAACATCGTTGTTAACTAATTACAGCAGCCGCAGCCCTTTCTCTGCGATATCCTTTACAGGCTTTAGCGTTTTCTTGTCAGATAATATCTGCCGTATTGGTGCAATGGCTTTCGTTTCTTTTTTCTCTGTCAGTATATTGATCAGCACGATCTGCATCAGCGGTTCCTTTTGCCTGGGTAAAGAAGCGACCAGTGAATCCCTTACCAACTGGCTATTGCTGAACTTGGATACGGAATACAAAGCGGCCAGCCGTACATTCATATTCTTATCCTGGTTCATGGTATTCAACAGTGCGTTGATCACTTTCTCATCGGGGTTACGCATTTCTTCAACATAGTTTACCGCTTTAATTCTTTCGGCGGCCGATTCATTACCGAGCTGGTTAAACATCAACGCTTCTTTTACTTCCTTTACCTCTTGCTGCAGATCGGCGAGTTGCGCACTATTGTCTGGCACTTTAGGTACGGTTACCAGTTTCATACCAATCAGCACACCGGCAGCAACCAGTATAACGCTGGCGGCTATACGTAAGAGAAGGGAAGGTTGTTTTTTCATGGCTATAACTTTCTTCCCTTCTTCTTCCTTTAATATACGGGTAGTGGCATCTATGTTGAGCTCGCTCTGGAGCATGATGTCAAACTTTTCGCGCAGTGCCGGACCGGGTTTCATTTCCTTATCCGTATTCATCGCCGTAAACAATGTTTTGTATTCCTGATACACATGGCTGCAAACCACGCAGGTTTCGAGATGCTTCTCCACGTTGGCCCTCGCCGCGGGACTTAACTGCGCATCGATATAATCGATTAACAGCGGTTCTATTTCATTGCATTGCATACTCATCAATTGGGTTGTTTAAAGTACAAGGCCCGCAGTTCCTTCAGGGCCCGGTGCACCTGCACCTTTATTGATCCGAGTGACACATTTTTCATCTTTGCTATTTCGGCATATTTCAGTCCTTCGTAGCGGCTCAGCACAATCAGTTCCCTGTCTACCGGGCCGAGGCCTTTCAAAGCGCCGTTCAGCCGTTCATAATCCTGTTCCTCATAACCGCTCTCCCTGTCCGCCACTTCTTCCGGCAGGTTACCGGTGTTTTTTACCACTTCCGTTATCCGTTGCTTTTGTTTGCAATGATCGGCGTGCAGGTTGCGCGCCATCTGGTACAACCAGCTTTTAAAGCTGCCGGAGCTGCCGTTAAACGTGTGCCGGTAACGGATCACGCGGTAAAACAGGTTCTGTGTAAGATCTTCGCTGGTGGCTGTTTCCATTGTCAGTTTCAGAAAAAAGTTATACAAAGGCACATTGTACCGTTCGAACAGCTCTGTGAGGTCTCCTAAATGACCTTCCTTTACCCGTTGCATTATTTTTTCATCGTTCAGTTGGCCCACCCGTATTAGCTTATTGTGTCTCTATATTGAATACTCCGGAAAGGTAAAATGGTTACAATAAATCTGGATTTTTTTTCCAAAGCCCGCAAAACGGCTCAGCCTGTCAGTTAAACAGCGCATCATTCAACTTATCGCTTACAGCTTATAACAATGACGCATGCACCAGAGATGTTTCGAGGAAATGTACAATTTGGCATGCTGGGGACAAGGGCACTTGATTTGCATGCATAACAGAAAAAGTATGAAAAGAAACGAACAGAATCCGGGCACCCAAGCTAATCCGTCTAAAACTAAAGTACAATCCCTTTATACACGAATATCCTCTGTAGTAACAAAGAAAGCGGGTAGTCCCGTTGTCACCATCATTGCATTCCTTATCATCGTGGCCTGGGCGCTGACCGGACCGATATTCAAGTTTTCCGATACATGGCAGCTGGTCATCAACACCGGGACCACCATTATTACTTTCTTAATGGTATTTATCATCCAGCAATCTCAAAACCGCGATACATCGGCTATACAATTAAAATTAAACGAATTGATTGCCTGCAATGAAAAAGCAAGCAATCGCCTGATCGATATTGAGGATCTGACGGAAAAAGAAATTGACACCCTAAAAAAGTTCTATGTAAAGCTTTCGGAAAAAGCAGAGTCTGACAATGACCTTTTTTCGTCTCACTCGTTGGATGAAGCGGATGACAATCACCAGCAAAAGATAAAATTGGTAAAGAGCAGAAGACAAAAAACCAGTAAGTGACGCAATCGTGTGCCGGCAATAGAAAGTTTATATAATTTAATGGAGTATAAAACGGTTTGCCCGGCAGCGTGTTGCTGATATCTTATTCTCTATTGCCCAGGGCTTATAGCCTGACCCCCATCACCAACCCGCGGCAAACTGATAATGAATGTAGCCCCTACATGCGGATGTCCTTCAGCCCTTATAGTTCCACCATGATTTTGTACAATCTTTCGGCAAATAGCCAGGCCAATACCTGTCCCCTCGTAGTCAGAATGCCCGTGCAGCCGTTTAAATACTTCAAATATTTTTTCCGCATACTCCGCTTCAAAGCCAATTCCATTATCCTGTACTTTCAATATCCAGCCATTGGCTGATTTTTCCGAGCGGATGTTAATTACAGGCGCAGTTCCGGTTTTCCTGAATTTTATAGCATTCAGAATCAAATTGGAAATGAGTTGAATAAACTGGTGAGGGATAACTCTCATTACCGGCAAGTGATCGGCATGAATGACTGCACCAGTTTCCGTAATTTGTTCTTTCAGGTCTTCGAGCAATTCAAGAAGCAATTCATTGGTGTCTGCATCTACAAAAGGTGTTTGTCCTGCACTTAAGCTTGAATAGTTAAGCAAATCATCGATCAGCTGGCCCATTCTATTACCCGCATTGAGAATCCGTTCAAAATTTCCCTTTGATTTGGGTGAGAGTGAGTCGGCATCTCTATCTAAAATCATGCTCGAAAAGGTGCGCACTTTTCGCAATGGTTCTTTTAAATCGTGCGATGCGATATATGCGAATGATGCTAACTCGGCATTACTTTGCAGCAATTCCATATTTCTCTTTTCAAGTTCCTGCTGGTATTGAAGAATGACCTTTTCATTTTTTTTTCTTTCAGTCAGATCAGAAATGATTATTCCAACTGTTGCGAGCTTTGGCTTTAGCGAAGTGAGGGAGATGTATACCGGGATGTCGTTTGTACCATTAAAGAGTACAATTTCTCCTTTGCTTCTACCGGTTAACGCGGTTTGAAAAAGCCGCTTAAAATCCTGTATACTTTCTGTTTTAATAAATTCGGCAATGTTCCACCCCACGATATTCGCATAGGACCTTTTGATTAGATTGCAGAAGCCGGCATTTGTATAAACGATCAGGCCCTCTTCCGTAACATTTACTGCGCCTTCTCCGCTCTCCTCTATCAGTAAACGGTATGCGTAATCACCGGTTTGCAGTGTGTACACTTCATGCTCGCCATTACCGGCCACCGCAAAGGCATCTACTTCACCGTTAGAAATAGCATGGACCAATTGTTCCGATTCGGCTAACCGTTCCTCCAGGTCATTGATTTTATGCAACAGCTCTTCTTTGGAAAGGCGAATCATTGTTTGTCTTTAAAAGATATGCCAAGGATTTTTACAACTTTCTCCAGGTCGGATAGATCACCTACCAGCGTTCTTTTGGGTAATGGAGAAGATTTAATCAGCGATGGACTAAAAACAATATGCTTCTCGGAGGCGATTTGCGGGTTCTTATATATATCGATTATTTCCAACTCAAAAGCATCGCTGAGGTGCTCATCACACAGTGTCTTGATATTTTGAATAGCCTCCATCGACCGGTGCGACATGCCGGCAACATACAGCTGCAACATCAGCTTGCCTTCGGACACCACCTTAACCGGTTGCTTTTTTTTCATTTCATTTCGCCTTTTTTTCTTTTGCGGGCCGGATATCTAAACCAACCAGCACTTTCTCTTCATTGGATAAATCGCCGATGATCTTTCGTATGGGTTGCGGTACTTTCCGCACCAATGTCGGAATGGCAAAAATCTGGTCACCTGCGGCAAGCTGCGGATTTTTTAAGAGATCGATTATTTCAATGGAATATTTCCCCATCAGGTGCTGTTTACAGTAGTTCGTTATGTTTTTTAAAGCAAGGACTGATTTAGGGGTCTGACCGGCGATATATAACCGAAGTTCCCAGAGCTGTTCTTTTGGCATAGGCCCTTATTTAAATTGCGTAAATATCATACCAATGTGACTCCTTTACCTGTAATGCGGAAATGGCTCACGCCGTTGTAATGCCCCATACCACGGGATTTAATAATCACCAGGCTCCTGTTGCGGCCATCTCCAGTGTTGTCATTTGCAAGGCTGATCCATGTATCGGCGAGCGACGAAACGGCCTCAACGGTAGGGTCGCTGAACGTATCCGCGCCGTGGTGCGTAAGGGATGTAAAAATGGCGTTTACTCCATTCACCTTTAACAGGTCTATCAGCCGCACCAGCATGGCCCGCACTTCGCTCCTGTTTCCAACCGTTTCCAGGCTGCTGATGGGATCGATTACAACCATTTTTGGCTTTATCTGTTCCAGCAACTGGTACAGCACGGCAAGGTGCATTTCAAGGCCCTGCAATGACGGCCTTGAGGCATGAATATGCAACATTCCCGAGCGCAGGTAGGGTTTAATGTTTATACCGATAGACCGCAGGTTCCGCGCAATCTGGTCAGGTGATTCTTCAAAAGAAAAATAAAGCACACGCTCTTTATGCCTGCAACTGTTTACGGCCATCCCGGATGATAAAATTGTCTTTGCCGTACCCGCAGACCCCGTTATAAGCATACTGCTGCCACGGAAAATACCTTTTCTTTCAAATAATTTATCAAGAAATGCAAAGCCGGTGGAAATGATATCGTTCGGCGCAGCATAGTTAAGTTTGAGTGAAGTGATCGGTATGACGGTGACGCCACCGCTGTCAATCAAAAAAGGATATTCATTTGTGCCATGCAAAGATCCCCGGTATTTGACTATCCGTAACCTCCTGGTTGCAATCTGGTCTATAACCCGGAAATCGAGCAAGATGACGCAGTCAGATACATATTCTTCGAGTCCCTGTCTTGTCAAAGAGTTTTCACCCCGTTCACCAGTAATGACGGTCGTTACTCCTTTTTCTTTTAACCAGGTAAAGAGGCGGCGAATTTCTGAACGCAATATGGAACTGTTTTCTATGCCGCCAAATAATGATTCAATGGTATCCAGCACCACCCGTTTCGCCCCTATGGTATCAATGGCATAGTTGAGGCGTATAAACAAGCCTTCCAGGTCAAAGTCACCGGTCTCTTCAATTTCCGAATTTTCAAGGTGTACATGATCGATCAATAATTTTTTTTTGGCAATCAGTGTGGATATATCAAAGCCAAGCGAACTCACGTTTTGGGCAATATCCTCACCGGTTTCTTCAAAACTCATAAACACGCCCGGCTCATTATAATCCGTGATCCCTTTTACAAGAAATTGGGTGGCAAATAAAGTTTTACCACAACCGGCACTTCCGCAAATCAGTATCGGTCTTCCTTTTGGAAAACCGCCGTTAGTGATTTCATCAAGGCCGGAGATACCGGTTTTTACTTTAGATAGAAATTCTTTTTTAATTGCAGGCATAATCAGATTAATAGTTTTCAAATATAACTTACTATAGAAGATTAAAAAACCGTATTTCTTTAGCCGAGCGTGAAAAATAAAACGCGCCATGTCTCTACATTAAGGTTTCTTTAGGGAATTGACTAACATTTATTCCTATCTTCGGAGAGATGACAAGGTTTGCTAAAAATAATCGCTTCCAGTTTTTACAAAAGCATATCGTGCTTGATATGTGCGATTCCTATACCTGTTCATTTAAAGAATTCTTCCCTTTTTGTATCAAGTTATATTACTTCTCCAATTTCAAAGACTTTAATACGCTTTCCCAAGCCTGATATTTACAGGTCTTGGGTTATTCTGCAGACACACTGGGCAGGAAAAGTGAATTAGTCAATCCCATCTAAAATTAGAAATAGATGTTTTCCGGATGATTAGCTATCGCATACGTACATGTCATAGCATTCCTTCCTGCTATTTATTCAACACTGTAAAATCATTCTTATGTCAACAATCGTTGTTGCGGGTGGCCTTATTTTATTTCTTGCAATAGTCATTCTCGTGCTTGTTTCGGTAAATAACAAACACAGGAAAAAAATCGCTATGGAGCTTGTTGGCCGTTTCAATCAACTCGGTGAAAGGAATAATTTATCCTTTACCCAAAAGGAAATCATGGAAAATTTTGTAATCGGACTCGACGAATTCCGGATGAAACTTTTTGCGTTAAGAAAAGCAGGTAATCAATACGATTTCGAGGTCATTGATCTGAAAGAAATAAAGAGTTGCTCAAAGAAGAAAATATACAAAAGCATCAATATGGGAACGTTGAAAAAAGAGAGGTATGAAAACCATATTGATAAAATCGTATTGCAACTTGATTATCCAGGTAACAGCGACCCGGTTCAAATTGCTTTTTATGAATCCGATGCAGATCATTTTTTGGATCTGCCTGACCTGGAGCGAAAAACAGAACGTTGGATAACTCTTATTGCAAACACGCTAAACAGGAAGTTAAAGAGTACAGCCCGTTAAAAGAAAAAACGGCAATAGCAAAACACAGGCAACCGCTTTTTGAATGTGATATTACTTGCAAACAATACAATTTGATTATGCACGCCACACATTTAAGAATGACTCAAGGGAAGCTGTTTCCTGCTGACGCTACGGGTGAACAAAAACCTATTTTATAACCAGTCAAATTTATCTATGACAATCATTACCATAGTTATGGTAGTCATTGCAGGATTTGCGATTTGTACACAAATTCTTATTGGTATGAAAAACAGGAATGCAAGGATTGCTAAAAGCAAATATGTACGGTTAAGTGAACTCGGTTCGCAGCTTAATTTGTCATTTTCAAGTCATTGGGTAGTAAACAACAAACTCATTGCACTGGATGGGTTGAAGAGGATGTTATTGGTATTGGAAATAAATAATGAAATGAATCAGCCGAAAATTATTGACCTGAACCAGGTTGTCGCCGTATCAATAAAAAAAAGTTATGGTAGCATAAAGTCGGGCGAGTTACGGGATAAGCCCTTTGATGAATTTTTAAAAACGGTTGATTTACAATTCGGGTTCCGGGATAAAGGCGAATCCGTTGTCCTGGCATTCTACGACAGTGAAATGAATGCGTTGTCCGATCTGCCGGCATTAGAACGAAATGCAAGGAATTGGCAATTGATACTGTCCAGGCTGACCTTACCCGGCCCGGTCCAAACAAGCGAACACAGTAACAAATTACAGGTGGCTTAATGCCAGGTAACAAATTAGAAATGCATTTGCCCAAACAAAAAGGCAGGAACATGACACGAAATCAAAAACAAGGTCCGGCAAGCCGGTTGATTATACTGATGCTTGTTTTCGGAACGGTTATATCAGTAAAAGAGGGATATATTGGGAATGAGAAATGGTACTGGATACTTATTGTTACAGTACCCTTGTTGCTATTGGCGATGGTGAACGGCCGCCGGGAAAAGCATGATGAGTCCGTCAATGATTAGGGGCGCTGCAGACTAACCAAACAGAAAGTACGGATCATGCAGAATAATAGTATAACTGGCGGGCACAGTTGGTTTTTTACGAAGCCGTGTAACAGGCATTACACGGCTTCAACGCAATCATGCGAAAGGGACAGGGATTATTGTATAAAAGAGGCTATTTCCGCGCTGTACATTTTTGCGCCGCCTTTACCGACGACAGCCACACGGAACCAATATTTTTTCCCGGGCACCAAGCCTGTAAACAGGTGCTTTACTTTTGTATTAGGCTGTATCTCCCAAATGCTGGTATCCGTAATGGGATCGGCTGTATACTCAAAAAGATAACTCCTGTTCCCCTTGGCGCCGGATATTTTCACCTGTATTTCACCGGAGTTGGCGCCGCTTGCCACGTTAATGGACCTTGGGGCTACCAGCATTACTTCTTCAGCCTCTTTTTCAAGGTCAAAGCCACTGCTGATAAGGATTGTCCGGTCGCCGGCTGCTATCATGGTAACATAGCCACTTAACTGGAGCAACAACTCTTCCAGTACTTTGCGGGCCTTGTTCTTCTCTGCAACGGCAAAGCGGTCGCCGCTCGCGGCAGCGGTCAGTGCTTCGGTGAACGTACTGTTAGCGTCCAGTAATTCCGCAACAGTCGGGGTCGGCTCTTTAAAATACTCGTTGTCGGAAATGGCGGAGCCGATTTCGCGCGACTTATTGTCGAGCTTCGCGTCGCTATACCGCCCGAAGGAGGCATTAATACGATATACTTTCATAGGTGAAAGATTTAGATTATTTAATTTGTTAACAATACAAAGACACTACACATTTCTAAAAAGAATAGTAGAACTATTTCTATCGTAGATCAAACTTTTTCTATGTGTATGCAAAAACACGTCTAGGAATTTAGAAACATCTCTCTACCTTAATTCAAAAGCATCAGGAAATACAGGTAAGTCAAGGGATGCCGCAGTAATAACATGTGGGAATTTAGTAAATGCAAGGGGTCACGTTATAAGCTCGATGGGCTTTGTTGTAAACGCAAGGGGTCATTTTGTAATCGCAAGAGGCCATGTTGTAATCGCAAGAGGCCATGTTGCAAACGCAACGGGTAATGTTGTAACCGCAAGAGGGCCTGATGTAACCACTTGAGGCGTTGTTGTTTTTACATGAAGAAATGTTGCTTTCGCGGGAAACTATGTAGATTATACATTGGCTTATGTCAATTGTAAACGGATGCATGTTGTAAGGAGACCTTCAATTATCAATCGTTTTACCGATCACGACATTCACCATTGACCATTCACACTTCACCATTCACCTTTCACGTTTCCCCCATCCCATCAGCCACTCACTTCTTTCTATTTTTCACTTTTCCCTTTTCATTTTTCATTTCTTTACGCCATTCACCATTCACCTTTCACCTTTCACGTTTCCCCATTCCCATCAGCCACTCACTTCTTTCTATTTTTCACTTTTCCCTTTTCATTTTTCATTTCTTTACGCCATTCACCATTGACCATTCACCATCTCATTTCTGCCCGGAAACGCGGTAACGATCCTGCCGCCCGTATCGGTCAGGATAGTAATGACATTTGTTTCTTGCCCATTTTTATCATGACCGATAGGGGCCGGTGCTTCTACTACCCGCTGCCTGATATTTTCGTTCACAGCAATGGGTGGCACGGCGTGGGCCTCCCGGATATAATCAAGGATATCCGTAACCGGTATATTGAATTTGCCCGCATTGGGGTACCTGTTTATCTTATTATAGTGCCGCTCCATGATATGTGCAATGCGGGTGACCGTGAGGTAATAATCCTTGCTGATAAATTTTTTTTTGGAAATGGGCAGCTGGTTAAACAGTTCCTTGTTCAGGTCGTTCAGCCATTCCTGTGTGTCTGACAAAAGAAATAAAAGTTTCAGCCATTCCTGTTCGGAGAAGTTGGAGTGATGTTTTTTATCGGGCATAGAAAAAAATTGACGTGGTACGCGAACTACTCGATACTGAGGGACGGGGAGCCCCTGACATACTCATAGCCGCGTCCACGCCATAGCGTGAACCATTGGCTATCCTTGAGTATGTCATTGAAAATTCCCCGTTTTCAGTAATCTCAATAGATAGTTATCGCAATAGTTATGTAAAATCCTTTTTTACCTGTTGCGTGGTAAAGATAATGATGAAGAGAATGAACTACTGAATGAGTGGGAAGTATTTCTTTGTAGTGAAAATGGATTTAATATATAGTATTGTCTTTGTTTGTTTGAGGTTTGGCTAAAGCCATTTCTATTTCATCATTTATCCCTGCTCTGAAGAGCAGGGCAACAGAATACGGCGAGCAATCGAATCCGGAAGGGCAATAGAACCCTTAAAAGCAAGATGGCATTGTTGCCTCATCCTTTAGGATGAGGATCATATAAGGTAATGTTGATAATCTCCGGCTTTAGTCGAATTAGTGTTGACTGGTACCAACATTTTTTTCGGTTATTCGTCGTCATTTAAAAAAAGTGATTAAATTGGCTGAGGAGAAACTTGCTGAGAAAGTAAAATTATTCGTACAATACATGCCAAGTGTCACCGCAAGTATTAACTTTTTCTTCCAAATTTTCTGAAAGCCTGTATAGTTTGATAATAAGCATACGCCAGAAATATTCTACCGAGAAAATCCCAAAAATAAGCCCATCCGGAAAACATAAGCTTATTATTAAATAAATCTTCAAGCAGAATAAAACGTAAGGGGTTTAAAAATCGAAAAAAGGCAATAAATATAATTTGATTGCAAGAAATTGGGAGTCCAACGTAATATTGATCAGAAGAAATGACCACAGCCCAAAAAAATAAGACACCTACAATTATTGACATTCTGATTCCCTTTATCCATGAACGCCCAAAATCGTTCGAAAATTTACTAAACCAAAGATTCACTAACGTAGAATAGCGAAATGGCACATTCTTTTTTGATGATTTCAACACTTCATAATGCGACTCTATTTCCCTTGCTTGATATTCTAAAGATCTGAAAGTATCGCCCTGCTTTGAAAAAGCGGTATGCAACTGCCCAAAAGCAAGTTGTGCTTGTTTATAATTAGCTGTGCCTTCAATAACAACCTTTTTTGGAAAATCTGTTTCAGACAAGAACACTTCGGAAATCTTACTGTTTTGGAAATTAAATAAAGCATGTGAAAAATCACATAAAATAAAATCTGTTTTCTTTAGGTCTGAAGAAACGATTTCAAGACTACCATTCTTAGGTATCGTCAGTTGTTGCAAGGTTAACCTTCCTTCGTTTAAAACATTCTCAAATATAAAATTTTCAATTGTCGCATTATTGATAGAAAAGTTTTTCCCGACATCATTATTGCCCCAAATTATTAACTGTTTAATATAAGGGGAATGGCTTATTGACGTTCTAAATAATTGACTTAAAGGGAGCCGCATTCTCTCAAAAACCTTTGTGTTCGAAATCTCAATTATTCGCTGTGACTCTCCTTTTAAATTGTCAAATAATAATGTGCAGGTTTCTGAATCAAGAATCCGTATAATGTTTCCAAAAGTATAATGATTAAATTCAAGCTGATTTATAAATAAGCTCTGAAGAGAACTTTCAGAACGTGCGCTGGTATGATTATAGATTTTAATTGCTTCTGAAAAAATATTTTGAAGACGAAGAGTTGTAAAATGCGCACTGGTAAATTCAAACGCACCACTTTTTTCGTTTTTTACTCGCCCTGTATTGATGTTCGTGATTTCACAATGCGCTATAGCGCCAGAAATAGTTATAATCGCGTAATTATCAATCCTGTTAATCAAAAGTTCATTTGCGCCACTTGCTGTAATATATATTGGAGCTTGAATTTTACATTGGTCTATAAACTTAATATTCCTGGTAACGTTATTTAGATTGATCTGACTGTTGAATTCACAGTTTTCAAAAATAATATCACCCATTTGTGTAAATGATTCAATAACCAACGAAGCGTCAAAAATGCAATTTTTGAAAACCACTGGCAGTTTATAAGCTGATATTCCTCTTTTATATTCCAGCGGGCTAGTAATCTGGTACGAATCCATCTCAATCGCATTATTTGAGATCAATGAATGCCCTCCCCAAGTGTTTCCAGTTCTAATTTGGTGTTCCAATATTTCACCTGTGATGTTTTTTAACTCAGGCATTAAATACGTTTGAATACTTACTAAACAATTTGCAAGAAAAAGAAAAAAATAAGGAAACCCGCCCTAGTAGCTGATTTCCTGAAAACATCAGTCGGGATGACTGGATTCGAACCAGCGGCCCCTACGTCCCGAACGTAGTGCGCTACCGGGCTGCGCTACATCCCGAAAATTTATCAATGTTATTCCGAACATAGTGTCCGCCAGGGCGGGACTACATCCCGAAAATAACCGGATGGCAAAAATAAGTATTTGGTAGTAATTCTAAAACCGTGAGGATAGCAACACCGCACCGTTACCTCTTTGCATTAAACTTTCTTCCTCTGCGCCTTTGCGTGATTATTTTTTTCTCTGCGTCTCCGCGTGAAATATTATTCTTCCTCTTCTCCTCCGCGCCTCTCTGCGTGAATAATTGCCTCCAAACGCAAAGCTCAATCGTTTGCACATTTATTTCAATTTTTTATAAACACGGTTTTTTGTTTTGCAATATGCATTACATTACAGAACGATTTTAATGATGCCATATGTAGTATTGCGATACCCGCTGACAATGGTTTGTGCGACGCACCGGATGATTGCATCTTCCGCTGCGCACCAGGATAAAGCCGGCATGCCATTGAATCGCTAACCAAACCTGTTTCCTTAATCCCGGTGACGAAGGCTACCCGTGCCGTATAACCGTAATTTATCAACCTCTATAAACTCATATTATGGAATCGCAACGCAGATCTGTATTAAAAAAACTATTTGCTTCCATCGCCGGGATAGCCGGGCTTGGAGTCGCCGCCAATGCCAGGCAAAACAACCCGGTGGCAGCTGAAGATATCGAAGCCGGAAATGTTGTTTACGACCAGGAAGTTCCATTATTTTCCGGTCATACTAAATATGGCGGCCTTGTGTACATAGCGGGTAAAGGGGCACATGTGGCACCATTCGAGATCAAGGCACATACTGAAATTGTATTGAAGGAGCTGGAAGCAGAGTTAAAGAAAGCCGGTTCTGCTATGGATAAAGTAATTAAAGTAAATGTATACCTGAATGATATTGCGGACTACAAAGGAATGAACGAAGTGTTCAGGGGACGGTTTGGCCCCAACCCTCCCGTACGCACTACCGTAGCCGTCGCCAAAGGCGGCGTACCCGGCGACTCACTGGTAGAAATGGATTGTATCGCGGTTCTCATCTGATCACCCGGTTTATTAAACTCATTACATATGAAACGACGGGATATTCTTAAAAAGTTATCATTCCTTCCGTTTGCAGGCGGCATCGCCAGCCTGTATCCAGTTCAATCAAAAGCGTCTTCTCCCCTGCCTCCGGCCACCCGGGATTTGTTTAAGGAACTTGGCATACGCACCTTCATCAATGCGGCAGGTACATATACATTCATGACCGGTTCATTGATGCACGATGTAGTTACCGATACAATTAAGACGGCATCTAAAGAATTTTGCCTGCTGGATGAAGTACAGGATAAAGTAGGTGCAAAGATCGCCGCAATGACGCACGCGGAAGCGGCGGTGGTAACGGCTGGTGCATTTTCCGGTCTTACCCTGGGCCTTGCCGGTATACTTACCGGTACGGACGTAAATAAAGTAAAACAATTGCCGTTCCTTGACGGCACGGGTATGAAGTCGGAAGTCATTTGCCAAAAGGGACATGATATCGATTACAATCATGCCTTTATCAATACCGGATGCAAAATGATTACGGTTGAAACGGTGGAAGACGTAGAAAAAGCAATCAATGAAAAAACGGCGCTGATGCATTTTCTAAATATCAATGCAGATAAAGGAAAAATAATGCATGAAGAATGGGTGGCTTTGGGTAAAAAGCACGGCATACCGACATCCAATGATATTGCGGCAGACGTACCGCCTGTATCCAACCTCTGGAAATTTAATGATATGGGGTTTGACTTTGTTGTTATATCCGGCGGTAAAGCGATAAAGGGACCACAAAGCGCCGGGTTGCTCATGGGTAAAAAGCATATCATTGAAGGTGCACGCGTACATATGCCGCCGCGCGGTTTTAATATCGGCCGCGGTATGAAGATAAATAAGGAAGAAGTATTAGGCATGTATGTGGCACTCGAACATTATTTAAATTATGATCACGACAGGGAATGGAAACAATGGGAAGATAATATCGGGGTGATAGAAAAAGCGGCGAAGTCGGTAAGCGGTGTTTCTACAAGAATATTTGTACCACCATTGGGCAACATTACGCCGACATTGGAACTAACATGGAGCAAAACAAGCGTGAAAGCAAAAGATATACAGGACAGGCTGCGTGCAGGCAACCCGTCTATCGAAGTGATGAGCCACGACGATAATGCCATTCACATCACCGTGTGGGTGATGAAGGCGGGGGAAGAAAAGATTGTCGCCAAACGACTGAAAGAAGAGCTAACCGCGCTGATGGCGTAATGATCCGATTGCGAAACAAAGAAATACGTAACGATTGAACTACCGGAAGACAGCCGTTGTACTGGCAGCGAGCTTTTTAATCTTGTTATTTACGGTTACCCTACCCCGTTGCAAGTCGCCCGGCAATGCGGCGGACAGCGTGTGGAAAGCGCCGCCCGAAGCGGATGCACTGTACAATCCATTGCAAAACATGTTGCTTGCGGAACAAAAAGGGAAAGAATTGTACGAGGTGTATTGCTGGTCCTGTCATGGAAAAGAAGGTTATGGCGATGGTGCAGCCGGCAAAGCATTAGGGCAAAAACCGGCAAACTTTCACGACGATAAGGTGCGCAGGCAACGGCAGGGTTCGCTGTTCTGGAAAATAACGCATGGCCGTGGCAACATGCCGCCGTTTAAAGACGCATTATCTGAAGAACAGCGCTGGCAACTGGTTTCATACATACGCCGGTTTTCTGACAAACATATTGAAGAACGAAGAAAACCACCCGCATCATTGAGCCCCGGCATATCCATCTCCCATGTAATGCGCATAGAACCGCTGGCGGTAAGACTATTGCAGAACCCGGAAACCGGCAACATGTATTATACAACCTTCGAAGGCGATGTATATAAAATAAAAGGATGGCCGTCAGACTCGCTCGTGTCGCAAAAAATTATTTCATTAAAAGATCACGGCATACCGCGCCTGCAGGGCGCTGCCTTTTATAAAAACAATCTTTTCTTATGCGGCAACGTCGACTCGACGAGTAAGAAAATGACGGGCGGCCGAATGGTGCGGATTGAATTGGATGACACTATCATCAGGCAGGTGTCCGTTGTGTTTAACACCGTTTTCTATGCGGCAAACAAAACGATCTATGATCATGGATGGAATGCATTGGCGGTAAGCGCCGATAACAAATATATTTATGTCAATAGCGGCGCGAGAACGGATCATGGCGAAATACAGGACAATGGTGGACTGTTTCCCGGTGCAAGGGATAACGCGTTAACGAGTAAAATCTTCCGGTTTCCTATTGATGCAAAAGATCTTTTATTGCCGGATGATGCGACTGCATTAAAATCTAACGGCTACCTGTATGCTGAAGGAATACGCAATGCATACGATATGGCATTCGATGGTTCGGGCAACTTATTCGCAGTGGTAAATTCCGGCGATTATGATTCGCCCGAAGATATGTTCTGGGTACGGGAGGGACATCATTATGGCTTTCCCTGGTTTATGGGCGGTATAGAAAACCCGCAGCAGTTCCCCGGCTGGAAACCAAATCCGGATAATGATCTTTTCATCAACCCGTTTTCACATTCATGGCAGGTAAAGTATTATTATGACGACTCCACGTTTCCTAAACCTCCTTCTGTGCGCTTTTCACCAGGTGTGCAGAACCTGGGGCCCGATGCCAATGAATACCGGGGTCATTCCGGCAAGGTACTCGATGGCGATACTACCGGTGTTGCCGTCAGCACATTTACACCCCACTCCTCACCGTTAGGTATTTTCTTCGATACAAGGCATGTATTGGCGGATAGCCTGGATGGCGATGGCTTTGTTATCCGGTATACATTTGGTGCCAATGCGGCGATGATGGGCCGGTTTACCAACCAGGGCGCCGACTTATTGCATATGCATTTTACGTATGATGCAGCAGCTGATAATTATTTTATACATACAACCCGGATGGTAGAAGGCTTTATAGAACCGGTAGATGCGTTGCTCATAGGCCATGATGTGTATGTAATAGAATATGGCGGCCGGGGCGGCGATCTATGGAAAATATCACTGCCGGCAAAAAGGAAAACCGCATTACAAACACACGCTGTTAAAAAATAAATTCCAGGAACATGAAAAAGAATTGCCTGCTTGTTTTATTGATTTCCTGCTTCGGCACAATCACTTTCGGTCAACCGTACAGCATTGTTATCAAAGACGGGCATGTGATCGATCCGAAAAATAATATCGATGCGGTAATGGATGTGGCCGTAAATGATGGAAAGATTGTACTTGTGAGCAAGAACATAGACACCAAACAGGCTGCGCAGGTGGTGGATGCAAAAGGACTGTACGTGATGCCGGGTTTGATCGACATTCATTGTCATAATTTCTTCGGCACGGAACCCGATCATTATTTAAGCAATGGATTAACGGCGGTTGCGCCGGATGGCTTTACGTTTCGCTGTGGTGTAACAACCGTCGTTGATGCAGGCGGCGCCGGCTGGAAAAGCTTTGCCTTATTTAAAAAAAATATTATCGACAACTCGCAGACAAGAGTATTATCACTGCTGAATATTGTAGGTGAAGGTATGCGCGGTGGTGCATACGAACAGAATCTGAATGATATGGACGGCAAGATGACCGGGCTTGTTGCGAAAGCAAATCCCGGCGTTGTCGTTGGCGTGAAAGTAGCGCATTTTGAAGGAGCGGATTGGACACCGGTTGACCGTGCGGTAGAAGCCGGTAAGTTGGCCAACATTCCTGTAATGATCGATTTCGGTGGCAGCAATCCGCCGTTATCTATTGAAGAGTTGTTTATGAAACATCTTCGTCCCGGCGATATATTTACTCACTGCTTCGGACATCTGAAAACTCGCGAAGCCATCGTGGATGAAAAAACAAACGATCTTAAACCGTTTGTTTGGGACGCCAGAAAAAGAGGGATCATATTTGACGTGGGTTACGGTGGCATCAGCTTTGTTTTTGAACAGGCTATTCCAGCTGTGAAGAAAGGATTTTATCCAAACTCCATCAGCACGGATCTGCATGGCGGCAGCATGAACAATGCGATGAAAGATGAATTAAGTGTGATGTCGAAATTTCTTGCCATAGGCATGCCGTTAAATGAAGTGATCAGGGCGGCAACGTGGAACCCCGCGCAGGAAATAAAACGTGAAGATCTCGGCCATCTCTCTGCTGGTGCGGAAGCGGATATTGCCATACTCAATTTGCGCGCAGGCAAGTTCGGTTTGTTTGATTATACAGGATATAAAATCGATGCGGGTAAAAAGTTTGAATGCGAAATGACAATACGCGCCGGCAAAATTGTGTATGATTTAAACGGCATCGCAAACCCGATCGTGCCACCGAAGCCTGCTGCTAATGATCAAAAGAAAACCGGGCACTGATTCTATGCATTCATCCTATACATCTTTGAATGTTTACAAATTAATTCTTGCCTTAGCTGCATTATGTCTTCTCGTTGCATTGATCATTTCGTTTTCAGCACATATCGAAAAGGCAGGCCCGTTATTCATTGGTTTTTTTCTGCTGCTTGCGGTCGGCTTTCGCGGGTTTACGTTGCTGAAAGGCTTCTCGTATACAGTGATCATCTTTGCCGCGGTCACTACGGCCTTGTATTATCCAAATTATTTTATCGAGATAAACGGGTATAAATTAACCCGGCTTATCACGCCATTGATACAGGTTATCATGTTCGGCATGGGCACATCGATGAGCTTTCATGATTTTGCCGGTGTTATTAAGATGCCAAAAGGAGTGCTGATCGGCGTTACCAGTCACTTTATTATTATGCCGATGCTGGGTTTTACACTGGCAAGTCTAAGCAATTTTCCCCCGGAGATTGCGGCAGGTATCATTCTTATTGGCTGTTCGCCAAATGGTATGGCTTCGAATGTTATTTCTTATCTCGCAAAAGCGAACCTGGCGTTGTCCGTTACCATCACCGCTGTTTCCACCATGCTGGCACCGTTTGTCACTCCTTTATTAATGAAGTTGCTTGCCGGTGCATTCATTCATATCAATGTACTGGATATGATGTGGGATATTTTTAAAATGGTGATCATTCCCATTCTTGGTGGTTTGATTTTTAATAAATTCCTCAGTGGCAAAGCAAAATGGCTGGATAAAGCAATGCCCCTTATATCCATGGCGAGCATTGCATTTATCATCGTTATCATTACCGCCGCGGGACGAGATAGTTTGTTATCCATCGGCCCGGCTTTGCTGCTGGTGGTACTCATCCACAACCTGTGCGGGTATACGTTAGGTTACTCGAGCGGACGGCTATTCAAAATGAGTGAACGCGATTGCCGCACTATTGCGATAGAAGTAGGTATGCAGAACGGGGGGCTGGCATCAGGACTTGCCAAAGCAATGGGAAAAATTGCGACGGTAGGTTTGGCTCCGGCAATCTTTGGTCCGCTGATGAATGTAACCGGCTCGATACTCGCTTCATATTGGCACCGAAGGCCGCCAGTAGAACGCAATCAAAAAGTAAAGGCAGACATACAGCCCGCGGTAGCTAAATCGTAAACGGGGTTACTCCAACACTTTTACAACTCGTGCCATTTTTCCTTCCAGGTTTATACCTTCCAGGATAACCACTAATTTCCGGCTGATATCATTGTTGTAAAATTCAATTTTAGTCCGGGGATTGCTCTTGTCAGTAAACACATACGGATTCCAGTATAACGTTGCCCTGTAGTCGGTTTCCCCAACAGATTTCGGATCGCTGTAATCCGGTTGTGTAAACTCGCGAAACTTTGTATACCCTTCCAGGCTTACCGCTGTGAGGCTTTCGCCCCCGGCGCTGCTATTGTTATAAACGGGGTTATACCCTTTTTTTGTGTAGATAGCAATAGCACCGGTGGCGCCGTTTAAAAACGCCCCGACAAAAGGTGGCCTGAATCCTTTTACATACGCAATATCCGATATGGACACATTGACGATTGATTCCACTGGCATAGGCACTTCATCAAGAAAAAAATAAGGCGGGTTTTCCCTACCAACCAATTCAAAGGCACGGAACCACGTAACTGTTACACCTTGCGGGCCGCTTTCTTTTACACTAAGACCCGGCAGCTTGGATTGCAGGTAAGTAAAAATATTGGTATACCCTTTTGCGGTTTCATCCCCTTCTACATCTACCATATAATTATTTCCTTCCCCGGCGAATACCCCATGCGTATAAAAATTATCCAGTTGCTGTATTTTGGTTTTCACCTTTGAGCTCACCACCACTTCCCTCAACGTTTTAGCAGTGGTTTCATTTTTTATTCTTTCCTGTTCTGCAAAAAAAGTAATGCTGTCTTCCGGTTCATCGATTGTTATCACCGTGTTTCGCTGGCCTGCAAAGAATTTATCTTTCTCTTCTTTTTCAAATAGATTATTGTGAATACTGAGATAATCCTGTACGCCGACGGATTTCTTTCCATTGATTCCGTAGTACACCTGCACCGTATCATAAAAGAATATATTTCTTTTTTCAAAAACCCCGCTTTTATCTACAGGTATTAGATGCACTTTACTGGCATTATCTTTTCCCTGTACAATCACATTCATCAGCGGGTTGCCCTTCACCAGTTTTTGATTACTTATTTTACCCTTAAGCCCGAGGTAATCTGTTTCTGCAGGATATTGAATAACCGGCATTTCTCCTTTGGCTATTTTATCCCAGTCATAACGGCGATGCCCATGAGTAAGCATCAGCAGATCGAGATTGGCGGCTACCACGTCGCTGTCTCCAGGCTCAAAACGAAAATAATAGGCGGGGTTATTTACTTTCCCTTTTATTTCGTCGGTCAGCAAGAGATCGGAAAAAATAGTTTGCTCCTCATTGAAATTCACTGCCGCCGCATCTGTCACTGCGACGGACATATTTGCAAACATCGTATCCGGTACAAAAATCTCGATCTCATTTTTCCCTTTTTTGCCCAGGTCCTTTTTTATAGCATGTACTTCGGGTTGAAACACATTGCTTTTATTGCCAGCAAACATAAGCCTCTCCGATACCGGTACCCAATCGTTATTAAACAAAGTCAATTGAACTATGCCGGCTTGAAATTCACTTGTTGAGAGATCAAACGCAACTTTCGTTTTTTCAGACATGTTGATATCTAGTTTGTAGCGCAGCAAATTACCCTGGTGTACCAGCAGGTGCACTAACTTGAATGATTCACCGGCATCCGTTGAGCGCTGCAGAAGAAGGAATGTCTTCTGGCCGCCTGCATCCACGCGCATCGTTAAGCCGGATTTCTTTTCGATAGTGATCGGTGTTATACCCGTTACATTGTTATCATCTTTCCACTCGAGATTATAGGTTTCCCCTTTTTCAGCAACCAATTTAAATGAACCCATTCCATCGTGCACAGAGGCAACGGAATCGAGCTTCTTACCCGAACTGCTTTTTATTACTCCTTTAATTTCTTTCGGTTTTTCGTTTTTATCAACGGCGGCAAAGGCAAACCGGTTTGCCAAACCTTCTACCGCAAAACCGCCTTCGGGGAAGATGTGTACTCTTCCGGTTTGCGCGCTTGAATTATCAACCGTAGGCTGTTTTTTTTCAGCTGCATTTTTAACTGAAGCGTTGTTGCCTGTTTCACCTTTTCGTTTTTCATTGTCCAATGATCTGCGGATGCTGACCGACCGGCTATAGATCAGCGCGGTGTCAAAATTCAACATCCACTTTGTGTATGCCTTAATCACTATTGCATTGCTCATATAATTGGATGGAATGGTAAAGGAGCCTTTTGCCGATCCCCGGATTAATGGTGCAGCGTTTTGCTGCAAGAGTTTGCCCGCCCCGTTGTAAAAATCAATGTACAACGTCTTACTCAACGTCGATACATCATGATCTTCCATTACGTACGCTTTAAAGTAAACGGTTTCGTCTGCACTGTAAATGCCGCGATCGAGATGCAGATGTACTTTCTCCGGTGTAAAATGTTCGGCATAACGGGCCAGCGTGGAATCAATCTGTTGCGCGTGGCCGCAAAGGCAAAACAATAACAGGATGATAAGAGGATAAGGCAATCGTTTGGTCATATACTATTTGTAAATATAACAGGGTAAGAAAGATAGGATATAAATTAATGGGTCGAAAAAATTAAATGCTAAAATTATTTTTCACGGAAGGGTAAGAGACGGTGGAACGTCGTGTAAACATCAACGTAAAAATGAGTCGCATCATTGGTGACCTGGTATTACACTCGTCAAGAAGCAAAAAAACCCAGGAAGAAAATATGTTGGCTAAAAGTCTTTCAGGTGTCAATGGTTTGTAACGCCGGAGTGCAGGCTACGATGATCGTATTCGTCGTGCATGTACCTCTTATCATTTTGGCTTTGAATAGAGCATTTTCCATGCTGCTTCATACTTATCTCCTTCTGTCCATTGTGGCTGTACTGGATTATCCGCAATGTACCTGGCGGCCAGGGTAAATGAGTTCATGTATTTAACAACATAGCGCAAATCAATATTGTCTACTTCATCGCCGAGCTGGTGATAATATTTAAAGATTGTTTCATCCAGTTTCTTTACTCCCATGCCATAAGTAGGTGCCGGAACACCTTTTGCCGCAAAATTTACATTATCACTCCGGTCAAACAGGCCCAGCTGCGGCGCCGGGTCGCCCCGGAGAGTGAAACCGTAGGCCAAACACGCTTTCTCGATATCATCATCAGCGGACGTTCTTCCGAGCCCGATCACATTAATAAGAGTGGTATCATTATAGCCACCGTTATCAATATTCAGATTGAACACCATTTTCTCCAAACCGATCGTTGGATGTGAAGCAAAATACTTACTGCCTAACAATCCCATCTCTTCGCCGGTGAAGGCAATAAACAATACCGATCTTTTTGCCGGGTGTTGCGCAAAATAACGTGCGGCGTTGATAACTGCTGTTACACCAATCGCATTATCTCTTGCGCCGTTATAAATACTATCAGTCTTCCCTTCTTCCTGTTTGGGAATGGAAGCGATGCCTATATGATCATAATGAGCAGAAAGAACAATGAACTGGTTTTTTAATTTAGCGTCTGTCCCCTCTACCCATCCCATCACATTTTCGGCAGGCACTTTAATCACATTATTCCCGGTTACTTTAATTGTAGCCGACTTTGAATTTTTTACAAGCTGAAGCAACTCGCCTGCGGGATCATGTACCGCGAAAACGGGCAATAGCGAATCCTGTGAAAGAAAAGCACGCTGGCTACTAAAAGCGTGCTGGGGAAGTTCCCAGTCAGAGTCGGGCTGCCAGTATCTTTCGATCATCGCGATGGCGCCTTTTTCATGTAATCGTTTTTGCTTTGCATCCCTGAAGCGGGTACCGGATACAACGGTTGTTGAATCGTTTTCGCCCATGTTAACCACAACGATCTTGCCCTTTACATCAACGGTTGCTAAATCCGCGGGTGTACCAAAACCTGCAAATACTACGTCAGCCGTTTTATCAACGCCCAAACCGCGGGCCAACAAAAGATCTTTGCCAATGGAAAACGTTTTATTGCCTATGACAAAGGTTCCATTTGCAGGTGGGGAAATAATTGCCAGTTCAAAACGCTGAAGATAATCCTGTGTTTCAGGCATTGCCTTTAAACGGATGGTTTTGAATTGCTCACTTATATACTTTGATGCAACATGGATCTCAGGTCTTGTGGTTGCCCTGCCCATGAGTTTATCTGAAGCAAGGAATCGCAAAGGCGCCAGCGCAATATCAGGAGGATTCAATCGATCAATTTCTTTGACAAGCGCCGGTTGTGCAATCGAAAAAATAATTGCAATGCAAAATAAGAAGCAAAGACTTGTTTTTCTCATACGTATGTAATAATGGTTATCGTATCAATTCTTAAAGTTTGCAAAAAGCAACAGCTAACGTCCATTGCTTTCTGCTATTATGATATCTTATCTCCCTTCAACTTTCATCCACATAATTGAGACTCGGATTTGCACCTCCCGATGTGTTGGGGTAAAGATAATAAAGCGTTTGTGCACATTTGGTATATCATTTCCCCAGGTTGCTTTATAGTTTAGTACATTTACTTCTTCAATAAATTAAAAATTATGTTTGATCAAATACTCTCGATGGTGAAAGACCAGCTGAATGCTGATCCCAAGGTGAAGGCTGCAATCCCTCCCGGCCAGGAAGATGCAGTGCATACGGAAATTGCTAACCAGGTGACAAATGGCATCGCTCAGAATGCTTCCCAGCAGGGCATTGGCGGTATGTTGTCGCAACTGCAATCCGGATTAACTTCGAATAATCCATTGGTTAATGCCATTGAAGGTGGACTTGTGAGTAGTTTGGGAAGTAAATTTGGTTTGCCCCCTATGGTAACGGGTGCCATAGCGGCAGCGTTACCTGGATTGTTACAAAAGTTCGCACACAAGGCAAATGATCCTAACGATTCGAGTATAACGCCGGATAGCATTTCCAACAGCCTTTCCAGTTTGGGTGGCGGATTGCTCGGTAACCTGTTTGGAAAGCATTAATAGATAGTTGAAGAAAACCGGATCAACCCGGTTTTCTCACCCGTTGTTTTTCTACCAATAAAACCAGGATAATCCCACAGGTATAAGCAAGCATATCTGTCCAGGAAAAAGATGTGCCAATAATTGTCCTGGCAATGGCCGAATGCCTTTCCAGCACAGTGGGATCCGAAGCTTGGAATTCACGTGACTTGAAGTCGCGGC
>JADMIO012534157.1_pt1 | contig 37252 bp, 43 predicted proteins | sample 8958161 | NCBI WGS metagenome assembly JADMIO01 (sample SAMN16585339, study PRJNA669376) | soil metagenome | isolation source: Crop rotation soil | place: USA: Cullars Rotation, Alabama | collected 2011 | reverse complement strand
CGCGACAACTTGTCCACGTGGAATTCTAAGCTTAGGATCCCAATGTGCTGGAAAGGCGGCGTCTAACCTTTCGCTGCTCTGGCTGCGGCGAAGAGATTGGTCAGCGGCGCCGCCAATTTCCATTCTGGGTCTTCCACCAGCTGGAATTCCCAATCGCGCGCCCACGTGTCGAAGGTCTTTTTGGCCATCAGCGCGAGAGCTGCTTCGGGATCATGCACGCGGAAAGTAACCTCCCGGAGCCCATCCCACGTGCTGTGCGAAAGAAACAGCGCGTTCGGCGCGCCGCGCTGTGTGCGGTTCTCCAGCACGAACTCCGTCACCTTGTCGCTGCTCTCGTTGACCAGCTCCAACTCCTCGCCGGACGGCATTCCGTTGTCGTCAACAGCCTTGGCGGGAATTGCGACGCTCAGATGCCAGCGAAACAAGTCCGGGTAGGCAAAGTTGTGCAAGGCCTTATTGACGACAAGCACCTCCGGCCGGCCATCGCGTTCGGTTTGAAACACGGCGTTGTCTGCGGGGACGGCCGGGATGCTGATGTTGTCCGACATCGCGCTAACGCTCCACGCACACCGCGATGCCCATGCCGCCGCCGATGCAGAGCGTGGCGAGGCCGCGCTTCTTGTTCTGCCGCTGCAGTTCGTAGAGCAGCGTCGTCAGCACGCGCGCGCCGCTGGCGCCGATGGGGTGGCCGAGCGCGATGGCGCCGCCATTGACGTTCACGATCGACTGATCCCAGCCCATGTCCTTGTTCACCGCGCAGGCTTGCGCGGCGAAGGCTTCGTTGGCTTCGACGAGATCGAGGTCGGCGACTTTCCAACCGGCCTTTTCCAGCGCCGCTTTCGACGCTGGGATTGGGCCCGTGCCCATCACGGCGGGATCGACGCCGCGCGAAGCCCATGAGGCGATGCGCGCCAGCGGCGTGAGGCCGCGCTTTTGCGCTTCGTCCGCCGTCATCAGCACAAGGGCGGCCGCGCCGTCATTGATGCCGGAGGCGTTCGCTGCGGTGACGGTGCCGTCCTTCTTGAACGCGGCGCGCAAAGCCGCGGCGCCTTCAAGCGTGGCGTCGTGCTTGATGTACTCGTCGTTCTCGACGACCGTGTCGCCCTTGCGGCCCTTCACGGTGACGGCGACGATCTCGTCTTTGAACTTGCCCGCCTTCTGCGCCTTGCTCGCCTTCTGTTGGCTGAGCGTGGCGAACTCGTCCTGCTGCTGACGCGTGATCTGCCACTTCTCGGCGACGTTCTCGGCGGTGATGCCCATGTGATATTGATTGAAGACGTCTGTCAGGCCGTCCTTGATCATCGTGTCGTTGAATTCGAGCGGGCCCATCTTCGTGCCGTTGCGCATGTGCGCGGCATGCGGCGAGAGGCTCATGTTCTCTTGCCCGCCCGCGACGACGATCCTCGCATCGCCGGTCTTGATCTGCTGATAGCCCACGACCACCGCGCGCAGCCCAGAACCACACACCTGGTTCAGCGACCAGGCCGGCGCTTCATCCGGCACGCCGGCGGCGCGCGAAGCTTGGCGCGCAGGGTTCATGCCCTGGTTCGCCGTCAGCACTTGGCCGAGCACAACTTCGGAGACGTCCTTGGCGTCCACTTTTGCGCGCTGCAGCGCGGCGGTGATCGCGGTGCGGCCGAGTTCGTGTGCGGGCACTGCAGCAAAGGCGCCGTTGAAGGAACCGATCGGGGTGCGGGCGGCGGAGACGATGACGATGTCGGTCACGGGAAAAGCTCCTGGAAACGGCGAAGGCCTTGGGCGGAAACGGAGACTTGGCCGTCCCTATCGCACAAGCGGCGCGCGAAATCCAAGTCAAGCCAGGACCTGCGACAGGCGAAAACAGCGGCTTTGTCTTGCAATGCGGCGAAGGAAGCGGGATTTTGCGCCCGGCCCGCGCCTTCGCGGGCGCCAGAGGCGTTAGCGCACTTGCGCGAACCGCCTAAAAGAGAGGAATGCCCCGTGGCGGATGCGACCGGCCAAGCGCCGCATGAAGCTGGCGAGGCGGCGGGCGAGTCCGTCGTCATCAAGAAGTACGCCAACCGCCGACTCTACAACACGGCGGCATCCACTTACGTCACATTGGAGCACCTCTCCGAGATGGTGCGCGAAGGCACGGACTTCATCGTGCTTGACGCCAAGACGGGTGAAGACATCACGCGATCGGTGCTGACGCAGATCATTTTCGAACAGGAAAGCCGCGGTCAGAACCTGTTGCCGGTGCAATTCCTGCGGCGCCTCATTCGCTTCTACGGCGACCAAATGCAGGGTTTCCTGCCGCCTTATCTCGAAATGAGCATGGAAAGCTTCACCAAGGCTCAGGAGAAAATGCGCGAGAACATGTCGCGCGCGTTCGGCGCGACGACGCCGATGGCCGCGTTCGAAGAACAGGCGCAGCGCAACATGGCGCTCTTCCAGCAGGCGCTTACGATGTGGACGCCCTTTGCCGCCGGCGCGACGGGCACACCTTTTCCCGGCATGCCTGGCGCGCGCACGCCGGCCGCGACCGAGGACGATGCGGACAAGGACGAACAGCTCGCCGACCTGCGCAAGCAGATGGAAGCGATGCAGAAGCAGCTCGACGCGATGGCGAAGCGCTGAGACGGCAGCGGGCGCGGCTATCGACGATTTGCCGATCCGCCACGACGAACGACATTGATTACAACTGTAATCCACTTCATAGTCCGTCGCGGTGGCAGACGGAGATATGTCATGCGCGCACTCCTCGGCGGCGTGATCGGCGCGATCGTTTTTGCCAGCGCGCTCTGGGCCTTGGCCGGCGTCACAACCCCAGCGAACGCGGGCGGGCCTTATCAGATCTACATTTACAACAGCGCCGAACAGCCAGCGGTCGATCTCTATGCGATCTCGGTCGGCGAGCGCGCGGCGGCAGCACAGGTCGAGAATTGTACAGGGCGCCTCGTGGACAATCCGCATGAGATCGTCGCCGATCTTCGCACGCGCTCGAGCAACCACGATCACATCAGCGTCGTGTGGGTCGAAAGACAGGGTTCATCCTTCAACCTTGGCCGCTGTGGCGAGGACGCCGACGAGGGCGATAAGGACGAGGACGAAGATTCAGAAAACGCGCACGAGCCGGTGGATTCGCTCGTTCTTGTGCGCGACGCCAGTGCAGCGCAGGCGCGCCAGCTCATTCGCGAAATTCACGGCCTGCCCGAGCAGGATCGCGCAGCGATGATCGACGCCCTCGGTCTCGACCGGCGCGCGCCCGCGCGGCGCTAACGGCCGAAGATAATGCCGAAGAGCACAGGCACGAGATAAAGCGCCCACGCGATCGTCAGAATGCTCGCGCCAATGGCGGGTCCGAGCCAAGCGGCGCGGCGAAGATCGGATGGGGTTTCTTCCTGCGCTGCGGCGCGCGCGTGAACATCGGCGGCGTGTGACATGGGCGGATAACGCCACGTTGAGCGCGCAGTTCCGGCAACCTCCAGCCTAGTCCCAGATTGGCGGCTTGCGGTCCTTCCACGGCATTTCTTTTTCCAGCTGCGCTGCAAGGCGCAGCAGCACAGCATCGTCGGCGTAGCGCGCGGTGAACATCATGCCGATGGGAAGGTTGTCGCGGCTTTGGCCGAGCGGGAGCGAGAGCGAGGGCTGGCCGGTCATGTTGAAAGGCGGCGTGAAGCCGAACGTGATGCGCTGACGGCGGTCGAACTCCTTGAGATCGTCCATCAGCGTGTCGAGGAAATCGACGCGGGGCGGCGGCGTGCACATGACGGGCGTCAGATAGACGTCGAACGTTTCAAAGCGCTGCAGGATTTCGCGCGTGCGCAGACGCAGCTCCTGCAGGCCCCAGAGCGCGTCCTGCCCGGTCATCTTCTTGCCCGCCTCGTAAGCGCGGCGCGCGAGGCCTTCGATGTCGTCGCCGGGCTCGCGGCCCTTGACCTCGATCCAGCGGCGGATGTTGGACGAGAAGTTCGAGGCTGAGACGAGCCCTTGCGCGCGATAGAGCGCGCGATAGTCGATGCCGAGCCCCTCCTCGCGCACATCGTGGCCGAGCGCCTTCAGCGTCTCAGCGGTGCGTTCGAGCGTTGCTTGCACGTCGGGATCGATTGGATCGCCCGCGGGCGTCTCGCTCGACCAGGCGATGCGCAGCTTGCCCGGCGCCCGCGCGATCTCCTCCATGTAAGGCCGGTCGCGGTGCGGGTACGCGTAGGGGCTTGCGGGCTGCGGCGCGCAGGTAGCGTCGAGCATGGCGGCGCTGTCGCGCACGGTGCGCGAGACGACGTGATCGACCGAAAAGCCAATCACACGATCGGTGTCGTGCATGCCGTTCGGATTGCGGTCGCGCGTAACCTTAAGTCCCACAAGTCCGCAGCACGCCGCGGGGATGCGGATGGAGCCGAGGCCATCGCTTGCGTGCGCGAGCGGGACCATTCCCGCGGCAACCGCACTCGCCGCGCCCCCGGACGAACCGCCCGTGATGTGATCGGTGTTCCACGGATTGCGGCACGGGCCCAGCAACGCCGACGTGGTGACGCCCGGAATGCCGAACTCAGGCGTGTTGGTCTTGCCCGCCATCACCACGCCGGAGGCGCGATAGCGCTCGGTCAGGAGGCTGTCCTCGGCGTCGGCATCAACCTTAGCGAAGCGGCTGGCGGAGGTGCGCGGCCAGCCTTTCACACGCACACCCAGGTCCTTGATCAGAAACGGCACGCCTTTGAACGGGCCATCCGGGAGCTTGCCCGCGGCCGTCGCGCGCGCTTCGTCGTAAGCTTTGTAAACGACGGCGTTCAGCTTGCCGTTATGGCGCTCGATACGCTCGATCGCGGCGTCCAAAAGCTCAGCGGGCGTGACGTCCCGATTGCGCACCAGCTCAGCCAGACCCAGGCCGTCGTATCCCGCGTATTCCTTGAAGCTCATGGCCGCCTCCGTCCTTTTCGGAGGTTAAGCGGTTAATTCTCGTTTGGCACGCGAGATGCAGTTCGCCTTACGTGAACTTGGGCCCCCGCCTCCGCTTGGTTGACGCCGAATTCGAGGACATCGGCGACCAGCGCCGGACCGATCGCCGCTCCAGCGACCGCCGCGCGCCGCGCCTCAAGCTGGACCCGATGTTCGCCGCCACGCTGATCAACCAGATCGCGCCGCCCGAGCGCGTCCGGATGCGCTACGCCAGCGAGCCCAGGCGCGTCCGCGCCGGCATCGCCTTCGACCTTAGAGCTTGAGCGAAGCGCCTATTCTCCGACGGCCTTCTTGGAGGCCTCGAATTCCTTCAGCCAATTGTCGATCGCATCGAGCCGCGCTTCGATGTCATCGATCCGGTTCTCAGCGCCCGCACCCGGATCAGCCGGACGCGTGGCCACACCGCTGCGCAAGGTTACTTCCACGAGGTCCGCGCCCAGCACCGTCGCGCACGTGCTGAGCTCCTCCGCCGACGGCGCGCGCTCATTGGTGAAGATGCGGTGGAGTTCGCCGCGTTCGACGCCGAGCGCCACGGCCAGCGCCGCGCGATCCAAGCCCCGTTCAGCGAGTTTTGCGTCGAACCAGTCGGCGTCGAAGAAGAGGCTCATCCGCGCTCCGTTATCCACAACGGCGTCCGGCGCCGAACCTGCAGCGGTAGGCGCGTAATGGACGGCTCATTCTACCCGCGATTCGCCCGCTGGCTCGACTTTCTCATCGTGCTGGCTGTGGGGATGTGGTGCTTGTAGGCGGTGAGTGGCGAATGGTGAGTGGTGAATAGGCCGCTCAGTCGTCCTTGCCGACACGATCCTGAAGGGAGCGGATCAAGGCGCGCAGGCGCTTTCCCAGAGATTCGCATTCGTTGAGCAACGGGGTGGCAATCTCGCCGGTACAATAACCGACCCGCTCGGCAAGCATCAGATGGGTTTCAAGCTCTTTTAGCGAGCCTTGCGACTGGCGAAGAAATTGGATGAAAGGCTGGGTCCGCTCACGGCCGTAGCCTTCCGCTATGTTGGCGGGGATCGAGACAGCAGCTCGCCGGATTTGGGATGAGAGACCGTAGGTCTCGTCTCTTGGAAATGACGAAGTCACTCGGTAAAGCGACTCCGCCAGGTCCATTGCATCCTGCCAGACGGTGAGGTCGCGGTAGGACTTAATCTCGCTATTCGTCCCACTCACCATTCACCACTCACCATTCACCTAGTGCTGTCCCGCAAACTCGACGTCGCGCCGCGCGGAGATGATCGTCACAACCACACCCGCCAGCACGTCCAGCAGCGACATGATCATGATGATGAAGAAGACGCTGGTCGCGAACGCCGGGTGCAGCAGGAATTCGACCAGGCAGATGATGAACACCAGCATCGAGAGCGCGTGATTGAAAATCGCCGCCGTGCCGGTGGAGGTCGATTTCAGCAGTTCGATGAACAACAAGAGGATCGACAACAGGATCATCATGTCGCCGAACGTCATGATCCAATGCGCGCCGGACGCCATGGTCATGTTCAGGAACGGCTCCTGCTGATTTTCGAGATGGTGGAGGATTTGCGCGCCGATGGCGACGGAGTCCCCTGAACCCGCGTTCGCGAACGCCCAGATGTTGTAGATGATCACTGGGATCAGGATCAGCGGAAAGACGTTGAATATCGCCCCCATGGGACTCCCCTCGTTAGCTGCGCCTCCACGGCGTCTGCGTGCCTGCGCCGCCAAGCCCAAGAATGCCGGGCTCCGCGGATCAGTCGGATCTCTGCTCATAGCTCGTCCGTCCCCCCTGGAAGCCGCGCCCGGCTTCTAAGCCACATGGCCCCCCAGAGGTCGGTCATGTTCGCGGCCAACCGTCCGAGGTTTGTGTACTTCGAGCGCCCTGCGCTCCGCTGTCGATGGTTAACCTCTAAAAACTCGACTGCAAAGCCTTCCCGCAGCATCAATGCCGCCATGAAACGATGCATGTGATCGAAATACGGTAGGAGCAGAAAAGCCTCCCGTTTGAACACCTTGATGCCCGAGCCGCTGTCGTCCGCGCCGTCCCTGAGGGCGGTCTTGCGAATATTGTTGGCGATACGGGAGGCCCAACGCTTGCTCCAGCCGTCCTGACGCTTGCCGCGCTTGCCGGCGACCATGCCTAGATTCGGCGGCGCGTCGGCCCGGGTGATCCGGGCGAGCAGCCGCGGCAGGTCAGCCGGATCGTTCTGCCCATCGCCATCGAGTGTCCCGACCACAGGGGCTCGGGCGGCCAGCACGCCGGTGCGGACCGCGCGGCTCTGGCCGGAATTCTTGCGATGGCCGATCAACCGGAGGGTGGGCAGTTCGCCTTTGAGCGCGGCCAGTTCGGCGCGCGTGTCGTCGCGGCTTGCGTCGTCGACGAAGATCATTTCGTAGGAGCGCCCGTCGAGCACGCCGGCGATTTCACGCGCCAGATTGGCGGCGTTGCCGGCTTCGTCCTTCATCGGCACGACGACGCTGAATTCAATGCTCTCGGGCAAACTGGGACGTTCCGGGCTCAAAGGGCGGGCCCTCTTAGCTGCTTCGCCCGGTTGAAGCGAGCGCCCGCGGGGCCGCACGGCCCTCCCCTTGCAGGCAAATCCCGGTAGATGGCCTCCATGGCGCCTTCGGTCTCCCCGGCTCTGTTCGACCAGTTCGCCCGCGGCTGGCGCGGCTACGTGCTGGTTGCGCTGATCGCTTTTGTCTCGGCGCAATTCGGCGCCGGGCGCGTGCCGGTGATGGACGGCGATGAGGCGCGCTTCGCGCAGGCCACGCGCCAGATGGTCGAGACCGGGGATTTGACGCGCATTCGCCTCGGAGACGAAGAGCGCAACTTGAAACCGATCGGCGCCTATTGGGCGCAGGCGGCGAGCGTGTTCGTTATGAGCCCGTTCTCCGACGCGACCAACGACATCTGGCCCTATCGCCTGCCTTCGGCGCTCGGGCTGGCGCTGGCGGCGGTGGCTGCGCTGTGGGCGGGGCGCGCGCTGGTCACCGTGCGGGGGGCGCTGTTCGGCGCGGGCTTGTTCGCGGCGGGAATGCTAGCCGGCTTCGAGGGCATGACGGCGAAGACCGACGCACTGCTGCTTGGCTTTACGACCGTGGCCATGGCAGCGCTCGCGCGCATGCGCGCCTTGCCCGACGAACGGCGCGTTTTGGGGTCGAAGGAGCTGGCCGTCCTCTTCTGGATCGCGATGGCCATCGCGGTCCTGATCAAGGGCCCGGTCGCGCCATTGGTCGCGTCGCTCACCCTCGTGACGCTGGGTGTGTGGGAGCGGCGCTGGAATTGGATGCGGCCCCTCGCCGGCTGGCTGGGGCCGCTGCTGGCTGTGCTGATCGTGGCGCCGTGGTTCATCGCCATCACCCTCGAGACCAGCGGACGCTTTGCCGTCGACATGATGCTCGGCGACATCGCGCCGAAGCTGTCGCGCGGCGATGACGGCCATTTCGCCATCCCCGGCTATCACCTCTTCCTGCTTGCGTTTCTGATTTTTCCCGCAACCTACGCCTTGCCGGCGGCGGCGCGGCTTGTCTGGGAGACAGTGCGCGCTCCGCGTACCGGGACCGATCACGCGAACCTGCGCTTCCTGATCGCCTGGGCGGCGCCCACACTGCTTTTCTTCGAACTCGCACCGACGAAACTGCCGCATTATGTGCTGCCCGCGTATCCCGCCATCGCGTTGCTCTGCGGCGCGGGGTTGACCGCGATGCTGGGGCGCAAATGGCGCACGGCGCATCCGGCGGGCGTGGTGCTGTTCGCGGTGGCCGGTCTTGTCATCGTCGCGCTCACGGCAACTGTTGCGACCTTCATGCCCGGCGACTTCGCCGCTGACTTGCGGCGCGCGGTTTCGGCGGCGCTGGTCGGCGTAGGCGCGGTGGCGGCGGCGTTCACCGCACTGATGATGCTGCGCCGCCCTGCCGCAAAGGCCGCGGTGCTGGTCGCATGCGCTCTGGTGCTGTCATTCAGTCTGCGCGAACGCATCTTGCCGGAAGCGCGCGCGCTCAATGTCAGCAGCGAAACCGTGGTGGCGCTGACGCGGGCGCGATTGCTGCCGACCGACCAACGCCCGCTTTGGGTCATCGGCTACAGCGAACCCAGCCTCATCTTCATGACGCGCACCTCCATCCGCATGGTGAGCGCGCGCGAAGCGGGCGAGCGCGCAGATGTCGGCGATGCGATGGTGGTGGAAACACGTGTTCTGCCGGAGATTGAAGCGGCGCTGGCAGAGCGCCATCTTGCTTTCAACGCCGCCGAGGCGCCCGTTGTCGGGCTTTCGCTGGGACGCGGAGAACGCGTGGCCCTGGTCGTGGGCAAGGTCGGCGAGCCTAGCGGCGAATAGGCGGACGGCCGGCGACGAGATCCTTCAGCGCCAACAAGGTTGCGAGCGCGGGCTCGGCGATGGAGGCAAACAGCTTCTCGGGCCCGGTCTTGGCGCTGCGGGCGGCAAAGCGCGCCAAGCCTTGCGCCTGCTTGCGGCCGCTCTCGGGCGGGCGCGCGAACTGCACGCCGCCGGCGGCCGGATGAAACAGGATCGCGCCGCCCGCCGCATTGGCTCTGCGGCAAAGATCGAGATCGGCGCAGTCGGTTTTGAATTCTTCGTCGAAGCCATTGAGCGCCACGAAATCGCGGCGCGGAATGGCCATGAACGCACCTGACACCGCTGCGACGCGCGCCGGATCGCCCGCGCTCGTCTGCTTCGGCCTTCCCGACGGCAGGTCCATCGCCACCGCGAGCGCGGAAAAAGCAGTGAGCGCACGGGAGCGCACCGCGCGCCGTTCGCGCCCTTCGATATCAGTCAACCGGCCGCCGACAATGCACGGCCGTTGCGCCTCATCGCCGGCCTTCGCCATGCGCGCGGCAGCGCCACGCTGCAGGACAATGTCCGGATCGATGAAAAGCAGCCAGCGGCCGAGCGCCTGCTCGGCGCCGAGATTGGCGGCGGCCGCCAGGCTCGCCTTCGCCGGCGCCGTAATCACCTTGGTGTCGCGCCGGTCCGCCTGGAATGCGCGCAGCGTTGCGGAAATTTCCGGGCCGTTTTTCTGATCGACGATCACAACGTCATCGATCATCGGCTCGGCGACGATGCTGCGCAGGCACAGATCTAGCGGCGTCTGGCCGGGCGTCTTGCTGCGGATGTTGCGGACAACCACGATCGCCGACACACGCGGCTCAAGCGCCACCTGCGTTGTGCGTTCGCGGGAGGGAAAGTCGTCCAAGTATCGTCTCCGCCCGGGCGCTAGCCTGGCCATCCTGTCTCGCGCCGCGACCCCCGTCTAGGCGGGCCGCGGCGCAATCCAGGGCTGATTGCCATTACTTCCTTTTCAGATCGGGCGGCAGCGCCTCCTCGGCAAGAGCGGCTGCCGCCTCATCGAGCAGCACCACGTTCTGCGCGTCGCTACCGAGACGCCGGAGCGCCAGTTTCCGTTCTTCCGCCTCCTTCTTGCCGACCACGGCGATCACCGGGACCTTCGCCAGCGAGTGCTCGCGCACTTTGTAGCCGACCTTCTCGTTGCGGAGATCGAGTTCAACCCGGAGGCCCGCCTTGCGGAGTACGTCCGCCGCTTCATGCGCGTAGGCGTTGGCGTCGCCCGTGATGGTGGCGACGACCACCTGCACCGGTGCGAGCCACATGGGCAGCGCGCCGGCATAGTTTTCGATCAGCACGCCGATGAAGCGTTCGAGCGAGCCCAGGATCGCGCGGTGCAGCATCACCGGCTTGTGCTTGACGCCGTCCTCTCCGACGAACTCGGCGCCCAGACGCTCCGGCAGCACGTAATCGTTCTGGATCGTGCCGCAGGCCCATTGCCGGCCGATCGCATCCTTCAGAATGAAGTCGAGCTTCGGCGCATAGAACGCCCCGTCGCCTTCGGCGATGACAGGCTCGATGCCGGCCTTGCGCGCCGCGTTCAGCAATTGCGCTTCGGCCATGTCCCAGAATTCTTCGCTGCCCGCGCGCGGCGTTGGACGCGTGCACAGATTGATGTGATCCGAGGCCAGATCGAAGTCGGCATGGATGGAGTTCGCGAGTTGAATGAACGTCGCGACTTCGTCCTCGATCTGATCCTCGCGGCAGAAGATGTGCCCATCGTCCTGCGTAAAGGCGCGCACGCGCATGAGCCCGTGCAACGCCCCTGACGGCTCGTAGCGGTGGCACGCTCCGAATTCGGCCATCCTGAGCGGCAGGTCGCGATAGCTCTTCTGGCCGAACTTGAAAATCTGCACGTGGCCGGGGCAGTTCATCGGCTTGAGGGCGAGTTCTTCGCCTTCCACCGTCTCGCAGACGAACATGTTCGGGCGATAGTTTTCCCAGTGTCCTGATCTTTCCCAGAACACGCGGTCCAACACTTGCGGCGTGCGCACTTCGACATAGCCCGCCGCTTCCAGACGCCGGCGCATGTACTGCTCGATCGTGCGCCAGAGCGTCAGGCCCTTTTCGTGCCAGAACACCATGCCGCGTCCCTCTTCCTGCATGTGAAAGAGATCGAGCTGGCGCCCAAGTTTGCGATGGTCGCGCTTCTCGGCTTCTTCGAGGCGATGCAGATAGTCGGCGAGCTGCTTCTCGTCGGCCCACGCCGTGCCGTAGATGCGCTGAAGTTGCTGATTGTTCTGATCGCCGCGCCAATAGGCGCCCGCGAGCTTCATCAGCTTGAAGGCTTTGCCTAAGCGGCCCGTCGATGGCAAATGCGGCCCGCGGCAAAGATCGCCCCACTTGTCGCCGTGCGAATACACCGTGATCGGCTCGCCCGGCTTGATCACTTCGTCGATCGTCTCGGCTTTGTAGATTTCGCCGATCGATTTGAAGTGCTGAATCGCAGCCTGTTTTTCCCAGACCTTGCGGTGGATCGGCAGATCGGCGTCGACGATTTCGCGCATGCGCTTTTCGATCTTCTCGAAATCGTCCGTGGAGAACGGCTCGTCGCGCGCAAAATCGTAGTAAAAGCCATCTTCCGTCACCGGGCCGAACGTCACCTGCGTGCCGGGAAAAAGCTCCTGCACGGCCTGCGCCATGACATGCGCCGCATCGTGGCGCAGCACTTCGAGGCCGTCGGCGCTGTCGCGCGTGACCAGTTCGAATTTGCCGCCGCCTTCGAGCGGCCGCGTCAGATCCCACCACGCGCCGTCGATCTTCGCGGCGACAACCTTTTTCGCCAGTGATTTGGAAATACCTTCGGCAACAGCGAGCGGCGTGATCCCATCGTCGTACGCACGCTCCGCGCCGTCGGGAAATCTAAGTGCAATGCTCATGGTATGACTCGTCTAGTTCTTGAGCTGCCGGTGTTGCTCGCGGCATCAGCTCGGTTGATCGCAACGCCACATTCGCGGCAGAACTTGTCGAACGGGCCGATTTTATGCCCGTTGGCGCATTCGCTCGGCTCATCGCCGGTCGTGGCCGCAGTGACGAATGTTCCCAGCGACGCCGCATAGAACACGCCAACAAAGCCGATCCCGCCTACCTCTGGCCGCCCGGCGATGGCAGCGATGAAGCAAAGCGCTGTGTAGCCCCAGCTCCCCCAAATTGCGTAGCGCAGCCACGTCGGGCATCCCCGAAAAGCGGCCTTCCACATGTCGTTGTTCGTTACGCCCGCGGTGAGCCTGTTCATAAGCAAAACCACAACGAACCAGAGCGGGAAAACTCCGATGAACAGCGCGCCTTGAAGCCAGGATGGGAGTTGTGCGCCTGCGAATCCCGCCGCGCTCGCAGCGATCGTGGCAATCCAACCGATGGCAGCGACAACTGCGAGCGGACGAGCGAGCAAAGCGATCATGACTTATGCTCCACGGGCGCCGGCGGCGCTTCGCGGTGGCCGCCTTGCCAATCGCCGTAGCGCCAGGGCCGCCACCAGGAGTTCGTTCTGATTTCCCGGGGCGCAGGATCCCAACCATCTCCGCCCCACGGCGCACACCGGCAGATGCGCGCAGCGCCCATCCAGCTTCCGGCCCAGGCGCCGTGCATGCGGATCGCATCGGCGGCGTACGTAGAGCACGTCGGCTGGTAGCGGCACCCGCGCCCGATCAGGGGCGAGAGCGTCCACTTGTAAAGCTGGATGAGGCCCAGAAGGCCCCGCGCTGGCAGGCTCGGCGACATGACGATTTGAGGTTTCGGGTTTCGACTGACCGGGGCGCAACGCTGCCGCTGCGGCGCGCCCGATCCCGCGCCGCCGGCGTTAGTAGGTAGTCGTCGTGGTCACACGCGGTTGCATGGCCGCGATATAGCTGCTTCGCGCCCTCGCCTCAACTCTGCCCGGCCGACCGGTCGACCTGGCGGCATTGGACCAGGGTGAATGCGCCCCAGCACTCCACGTAGGCCGCGCCGGGCGCGTCGACGGTGAATTTGGACGCCACCAGATAATTCTCGTAGCGGCCCCGGCCAGCCATGAAACCGGTGGCGAAATCGATGACGCCGTCGAGCGAGATGCCGGTCTGCTGCTGAACCTCAGCGGTGTCTTCGCGCGCCGCCGCCTGCATGAACGTGCGCGCGGCCTCTTCGTGAACGGTGCGGGGCGGCACGGTGAAGTACGCGCCGATACCAGCGATCAGCAGGAGCAACAGTAGACGCATGCGTCAGTGCGTAGCTGCGCCTTCCTGGTCTTCGCGGTGGCACTGCACCTGCGTGAACGCGCCCCAGCAATTGACCACCGGATCGCCGTTGAGCGAGACGGCATACTTGGTCACGACGTAATAGTCGCTGAAGGCACGGTCGCCCGCGATCGTCGCGCCGACGCTTTCGAGACCCTCGGAGATGTTCTGCGGATCGCTCAGCACGGCGTCGGCCGCTTCGCGCATCTTCGGTTCTTGGGGCCGGGTGAAGAAGCCGGCCACGCCAGCCACCACCAACAGCAACAAAACCATTCTCAACATAAACCCCTCCCTGGAACTTCGGGCTGGAAGCTAGCCCAGCGCCCCCGCCCCGGAAAGCAATTCATGTGGCCTTGCGACGCTTGGCGGCCTGAGGCGGGGCGACGGCGGCGTGCACCTTCTTTGGCGCGACCGCGCGCCAGCTCTCGTCCAGGTAGTCGACCAGCTTGCTCATCGGCGCCTTCGCCTTGGGCCCATAGGTGAAGGTGACCCAGCCCGATTTCGCCATGCCGTAGCCGGTCGGCTCGGCGCCCTTCATCTTCAGCGCTTCCTCGTTGCGGTAAGGCAGCTTCATGGAAAACGAAAATCCGCCATCCTCGGTCCCGCTCAGGAACAAGAACGCCTTCTTGCCTGCCACTTTGAAGGCGCAATGGCCCCACGGAAAATCCTCGACCGTGTGCGGATAGCCGAGCGCGGCCTTACGGAGCGCTTTGGCGTCAGCGTGCTTCAGCGGGGGCGATGGGGCCATACGGTAAGTGTCGCGCAAGTCGCAGCGCGCCGCCAGATGCAGCGCCGCTTGCGTTCCGCACTGGCGCGACGCGTGGGGCGCGGATTACAGCCAATTCGCTGCGTAGGAGATTTTCATGGATTCCAGCTGGGTTGCGGCCGGCGTGTACGCCGCCGCGGGGGCGTTGGGCGGCTTCATTTACTGGGGTTCCGCCCTAGTGATCACGCATCTGCGTACGCTTATCCGCGCTCGATAGCGGAACACCACTCCGGGCCAGCGGTTTTTCCGTCACACACAAACGGAGCACCGCTATGAATGGAGTCGGAATTCTGGGCGCGATCGTGATCGGCATACTCGCCGGTTGGATCGCCGAGCAAGTGATGGGCCGCAATCATGGCCTGCTCACCAACCTGATCGTGGGCGTCGTCGGCGCGCTGTTGGGCGCATTCCTCGCCGGTGCGCTGGGATTCCATTTCGCCGGTTTCTGGGGAAGCCTGCTGGTCTCAACACTCGGCGCCATCGTGCTGCTGTTCATCCTCGGGATGTTCCGGCGCAGGCCCACAGTCTAATCCAGTACTGAAGCGATACGAGCCGGCCGGGTGTTCCCGGCCGGCTTTCTATTTGGCGCTCGCTTTGGCGCGCGCCTGCTCCAGCGCTTCCACGGCGGCGTCGAACGCAAGCATGGTCGAGGCATGCCGCGGCGGGTAGTCGCGCACGCCTTCCAGATGGCGTAGCTCCCAGAAGCGGCCCGCGGGCGGCGGCCCGCCTTCTTTCAGCATCGCGCGCAGCGCATCGCGGGCGTCACGAATTTCCGAAGGCGTCGCCCCGATCGCATGCATCGCCAGAACACCCGTGGCCGCTTGGCCGAGCGCGCACGCTTTGGGATGCACGGCGATTTCGCTGACGATCCCATCCGCCAGCTTGAGTTCGACAGTGACGACCGAGCCGCACACGCGGCTCACCTTGGTTGCCGCGCCGTCCGGATTCTCCAATCGGCCGACATGCGGGATGTCGGCCGCAAGCTCCAGGATGCGGGGGTGGTAAAGATCGTCCATTCGCCTTTATGTGGCCTTCCTTGCGGCCCACGCAACGGCTGGCTTGAGCGGGAGAGCTTGCATGCGCAGACGCACGTTCATGACCGCGGCGCTCGCGGCCCTGGCCGCGCCTGCGCTTGCCTTCGCGCAATCGCGGGGCCTCAATATCTCGCCGATCATCGAGCCGCAGAACGACCTTGAGCGCGCGCTGTTCGCGGCAACCGAACCCGGGGCAGGCGAGGCCGAGCGTGACGCCTTTCGCCGCTTGTTCTTGCGCTCGAACGTCGCGCTTGCGCTGTCGTCCAACGAGCCGAACGCGCCGCCGGCGCAGATCGAGCCGCGCGCGGGTTATCAGACGTGCCTCATTTTCACGAGCAGCGCGCGCGCCACCGAGATCATGGGTGCGAGCACGCCGCGCATCGTCCTCAGCGGCCGCGAGGCGTTGCAGCGCGTGCGCGGCACGAACGTGATCATCAACATCAACCGCCGCCCGTTCATCACGCTCGATGCGGAAGGCGTCGAGGGATTTCTCGCTTTGCCGGAAGCTCACGATGCGCCAGCGCAGCGGCCGCCGGCGCCGCCGGCTTCAGCCGGGCCCTCCCAATAAGCCCTCGTTGCCGCAGCGGCGATCATAGAGCCCGCGGGTGTGCGCAATGGCGCCGCTCTCCGCGAAGAGATGAACCTGCCAGGTGTGCGTGCAGCCATCGACCGTGACGGTGCGGCGGCACACTTGCGCGGGCGGATCGCCGCGGCCCTGATCCAGAGGCGGCGCCGCGCCGCAATTGAACTCCGCGCCGCGCAGATCCGCTGTCGCATTCGCGAGAGCAAGGCCCGCAGCGTAGCGGTTCGTCACGTTCTGCTGGAACGCCGACAGCGTCGCCGCTTCGCTCGCATTGCGCCAATCGCCCAGATTGAGGTCGCCTTCGAGCCGCGCGCTGTCTTGCGCAGGCGGCGGGGCGGCGGCGGGCAAGGTTTCGCACGCACCGAGCAGCAGCGCGGCAACCACGATCGGGGCGTACTTCATAGGCGTCGTCCTAACGCGCGCCGAGGCACATCACGTCATGCCCGGCGATGGGCTGCGCGCCCGCGCGTTCGACCACCACGTACCAATCGACCGCGCACTGGCGCTCCATGATCTCGATCCGGCATTCAAGGTGGCCCGATTGCTGGCAGGCGAACCCGTTCCGCTCAAGATCGGCGCGAATGTAGCTGACTTCCTGGTTCGCGTAACGCGCCCTCACCTGACCCTGGAACGCCGGGCCGTACGTCTCCGGCGCCGCGCCCCGCCACTGGCCAAAATCGAGCCCGCCCGCACCCGGTCCCTCGGGCGGCGCGCTTTGCTCGGACGCCGACGGGGCCGGGGGCGGCATCGCCGACCCGCGCTCGACCGGAAATGGATTGTCCTGCGCTGCAGCGGGCGCCCCCGCGACTGCGCAAACGGCCAAGCCCATGAAAGCCGCAACAACCAAAACCCGCATGCGTGATCCTCTCCTCGCCCCACGCCCGCTTAGGGGCTGGACCGGCGCCCGGCAACCCGGCGCACGCGGTTGGCGCTGCACTCGGCGCCTGTGGGATAAGACGGCCATGAAGAAGCAAGCCGAAAAGCTGCGCGCGCCAGGGCCGACGCGAGCCGAAGCGCAGTGCCAATGTGGCGATGTCGTGATGGAGATCGCCGTGCCTGCGCAGTGGGCCTGGCACGATCACTCCGCCGCCACGCGCCGTGCGCACGGCGCGGCGTACGCGACCTATGTCGGCTCGTGGCGCAGCCGCTTTCGTTTCATCCGCGGCGAAGACGGCGTGACGCGCTTCGTCGATGGCAACGGACATACACGCAGCTTCTGCGCGCGCTGCGGCACTCCGGTGCTCTACGAGCGCGCGTCATCGCCGAACAACGTCAACATTCCGCGCGCGCTCTTCACCAGCGGAACAGGACGCGAGCCGCGCTACCACATCGGCATCGATCAGCTGCAAGACTGGACCTATCTCGGCGAACCACTTGCGCCTCTGAAAGGTTTTCCAGGCGTGGTTTGGACTCGCGGCCGGCGAAAGCGCGCCTGATTCTGCGCGTTCCATTGTTGCTGTCATTTAACGGCGGAACCGCCGCACTTGAACGCGCCTCGCGCGTTGCTTGCGTCACGCTGGTCTGCGCGCCGGCAATCTCGACTGGGAGTCTTCAATGAAAAATATTTTGATCGCCACTGCGGCGACCATCGCGCTTGCGGGTGCTGCGTACGCGCAAGTCAATGTCGGCGGCGCCGTGCAAGGCCAAGCCGGCGTGAACACGCAATCTGTGACGCAACCGGCGACGCAAGCCGCCGATCAAGCGCGCGAAAGCGCTGAGCAAGCGGCAACCCAAACCACCGAGGAAGCCGCCGACGCGGCGGCCGCGGCTGCGCCATCGGCCCAAGCCTCAGGTTCCGCGAGCGCGTCCGCGGACGCCTCGGCGGGGCCAGCCAGCGCAAGCGGCGGCGCCGACATGTCCGCCTCGGCCGCAACGCCGAGCGCCGCACCGGCGGCTCAGGCCGCGGCAGGCACTGCGCAAACCACTGTCGGCGCCGCTGACAATGCCGCCGATCAAGCCAGCGCCGCGGCGAACAGCACGAACGCCACCGCCTCGGCCTCGACCACAACGCAAGCTTCCGCCAGCGCCGATTTGCCGGCGACCGTGCAGGAAGAAATCGCCGACGGGCGCTACACCACCGACGATCTCAACCGCGCTCAGCTCGCCGCGCTTCGCGGCCCCGCTGGCTGATCACAGCATAAACCCCTGAAGTGAAAATTGGCGGCGGAGCTTCGGCTTCGCCGCTTTTTTCTTGTGCGCCGCCGCTGCGCGTTTAGAGCCGCATGGGCGCGGGGGATGTTTTGATGCTGTTTCCAGCAAGTACAAACGCTCAATACACAGGCGCTGGCTCCGCCGCGTTCTTCCTTGGCGTGCTGGGAGCGGGCGCGCTCATCCCTGGCTGCATCCACTTCTTCCTGCCGGACGGCGGCGCCGGCGTCATCGCCGGCATCGATCTGAGCCAAGGCGGCCCCATCATCATCGCCGCGTTCGCCTGGATGGGCGCGACGCAGATCGCGTGGGGTTTGGCCCAACTCGCCGTCGCGCTGCGCTATCGCTCGCTGACGCCGCTCTTCCTGCTGCTGGCGCTGATTGAACGCGCGCTCGGCGCGATTGCCGCTTGGGTGACGAAGGCGTCGCCGACGGGACACCATCCGCCCGAGAACTATGCCGTGCTCGTGCTCGTGCCGTTGATCTCAGTGTTCCTGGTGCTGTCTCTGCGGCGGCGTTAGCTACGTGACCGGTTCGGAGAGATCCGTAGCGATCGCGTGTATAGCGGCGCTGCAGGCGGCGTCGCCGCCCATGCTTTCAGCGGCGTTGGCGACGACGAGCACGCCGTCGCCGGAGCTTGGATAAAGCACCACAAGCGCATTCCAATTTCCGTCCGACCCTGAGTGCGTGAGCGCGGGACCGCGCCGTCCCAGCGATTGTGGAACAGAGCCCCAACCCAAGGCGGCGTGTCCGCCATCCTGCGCCGTGTGCAGATAGCGGAAGGTCTCGGCGCTCAGCAGCTGGCTCGCGCCCTGTCCGCCGCGCATGTGCGCGATGCAAAAGCGCGCCCAATCGGACAAGGACATGCGCATGCCGCCGGCCGGCGCAAACATGGCGGGATTGGCGTCCCGCGGCTGATTGGCGATGCGGCCGTCGACATGGCCCATGGGCTCGCCGGCGCCGCCGTAATTGTTGAAACTCACCGAGCGCATGCGCAAAGGCGCGAACACTTCCCGTGTGATAAGCAGCTCGAACGCTTCGCCCGCCGCCCTCTCCGCCAGCGCGCCGGCAATAAGATAGCCCGTATTGGAGTAGGAATAGGCAGCGCGCTTCTCAGCGGCCGGCGCTTCGCGCAAACAAAGATCGATATAGTGCAGGCGCTGCTCCGGAAGCGGCGCCGGGCTCTCGTAGAACTGGCCGAACAAATCCAGATTCGTGATGTTCTCCGGCAAGCCGGAACGGTGCGTCAGCAGGTTGGCAAGCGTGACGTCCCGATACGAAGGATGCATCGTCTCGGCCAATTGCGGCAACCGCCGATCGAGCGTGTCGTCCCACGCCAGCGCGCCGCGCTCGACCAAGCGTGCGCAGAGCGTGGCGGTCATTGCCTTGCCGTCCGAGCCCAAATGCCAGCGATCGCCGCGTTGAACTGGCGCGGATGAACCAAGCGCGCGCACGCCCGCGGTCAGTTCGGCGGTCACGCGGAAATCCCGCATGATCAGGGCGGCCATGCCGGGCGTGGCGTCGCCTGCCATCGCTTGCGCGAGAACATCTGTCTTGGGCGTGGAGACACAGGCCGAAGTCCCCGCGAGGGCAAGACCACCAAGCACTCCCCGACGCGATAGCCGCATTGTCAGCCCTTCCGCCGCCAGGTTGAGCCGCTGGGATTGTCCATCACTTCAACGCCGCGCGCGCTGAGCTCATCGCGGATGCGATCCGATTTCGCGTAGTCCTTGGCCTGCCGCGCAGCGACGCGTTCAGCGACGAGCGCATCGATCTCGGCCGCTTGCTCGCCGAACGATGCGCGGAACCATTCCGCCGGGTCCTGCTGCAACACACCCAGCAGCGCGCCCGCCGCAAGCAGTTCGGCCTTCGCCGCCGCTTGCAAATCGGTGCGCGTCGCGACGTTCGCGAGCGTCGCCAGCATCGAAAGTTCGGCGATGGCCTTCGGCGTGTTGAGATCGTCGGCGAGCGCGTCAACTAAGGCCGTGAACGAGTTCGACACCGTCTTCAGCGGCGGCGACGGCAGGTGATGCAGCCGCAGCAGCGCGCCATAATAGCGGTCAAGGCTCGCCTGTGCTTGGGTGAGCAGCTCCTCGGTCCAGTCCAGCGGCGCGCGATAGTGCGCGCTGAGCAACGCCCAACGCAGCGTCTCGCCTTGCCAGCCCTCATCCATGAGCTCGCGCGGCGTGATGATGTTGCCGAGGGATTTCGACATCTTGGTCGCATCCATCGTCAGGAAGCCATTGTGCATCCACACGCGCGCCAGCGCACGCCCGTGCGCGCTTTCGCTCTGGGCGATCTCGTTTTCGTGGTGCGGGAAGATAAGGTCGACGCCGCCGCCGTGGATGTCGATCGGCGTGCCCAACTCCTCCTCGATCATGGCCGAGCACTCGATGTGCCAGCCCGGTCGCCCGTCCCCAAATGGCGCATCCCATTTTGGCTCGCCGGGCTTGGCCGTCTTCCAGAGCGCGAAGTCGCTCGGATGACGCTTGTCATCCTCGCCCTCGACCCGAGCGCCTGCTTTCAAATCCTCCTGCGAGCGCCCCGAGAGCTTGCCGTAATCCTCGTCCGCCGCGACGGAGAAGTACACGCCGCTGGGCACGACATAGGCTGCGCCATTGGCGATCAGTTTCTCGATCACCGCCACCATCGCCGGCACGTTCTCGGTCGCGCGCGGCCGCAGCGTCGGCAAGAGCACGCCAAGCGCGCCCATGTCGGCCTCGTATTGCTGTTCGACCGCGCGCGTAATCTCCGAGATCGGCACGCCGCGCTCGATGGACGCATTGATGATCTTGTCGTCGATGTCGGTGTAGTTGCGCGCATAGATGACGTGCTCTTCGCCATACACATGCCGCAGCAAACGAAACAACGTGTCGAACACGACCGGCGGGCGCGCGTTGCCGATATGGGCGAAATTGTAGACCGTCGGCCCGCACACATACATCGTCACCCGCTTGGGGTCGGCAGGCGTGAACGGCTCCTTCTTGCGCGTCAGCGTGTTGGTCAGCGCGATCTGCATTCCCATAACCTTACGTGAACTTTGGTCTTTCGCGCAAAAGCTGCGGCGTCTTAGACAAAAGCGCGGGGGTGGGTTCTAGCGGCAAGCTATGGTACACTCCATATCGTTGTTGGGATCGCGTTCGGTCCCGTCGCCTGAGGGTGCTTTTCCGGGCGGGCGTTAAGACCGGGAGACCGGCTCGACCTCCGTCCCTCAGACCAAGGACTGTCCCTTCCATGAGTGAAGTACTGAAGTGGCGCTCGCCCACAGAGGCGCAAGCGAAGCGACCCTCGCGCGAAGCGGCTTTGGAAGCCGTGCGCACGCTGATCGCCTGGGCGGGCGACGATCCGGACCGCGAAGGCCTCATCGATACGCCCAAGCGCGTGATCGAGGCCTACCGCGAATGGTTCTCCGGCTACGATCAGTGTCCGGCCCAAGAGCTCTCGCGCACCTTCGAGGATGTGCAGGGCTATGACGACATCGTCATGCTGAAGAAGATCGATGTGGAGAGCCATTGCGAGCACCACATGGCGCCCTTCCTCGGCAAGGCCTACGTCGCCTATCTGCCGACCGACGCTGTGGTCGGCATTTCCAAGATCGCGCGCGTGGTGGAAATTTTTTCCAAGCGCCTGCAGACGCAGGAGACGATGACCGCGCAAATCGCCGAAGCCATCACCGACGCGCTCGAGCCGCGCGGCGTCGCCGTGCTGATCGACGCCGAGCACCAATGCATGTCCACCCGCGGCGTCCACCACAAGGACGTCACCACGGTGACGACCACCTTCACCGGCGCGTTCAAGGACAGCGAAGAACTCCGCAACCGCTTCCTGAAGCTGGCGGGGTATGGCTGAGGGCAATATGGACCGCCGGCGTCCTCGCCGGCATGCGCCGGAGCCGGCCGGCGAGGACGCCGGCGGTCCATAACATGCGCCAAGCCTTTCACCGACTCAGCGTCGCCACACGCGGCAAGGGCCTCTACCCAATCACCGATGATGTACGCGCCTGGCTCGTGCGCGAGAGCGCGACCGACGGCCTGCTCTCCCTCTTCTGCCGCCACACCTCAGCATCGCTGCTCATCAACGAAAACGCCGATCCTGACGTGCGCACCGATATCGTCGCGTACTTCGAGCGCCTCGCGCCGGAGAACGGCCCCTACGTCCACGGCGCCGAAGGCTCGGACGACATGCCCGCGCACCTCCGCACGGCGCTGACGCAAGCGCACCTCTCCATCCCGGTGCAGAACGGCAAGCCGCTGCTCGGCACGTGGCAGGGCGTCTATCTCTTCGAGCACCGCCGCAGCCCGCACACGCGCGAAGTCGAGCTGCACTTTATCGGGACTTAGCGCGGACAGCGCGCCGCCAGGATTGGCTCGATCGCTTGCGATAGGCTGTCGCGATAACGCGGCTTGCCGGAATCTTCTGCAGGTCCGCGGCTCGTCTCTATCGCGAGCGTGAAGCCGCAGTCGACGTAGTCGTTGAGATACGTGTTGTCGCCCCAGTCCTCCGCGCCGCGCGCGCTGATGACGCGGCCCAGTTGCGGATGGTCGATAAGAAAGCTGCCATAAGCGGCCTGACCGATGCTCAAAGCGCCGCGCGGCGCGTAGAGCAGCTCAATTGATGCAGCCGACAATACGTCGCCGTGCCGCAGCGCTTGCTGCCAGCGCGCCAGATCGGTGGCCGAGATCAAGATGCCGGATGAGGCCAGCATGCCGTAATTGCGGTGGCGCAGCCGTTCGGGAAACCCTGTCGGCGGCTGGCCGACATTGTGCGCGTCAGTGAGATCGGTTTCGCCCCAGAACGCGACGCCGTTCAAACAAGCGCGATTCAGCAGCTTCTCGCGCAGCAAATCCTCGTAGCGCTCGCCATAGACGGTCTCGAGCATGATCCCGAGCAGATCGTAGCCATCGTTCGAATAATGAAAGCTGCCCGCGCGCGATGCATCGTACGGCGCAGCGCCAATTGCGGCGGCCGCCGCCCGCGCGGCCGTCTCTCCTTCCGTGACATAGGAAGAGCCGAGGCCCGAACGATGCGACAGCAAATCGGCAATTGTGATCCCCGGCGGCACAGTGCGCACGCCCGGAAACAGAGGCGCAACCTCTTGGTCAAGCGAGAGGCGGCCCTCCTCCAGCGCTTTAAGCGTGAGCGCAGCGGTGAAGTATTTGCCGACAGAGGCGGTGTGAAAGCGCGTATCGTTCGTCACCGGCACGGCGCCGGCATTGTCGGCAAAGCCGGCTGCGCGGCGATAGACGAAGACGCCGTCGCGCATCAGCACGACCTGGCCCGCAAAGCCATCAGCCGCCGCCGCATCGACAATGGGATCGATCGCTGCGGCGAGCCCCGCGTCAGGCGCTTCCCGCACTGCGCACATGTCTGCGCTCGGCGCAGCGGACGCGCGCTCCTGCCCTGCACACGCGCCGAGCGCTGAGAGACAGGCGACAACAAACAAGCTTCTCATGGCGCGGCCTCGTTGGCTGCGGACTTCGCGCCCGCGAGCCCGTTTGTGGAAGCGGGCGCTTCCGCCCGCGTGGGCTTGTGCACCAGCGTCACCAGAACGAACGACAACAGCATCAAGAGATACCACGAGCCCATCTTCTCGATCGGCACCACGCGCCAACCGTCGCGCTGGTTTGGGTACACCCAGGCCGCCGCGAAGGTGCCGAGGTTTTCGGCGAACCAGATGAACAACGAGACGAGCAACGCGCCCACCAGCATCGGCATGCGGCGCGGGCGCTGGTCCGGGGTGAACTCGAACCAGGTGCGCCAGAAGATGAGCGCCGAGAACGCGAACAAGCCGAGGCGGATGTCGATGACATAATGGTGCGTGAAGAAGTTGATGTAGGCGGCGAGCGCCAGCACCCACGTGGTCCAGATCGGCGGATAGTGGATGAATCTCACCTCGAACAGCCGCGTAATGCGCGCGATGTAGGAGCCGACGCAACCGTACATAAAGCCGGAAAACAGCGGCACGCCGCCTATGCGCAAGAAGCTTTCTTCCGGATAGATCCACGAGCCGTGTGCGGTCTTGAAGATCTCCATCACCGTTCCGACCGCGTGGAAGATGAGGATGACGATCGCCTCTTCCCAGCGCTCCAGCTTCGTCGCCAGCAGCACGCCCTGGATGGCGACAGATGCAATCACGAGAAAATCGTAGCGCGCCAGCAGCGCATGCTCGGGCCAGAACAAATGAGTGCCCAGCAACAGCGCCAGCATCAGACCGCCGAACAGGCACGCCCACGCCTGCTTCAGCCCGAACAGAAGGAACTCATAGGCCCAGCCATGCCACTTGGATCGCTCCGCCCAGGGGCGCACCCAGGCGTCGAAGGCGGCGACTTGGCCCTTGATCTTGTCCTTCAGACTCATCGGCCCAGCCTGCCCTCTCGCCCCGCGCTATGGGAGAGGGTAAAGCCACCTCATGAAGGTGGCCGTCGTAGGGTTGGGCATTGCGGGCTTGAGCATTTGCGCTCGGCTCGCGCTGGCCGGCCACGATGTTTCCGGGTTCGAGCAGTTCGAGCCGATGCACGAGCGCGGCTCGTCGCACGGCGACACCCGCATCATGCGCCTCACGCCCGGCGAGGGCGACGTCTACGTGCGCCTCGCGCGCCGCGCGGCCGTGCTCTGGCGCACCTGGGAGGGCCTAGCCGGCCGGCCCTTCATCGACTGGACCGGCGGGCTGATGGCCGGTGCGCGCGACTCTCCGTTCGTCGCTGCGTGTCAGCGCATGAGCACGAAGCCCGCGGCGCTCCTGCGCGGCGATGCGATTCACCCACTGACGCACGGCTACATCGCCATGCCGTACGAGTGGGACGTCTACCGCCAGGACGATTGCGGCGTCATCGCCGCCGACGCCGCGCGCGCCTTCCTCTTGCGTCAGGCGCCGCGCTGGGGCGCCAAGCTCGAACACAAGGTTCGCATCGCAAGTCCGATCGAAAGCACGACATTGCGCATCAACGAGGAGGATCGCGCCTTCGACGCCGTGATCGTCGCCGCCGGCAGCTGGGCCGGCGCGCTGCTGCCGGAATTCGCCGGACGCCTCGCGGTGCGCCGGCGCGTGGTGGGATGGTTCTCCACGCCCGCGCCGCGCCTGTTGCCGGTCATGTGCATCGACAATGAGGACGGCGTCTACGGCATGCCCGCGCCGCACGGGCGCTACAAAATCGGGCTCCACGCTGTCGGCGGCGCAACCTCGCCCGACACTGTGCAGGAACCGGACGCGCACGATGCGGCGCAACTTTCGGCGCAGGTGCGCGAGCTCTTGCCCAAGCACGAGCCAAAACCGGTGAGGATGGCCACGTGCCTTTACACAGTGACGCCCGATGAGAACTTCCTGATCGCGCAGAGTTCGGCGCATGAGCGCGTGCTGCTCTTTTCCGCGTGCTCGGGACACGGCTTCAAGTACGCGCCGGTGTTCGGCGAGTTGGCGGAAGAATGGCTGAAGGGCGAGCCCTCAGCCGAACTCGCCGCCTTTTCGCTCCACAGCCGCACCGACGCCGCCACCGGATTGGGCGCACATCGGTTCTAGGGCGTCAGCGCCGCGGCGCCGGCGGAGGCGGAGGCGCCGTCGCGGACGCGATGCCATACTTCTGGAAGCGGTCCGCAACGCCAGGATCGAGAGCGAGCGCAGCTTGAATGTCGGCTTGACCGGTCGCGGCGTCGTTCAGCCGAAGACGCGCGATGCCCCGGCCATAGAGCGATTCAACATGCTGGGGATCGATCGCGAGCCCGGCGCTGTAATCCTCCACCGCAGCGGCCCACTCATTGCGGCGCAGGTGCACAAAACCGCGGCTATCGAGGATGTTCACGTTGCTGGGATCGAGTTCGAGCCCCTGGTTGCAATCGCGCAGCGCCTGATCGAGTTCAGAGCCGGTAATGCCCCTGATCCAACAGCGCATGTTGTACGCCTCGGCGTATTCAGGCGTAAGGCGGATGATCTGGTCGTAATCGGCAAGCGATCGCGCGTAGTCGTCCGTGTTGTCATTGCGGTAGGCGCGCTCATAATAGAGGTAGCCGCGGACGGAATAGGCGTCGAGGTAATCCGAATTGAGACTGATCGCGGCGGCGAAATCCTCCAGCGCCAATTGTTCGTAAGCGGTCAAGGAGCCCTCGTCGGCGGAGCCGCGCGAGAGGTTCAAATAGGCCATGCCGCGGCTGAAATAGACAGTCGGATCCTGTTGGTCGTAACCGAGCGCCTCGGTGTACGAGGAGACGGCGCGGTCGTATTGGCCCTGCTGCAGATACATATCGCCGTCGTTGCGGCTGTCCTGCGCAGAGGCGCTGGTGGCGATGAAAATCATCGACACGATCCCACCTATGACGCCGGCGATCAGGACAATCAGCAGCGCTGGGATCGAGGCGACGGTGGCGCCGATGAAGGAGGAATTGTTCTCCTTCCGCAGCACGAACAAAAGCCGGATCAATTTGATCGCATAGATCAAAGAAAGACCCAGCACGATCCAGAAGGCGATGTTGGCGCCCAGTTCGCTCTCGAACGGCAGCAAGCCGACAAGCACGCCGACGGCCGCGATCTCAACGATCGCCGCCAGACAATAGGCAAAGCCTGCAAACACCGGCGCTGGGCTGCGATCGCCGCGCCACATCGCGCCCGACAGAAGTCCGGCCGCCAGCCAAATCAAACCGATATACGGCAGTGCGACCAGGAAGCCGTTGCCGCCCAGCGCGGTGCGATAGAACTCGACCGCCGCGTTGAACATCAGGGTTTGCGTGGCCGCCGTGCTAAGGCTGAAAATATCGACGCTGGCCATGCCGGCGACGACGCCTGAAATCGCCACGCCCGTGACGAACGCCAGCAGGAATGGCGAAGGCAGCGGCCGGTAGCTTCCAGTGATGTGCGCGTTGGCGATGTGGCGCGGCTTGGCCAGCAACAGCGTGACCGGCAGCATCGCCACGCGGATCACGAATTCGCTCAGCCCGCGGGCCCAAGCCTCGAACGTGTTCTCTTCAACGGACGCAGCACGTCCGGAGGCAGTCGTGTCCGTCATCGTCCCTCACCCCAAGCGACCTGGCCAAAGCCTACCACGCGTCCAGATTGTGTGAAGGGGCTGTAATGGGCGTTCTGGCGCGCCAAGCGTCGGACGCTCGTCATCGAACGTCGCGGAGTCCGCGCATCAGGCGGCATCGACGCCGAAAGGTTTGCCTTCGCCGACCGCGAGCCCGAGCCGATGCGCAAGACTTCCAAGCCGCCTAGCGCTTCTTCTTCGCGGCCTTCTTGACGCCGCCGGGCCAGCAGACGGGACACGGTCCGGGCCCGCGATATTTGTGCCCGCGCGAACAAGTCTTCCAGCCGCCTGGGGTTTTGGACGCCGCCATAAGCGGCTAACCCGCAACCGGCGTGATCGCTCCCACGCCCGGCGCCGCATCCGCCGCAATCGTGAAAGCCGCGGCGCGCTGCACTTCGTATTGCTTCGACAGGATATTGCTCACGGTGAAGTACTCGGCCGTCGCCTGCTCCGGCGTCAGCGTCAGCACGAGATAGCCGTGATTGAAATCGGTGAACTTCACGTGCGGATTGCGCGCGCGCAGACCGCCGGCAAAGTCGACGCCGAAGGGCTGGAAGTAGCTCGCATCGTTCGGCGAGGTGATGGACGTCGCGCCCAATTCCACCGCAACGCGGCCCTGCGCGTCGTTTATTTCGTTGGCCCAGGCCATGTGCGAGTCGCCGGTGACGACGATTGTGTTGCCGCCCGCGGCTCGGATCGCATCAAGCACACGCGCGCGGTTCTGCGGATAGCCGTCCCAGCCGTCGGTGGTGAGAGGAAGCGGAAAGCGCGTAAGCTTTAGCAGCTGCGTCACGCCCGGACGCAAGCGCTCGAGCGCGGCGGAGAGCTGAGGCGGCGTGGCGGAAAGATCGGGCGCGTTGACGGGCGCCATAAGCACCTGGTTGCCGAGCACCTGCCATGGCGTGTTCGCGCGCTTGGAGTCCGCAAGCTGCTCGCGCAGCCAAGTCTCCTGCGCTTCGCCCATCAGCGTGCGCTCGGGCGATTGCAGCGACGTGTTCAGCGCTTCCACGTCCGGCGCAAGATAGAACCCCGCCGGCAGGTTCGGCGCAGCTGCGACCAGGCCTTGTGCGCGCCGCCAATCGAGCACGGGGCGCATCTCCTCGCCCACCGCTTCGTAAATCGCGGGCAAACGCTGCATGCCTGGCACATCCGCTTCACCATCGCGCAGCGCCACCGGCGCGGCGCGGTTGGCGAAATTCCAGCGCTGCGTCTTGATCCGCAGATCGGTGGCGTAGTCGAGCGGCTGCGTGCGCGCCAAGAGACGCGTCTCCAGCATGATCAGGGTGAACAGATTGCCGAACTGGTAGGCGCGGTTGATCGCCTCGAACGCGCGGCCGGGCTCAGGCTGCCGGATCGGCATCCACTCGTAATAGGCTTGCAGCGCCGCCCGCTTTCTATCGGCCCATTCGCCTTCGTTGGGTTGATGGTTTTCGGCGCCCGTCGCGAACGAGTCGTTCGCCACTTCATGATCGTCCCACACCGTGATCCACGGACACACGGCGTGCGCGCCCTGCAGCTCCGCTTCGGCTTTCGCTTGTGCATGCCGAAGCCGATAATCCGACAAGCTCAAGCATTCGACGTCCGGAGACGGCACGCGCCCCAACTGCACGCCGACATCGCCGCCATAACCCGCCAGTCCGTACTCGTAGATGTAGTCGCCCAGGTGGACGATAAGATCGACGCCGTCCTGGCGCGCCAGCGCTTCGTAGGCGTTGAAGAAGCCGTGCGGAAACGAAGCGCAGGAGACGACGCCGACCTTCAGCTGGTCGAGCCGCCCGCGCGGCAGCGTGCGCGTTCTGCCGACCGTGCTTTGGGCCTGTCCGGCGCGAAAGCCATAGAAGTACGGCGCGCCCGCGCGCAGGCCCGTCACATCCGCTTTCACCGTGTAGTCGCGCGCCTCGTTCGTCTCGACGACGCCTGTCTTCACAACGTCCGTGAGCTCGCGATTGCGCGCCAAGATCCAACGCACCGGCACCGGTCCCGCACGGTCCGACGTCACGCGCGTCCAGATAATCACGCGATCGTTGCGCGGATCGCCCGAGGCGACGCCGTGATTGAACGCGACGGTCCCCTCATAGGGCGGCGTGTCGATATTCTGCGCGCACGCCGTCGCCCCGCTCGTCGCGGCAGCAGCCGTCGCCGCCAGCGCGCCCCGGCGCGTCCATCCCCGTTTGGCCATGTCCCTCTCCCTCGTCGCGGCGCACTATGAGGTCTGGCCGCAGCGGTGCAAGGCGGTATGAAGCGCACGTGAGCGAAGCTGACGGTGAAGTGGAAGACGGCGAAACGCGCGTCGCAGTGGCCCCTGCGGAAGGGGCGGGCGATCGCGTGGATGCGTGGTTGGCCAAGCTATGGCCGGATCTCTCGCGTTCGCGCGTGCAGGGGCTGATTGGCGCGGGCAAACTCAGCGTCGACGGCGCGCCGGTGACGCACGCCAAAGACAAGCCGCGCCCCGGTGGGCGCTACGAACTTGTTTTACCCCCGCCCGAACCCGCAGCGCCGCAGCCGGAGGTGATCGCGCTCAACGTCGTCTATGAGGACCAGCATCTCATCGTCATCGACAAAGCCGCGGGCATGGCCATGCACCCTGCGCCCGGCTCTATGCGCGGCACGCTCGTCAACGCCCTGCTCGCGCATTGCGGCGACAGTCTCTCCGGCATTGGCGGCGTGGCGCGCCCAGGCATCGTCCACCGCATCGACAAGGACACCACCGGGCTCGTCGTCGTCGCCAAGCACGACGCCGCGCACACGGGCCTGGCCAGGCTTTTCGCCAAGCATGACCTCGAGCGCGTTTATTACGCCGTCACCCGTGGCGCGCCGAAGGAGCGCACGGCGCGGATCGAAAACCGGCTGGTGCGTTCGAACGAGGATCGCAGAAAGTTTGTTGTGATCCGCGATCCGAAGAGCGAAGCGGGAAAGATAGCCATCACGCAATATTGGACGATCGAGAGCTTCGGCCAGAACATCTACGAGAGCGCCGGCCGCGCGGCCTCTGCCTTGCTCGAATGTCGTCTGCACACCGGACGGACACATCAAATCCGGGCCCATCTTGCTCATCTCGGCGCACCCCTGATCGGCGACCCGCTCTATGGAAAGCATCGGGGTTTGAACGCCGCCGGGCCGTTTGCTCAGGAGGTAGACGGAGCGGTCCGCGCCTTCCCGCGCCAGGCCCTGCATGCCGCGGTGCTGGGCTTTAAGCATCCCGTTACCGGCGAGGAACTCCGCTTCACCAGCGAACTGCCTGACGACATTGCAACCTTGCTCGCCGCACTGCGCAAACTCTGAACAAGTCCAAGTTCCTCTGCTGAAACTGCTCCGCGTATCTCCCATGCCACGTTGTTTTTGGGTATTGATCGGCATCGCAGTTTTCGCTGGGCGGTGAGGACGCATGTCGGCATTTGAGGATGTGAAGCGCGTACTGGCTTCGGTCGCGGCGCTGGCGCTGTTCGCGCTGAACGAAATGCGCCTGTTCCAGACCCTGCCGACCGATCCGGGCAATGGGCGCACCCACGCGCTCTCGATGCAGCTCTTCGGGGACTTCCAGACGGTTTACGCCAGCGGAATTGATCTGGCGGTGCGCTGGGGCCTCTTGGGCCTGATCCTGGCCGCCTGCGCTTGGGCGGTGGCTGAGACGTTGCAGCCGGTACAAGCCAAGAACACCGACCCGCGCCGCTGACGGCGGCGACTCAATCCCTAGATTCGTTTGCCAAGGCGTTCACGGGCGCGCGTCCAGGGATTGATTTCATTTCGCTTGCCGAATCAGCGCGTTCCTGGTATGTTCTGATGCTTAAGTTCGCCTTACCGCGGACACGAGCAAGGCTTGAACGGCTCCCTATATAGGGGGAGCGCCGGGGCAACCGCATCGGCCTCTCAGCCGTACTATGAGAGCGCCCGCAACCGTCCGCGCATAGAGGGGTTCAAACACGGCATGGCATCAACTGCGCTAACGCTCGCACTGTCTCCTGAGCAGGGACTGCAACGGTATCTCTCCGAGATCCGGAAGTTCCCCATGCTCACCAAGGAAAACGAATTCATGCTGGCCAAGCGTTGGCAGGAACACGGGGACACCGAAAGCGCGCACCAACTGGTCACGTCCCACCTGCGGCTCGTGGCGAAGATCGCCATGGGTTATCGCGGCTACGGCCTGCCGATCGGGGAAGTCATCTCCGAAGGCAATGTCGGCCTCATGCAGGCTGTGAAGAAATTCGACCCCGACAAGGGCTTTCGCCTCGCGACCTACGCGATGTGGTGGATCCGCGCGTCCATCCAGGAATACATCCTGCGCTCCTGGTCGCTCGTGAAAATGGGCACCACCGCCGCGCAGAAGAAGCTCTTCTTCAACCTGCGCCGCTTGAAGGGCGAGATGGCCGCGCTCGAGGAAGGCGATCTTCGCCCCGAGCAAGTCGCGACCATCGCCCATAAGCTCGCGGTCACCGAAGACGAAGTCATTTCCATGAACCGCCGTCTCGGCGGCGGCGGCGACGCCTCGCTCAACGCCCCCATCGGCGGCGCGGGCGGCGAAGGCGACAGCGAATGGATGGATTGGCTCGCCGATGATCAGACCGAGGGCAACCAGGAAACGCGCCTCGCCGACAGTGAAGAGTTCGGCGCGCGCATGAGCCTCCTCGAGGAAGCCATGAGCGAACTGAATGAGCGCGAACGCCACATCATCCAAGAGCGTCGCTTGAAGGATGAACCGGCCACGCTGGAGGAGCTCTCCACGCAGTACAATGTCAGCCGCGAACGCGTGCGTCAGATCGAAGTGCGCGCCTTCGAGAAGCTGCAGAAGGCCATGAAGCGCCGCGCTTCGGAGCGCGGGCTGATGGCGAGCGCTGACGTCTAACCCGGCAACCGCGCGGGCTTTAGCCTGCGCCATCCCATTGCGGGCGCTGGCGCCATCGCCTCTTGCGGACGCCAGAAGGCGTAGGTCGAGGCAGCGTAGAACAGCACCATATGCACGTTGATCGGGGCCATGATCAGGTCCGTGAAGGCGCGCGCGGTCATCAGTGAGAACACCACGAAGAAGAACGAGGTCGGCACGCTCGGGTGCAGCAGCATTTGGCGCAGGCCGTTAAACCCGGTCGCGATCAGCGCGCCTACGAACGCCGCCAATCCCACAAGGCCCATGTCCACCGCTACTTGTCGAAACTGGTGATGGAAATGGAAGGTGCGCCCGTCAGTGACGCCAAACAGGCGCTTCAGCGCCGTGCTGTCCACGGAATCGCCCATCCAGATCGCCTGATAGCCGTACCCAAAGAACGGCCGACGCGCGATCAGATCGTCGGCGCGCTCCCACAGGATGGTTCGTCCCGTCAGCGTCGGGTCTTTGTCCAGGGTGTCGAACAGGAAGTAGTTCCACGCCTGCAGCCCCTCGGGAATTAACAGGGTGAGTGGCGCGACGATCACAAGCCCGCCGAGCAGCAACGCCAGGCGCCCGCCCGGCTGCATGCGTTGGGTAAACCACAGCGCCAGCAGCATCGCCGCTCCGCCAATGCCCATAAGCAGCGCGGTGGCGGAGTTAACGCCCAGCAGAACGTAGATGCCGATCGGCAGGGAGAGCATGGCGACGCCGCGCAACCATTGCGGCACGTCGCGCAACAAGAGCACGGCGAGGCCGGAAAGGATGAGCAGCTGGGCCGCATACCCCATCTGGTTCTTGGAGCCGGTGAGCCCGATCAGCACCATCCCCTCGACCGAGGAGCCTTTGCGCCCGTCGATGATCGAGGCGATGCAGAACACGAAGAAGGCAAGGAAGAAAACGACGAGAAAGCGCCGCGGGCTCATCAGCCTCGCGAGAAAGATACCGAGAAACGCCGTCATCATGTACTGGACGCCGTAACGGAGCGACGTCATCGGCGCGTCGGACCAGATCGTCGACACCGCCGCCAGGATCGGCATCAGCATCAGCGGCCACCATTTGAGCGCCGTCTTCACCGCGACCGGCGCGCGCAGCACCAAGAGCATCCCAAACAGGGCGAGCTCGATCAGCACCAGGAACGGGCCGATGTTTTGGATCTGCGTGGCCATCAAGATGAAGATCAAGAAGGCCGCGATCTCTGGCAGGAAGAAGATGAGCGCCATGGATTACCGAACCGGCTCGCCACGCACGAACCGCGCCAATTCTCTAATGGCTGCTTCACGTTAAGGCTATCGGCCGCACCTGCAAGGTGCGGGAACGGGCAGTTCCGCGCCTGCGTTGGCCCGGCATGCCCCCGCGCTTGTCGGAAACCCTACGCAGTATGCGCGCCTGGAGCGCGCACACGAGCGCACGCGTGCGTGACGGCGCGCGATGGACGTGGGGCCATGTAGCCGCCGCGCCATGGCGGCGCATCGGCATTTGGACGGGCGGCGCTTTCGGCGTCCTGGTTACTGCGTTCGTCTTGTTCCTCACTTTCGCCGATTGGAACGCGCTGCGCGGGCCAATCGGACGCATGGCGTCAGCCGCTACCGGGCGCGAGATCGTGATCGCCGGCGACCTCGATGTGAATCCCTGGTCATGGACGCCGGAATTCACCGTAAACGATCTGCGCGTCGGCAATCCGGCGCGCTTCCGCGAGCGCGGTCAGTTCGCGACGGTGGCGCGCGCGAACGCATCGATCCGCCTTCTGCCCCTCTTCGTCGGACGCTTCGATTTCGTGCGCATCGACCTGCAAGGCGCCGACATTGCGCTCTATCGAAGCGCGCAAGGCGTCTCCAACTGGGCGCCCTCGCACAGCTCCACGGGCAAACAATTCGACCTGCCCGCGATCCGCGAATTTTCGCTGCGCGACGGGCACGTGCGCCTGGTTGACGAAAAACGGCGCATGACTTTGGACGGCGCCTTCACCACCGAGGAGAGCATCGATCCGCACAATCCAGGCCGGTTCGAACTGAACGGCGAAGGCCAGCTCAACGACCGCCCCTTCACGCTCGTTCTTTCCGGCGCGCCCCTGCTGAACGTGCGGCGCGATCGGCCCTACCCCTTCGTCGCCGATTTGCGCGCGGGCGGCACGCACATCGAAGCCAACGGCACAGTTCGCCGGCCGTTCAACTTCAACGCCTGGGTCGCCAATGTGCGCGCCACGGGTCCCGACCTGGCCGACCTCTACTATCTCGTCGGCCTCACCTTGCCGAACACCCCGCCCTACGCGCTGCATGGACGTCTGACGCGTGAAGGCCGGCGCTTCGGCATGCCGAACGTCGCCGGCCATGTCGGCGACAGCGATGTGCGCGGCTCGTGGACGGCGGGGCCGCAGGCGAACGGACGCATTCTGCTCGAGGGCGACTTCCGCTCCAACAGTCTCGACTTCGACGACTTGATGGCCGTGCTCGGCGGCGCGCCCGATACGCGCGAGACCGCCTCGGCCGGGCAGCGCCAAATGGCGGCAAACCTTGCGGCGCAGGATCGCCTTTTGCCGGACGCGCAGCTCGACATCAGCCGCGTTCGCAACATGGATGCGCGTGTCACCTATCGCGCCGCCGACGTGCGCAGCCGGCGCGTGCCGCTGCGCGGCTTGTCGGTGGACATCAATCTCAACCAGGGCCTGCTGCGTCTCGATCCGATGACGCTGGAGCTGACGCACGGGCGGGTCGGCGGCGCGGTGTCGATCAATGCGCGGCGCGATACGCCGCGCGTCGATATGGACGTGCGCCTGACCAACGCGCGCTTGGAGTCGATCTTCCGCATAGGCGATCGCCAGCCGATCACCGGCGCCGTGCACGGCCGGGTGCAGCTCACCGGGTACGGCGCCTCGGTGCGCGACGCGGCCGCCAACGCCAACGGACAAGCCACCTTCGTCGTCCCATCCGGCGAAGTGCGTGAAGCGTTCGCCGAACTCACCGGCATCAACGTCACGCGCGGGCTGGGCCTCCTCCTGACGCATGACCAAAGCAAGATCGGCGTCCGCTGCGGCGTCGCCAGCTTCAGCGTGAACAACGGCATCGCCCACGCACGCACGATTGTCTTCGACACCGAAACCATGCTGATCGAAGGCAAAGGCACGGTAAGCTTGCGCGATGAAACCTTGGACCTCGACATCACCGGCGATCCCAAGGAGCCGCGCCTCATCCGCGTCGCAGCGCCAATCTCGATCGAAGGGCGCTTGCGTTCGCCGCGCGTCGGCGTCGAAGTGGAGGACGCCGCCGACCAAGGGCTTGCCGCGCTGCTTGCGACCATCGCTGCGCCCATCGCGGCGGTGCTCCCCTTCATCGATCCGGGCCTTGCCGACGATGCGAACTGCGCGGCGCTGCTGGCAGGTCGCACCGACGCCTCGCGCCGCGCCGGCTGAGCCGGATCAAGGAACTCAACTTTCTCGTCTGGGGTTCACGTAAGTTATGAGCCTTGCAGACCAGTCCTTCCAACCCCCGCCTGAGGCGGAGGACTTCTACATTGAAGGGCTGAAGCTGCTCGCCCAGAGCGACATCCCGTTCCTGCTCTCGGGCACCTACGCAGTGACGACGTACACAGGCATTGTGCGTCCCACCAAAGACCTCGACATCTTCTGCAAGGCCGGCGACTACCCGCGCATTCTCTCCTTCTTCAAGGAGCGCGGTTACGAGGTTGAGGTCGAAGATGAGCGCTGGCTCGCGAAAATCTATCGCGGCAAATACTATTTCGACGTCATCTTCAGCTGCCGCACCACCGAGATCGCCATCACCGACGAGTGGTTCGACGATGCGCCGCAGATCGAGATTTACGGCACCAAAGTCCGCATCATCAAACCGACTGAACTCATCTGGTCAAAAATCTTCGTGCAGGACCGCTATCGCTATGACGGCGCGGACGTCGCGCACGTCATTCTGAAGCAGCACGAAGCGATCGATTGGAAGCGGCTGTTGCGCTACATGGAGCTGCACTGGGAAGTGCTGCTCACGCACTTGATCAACTTCCGCTACATCTATCCAAGCGAGCGCGATCTGGTGCCGCGCTGGCTGCTCGACGAACTGATCTCGCGTCTCAATTCGCACCTCGACATGCCGCAGTCCAACGTGAAAATCTGCCGCGGCCGCCTCTTCAGCGCGCGCGACTACCTCACCGACATCACCGAGTGGGGCTACGCCGACATCATCGGCAAGGGACTCGAAGAGCGTCATGACCCTGTCCACTGAGCGGTTGCGGGTCGCTGCAATCGGCGATCTGCACGTGCAGGAGAACCGCAAAGGCAGCTATGCGGGCTTGTTTGCCGACATCAGCAAGCTCGCCGACGTGCTGGTGCTATGCGGCGATCTCACCAATTACGGCAAGACGCACGAAGCCGAGATGCTGGCCGAGGACGTGAGCGCCGCGCGCATCCCCGTCGTGGCGGTGCTCGGCAATCACGATCATGAATGCGGCCAGCCGGAGAAGATCAAGCACTACCTGACGCAAGCGGGCGCGCGCATCCTCGATGGCGGCGAGTCTTACGAGATTCATGGCGTGGGCTTTGCCGGGTGCATGGGGGCGATGGGCGGCTTTGGCCGCTACATGCTCTCCTCGTTCGGCGAGAAGAGCGTCAAAGAGTTCGTGCATGCCTGCATGGAAGAGGTCATGAAACTCGAGACAAGCCTGCGCATGCTGCGCACGGATCGCGCCGTCGCCGTCCTGCATTACGCGCCCGTGGTGGACACGCTGGTCGGCGAACCGGTCGAGATACTGCCCTTCCTTGGCAATGGACGGATGGCCGAAACGGTCGATCGCTTCGAGAACGTGCGCGTTGTGCTGCACGGCCATGCGCATCGCGGCGTGCATCGCGGGCGCACGCCGAAGGGCGTCCCCGTCTACAATTGCGCGCACATGGTGACGATGGCCGAAACCGGCCGGCCGTTCGCGCTGATCGAAGTCTAGGCGTCGGGCTGACGCCGGGCCTCGCCATTTGTTGGCGTCACAGACGACAAGAGCTGCCCGAAGGCCTCGCTCTCGGCCGCATAGTCTTCGCGCATGCGCTCAAGAAAATGGGTCTGCGCGCTGGCGATTTCGTCCGGCGAGCGGCAATTCGCGAATTCCTCCATCTGATCGGCGTAGGCGCGCATGCGCCGCGCCCAGAACTTCGCCGCTTCGAGCGCGAAGCGCTGGCTCGCGAGGAAACTGTTGGCGGTTGGCGTCTGCAGAATGTCCGTGAAGATGGAAAGGCTGGTCGCGGCCTCGTTGGACTCGGTCTTACGACGGCTTGTCATGGCTCGATCCCGTTGCAGCTGTGCTGGCGGCTCCCGCAGGAGCCGCCTTCTCCTATCACTTCACTATCCGCCTGTGCATGACATTGCGCTAAATCAACCTGCGCCGGT